>Ga0265299_10002972_pt1 | contig 16872 bp, 15 predicted proteins | sample AusTroGonzalo_MG_4_FD_193485 | JGI IMG/M metagenome (GOLD analysis project Ga0265299, IMG submission 193485) | Bovine rumen microbial communities from tropical cattle in Woodstock, Queensland, Australia - Gonzalo_02 | ecosystem: Host-associated > Mammals > Digestive system > Stomach > Rumen ... | reverse complement strand
CGACTCTGTTTTCGATCTGCCGTGGAAGGATTCGACCGAGGACAACAAGGATATAAACGAGGCTGAAAAAGTGCTCCAGGCCGATCACTACGGGCTTGAAGACGTCAAAGAGAGGATTCTGGAGTTCCTGGCAGTCCGTCAGATAAAGGGCGACCAGAATTCGAAATCGCCGATTCTCTGCTTTGTCGGGCCTCCAGGAGTCGGCAAGACCTCGCTCGGAAAGTCGATAGCGCGCGCTTTGAAACGTAAATTTTACCGTCTGAGTCTGGGCGGTCTGCACGACGAAGCCGAGATACGCGGTCACAGGCGGACTTATGTCGGCGCGATGCAGGGAAAGATTTTGAAAGGGCTCACGACCTGCAAGTCGAACAACCCGGTTTTCATGCTCGACGAGATCGACAAACTCGGCAAGGATTTCCGCGGAGATCCTTCGTCCGCGCTCCTTGAAGTGCTCGATCCGGAGCAGAATTTCTCGTTTCTCGACAACTACATCGGCCTTCCGTTCGATCTCAGCAAAGTCTTTTTCATTGCGACGGCAAACTGGGAAGACACGATCCCGGAGCCTTTGAAAGACAGAATGGAAATAATCCGCCTTTCGGGCTATACCGACTTGGAACGTATTGAAATCGCTAAGAAATATCTGATTCCTCGTCAGCTTGAAAACAACGGTCTTTCTCCGAAAGAGATCCAGTTCACGAAAGAGGCGCTTCTTTTCATTTCGAGAAGATACACCCGTGAAGCGGGAGTTAGAAACCTTGAAAGGTGCATCGGCTCGATCTGCCGCAAGACTGTCACTCTCAAGGTGCAGAAAAAGGATTTCGCGAAGAAGATCACTCCGAAAGTAGTAGAACAGTATCTCAAGCTTCCGCCGTTTTCGGAACACGATTTCGATGAGGAAAAGAGGGTAGGAGTCATTACAGGCCTTGCCTGGACGCAGTTCGGCGGCGCGACACTTAAAATCGAAGCGAATTCGATGAAAGGAAGCGGGAACCTGCTTCTCACCGGAAAACTTGGCGAAGTCATGCAGGAATCGGCACGGATCGCGCTTTCCTTCATCCGCAGCAACGCGGCTAAATTCGGGCTCGGCGGCGACTTCACGATAAGCGACAAGGATATCCACATCCACTTCCCGGCTGGAGCGACCCCGAAAGACGGTCCGAGTGCCGGAATCGCGATAACTTCGGCACTTCTGAGTTTGTTCTTGAACAAGGCGATCGACCCCAAAACCGCGATGACAGGCGAGATAAGCCTCACCGGCGAAGTCCTTCCTATCGGCGGCCTCAAGGAAAAACTTCTCGCGGCAAAACGCAACGAAGTTACCAAAGTCCTTATTCCGGAGCAGAACCGCGCCCTTTATGAAAGCATCGAAGACGAGATAAAATCAGGCATCGAAGTAGTTTTCGTCAAGGAATACAACGACGTTTTCAAAGTTTTGTTCGGGTAAATTTCACTCGATATTCCTGACGCATTTGACCTTAACGGCATTCGTTTTTATGTTTTCTATCCGCTCCTATTTGATAAAACAGCAGAAATTCATATTATCAGTCTGAATTTTTTGTGGAGGTGCTTTTTTGTTCACGATTCTGCTGCCTCTTTCTCTTGTTGTTTTGTTTTTCTATTTCCTTTTTAAAATTGCTATCTTGTTGATAAAAAAGGATTTTTCTTGTAGGGAAACGCCTCAGAGAAAAAAACCTGATTATGACAAAAATCCACGTCTTAAGGTTCAACGAGATTCTCTGATTGTCAAAATTAATCAGGCAGTGTCGAAGCTGCCTGACAAATACATCAACCTGACAGATGACAGAAAAATTCTTGTTCCGCTTAAAAAATATGCGGACAGGGTTGTTTCCGAATTTTGCGAAGAGGCTTATACTTTAGAAAAATGTCTGCACCGCCATAATGAAAATTTCATAAAAAGACATATTTCAGATGCAGTTTTCGATGATATAAACGGAAAAGGGTTGAGTGAAGAGCAGAGGCGGGCTGTTTTGTGCGATTCAAAATCATCGCTGGTGCTTGCCGGCGCAGGTTCAGGAAAAACATTGACGATATGCGGTAAAGTCAAATATCTGCTGGAGAAAAATTTTGCTAAGGAAGATGAGATTCTTCTGCTTTCATATTCTCACGATTCGGCAATGGATCTGGAAAAGAAAGTTTCCCAAATAGCGCACGGGCTGACTGTGAAAACTTTTCATTCGCTCGGATACAATATTCTGACTGAGACTTTCGGCCAAAAGAAGACGATAGAAGAACAGTTTGATAAATATATCAAGCAATATTTCGACGAAGTCCTTGTCAAAAACAGAAGAGCGGCCGGAAAACTTATTGATTATCTGGCTTCTTATTTTGATCTGCCGGAGGTCAAAGGTAGAAACAAGTGGAACAAAATAAAGGGATTCCGGTCAAAAAATTTCGAGACGATGAAAAATACTCTGCATGATCTTACTCCTGAAGCGGATAGGAAAATGACTATGCAGAAGGAGTATGTAAAAAGCGCCGAAGAGCTTGTTATCGCAAACTTTCTGCTGCTTAACGGCATAAAATACGAGTATGAAAAACCTTATGAAATACCGACTGCAACGGCTGAAAAACGGCAGTATCTTCCCGATTTTTATTTGACGGATTACGGAATTTACATAGAACATTACGGCATAAACAAAGAGGGAAAAACGCCGCAGTATTCAAGTGCCGTCAGCAAAAAATATCTCGAAGGGATTGAGTGGAAAAGGAGACTCCATGCGGAAAACAGCACTGTTTGCATAGAAACGTATTCGTATGAATTTGAAGATGAAACGCTTTGTGATAATTTGGAGCGTAATCTGAAAGCTGTCGGGGTGAAATTCCGTCCGCTCTCGGATAAGGAGATATTCAATGTTCTGCATTCTGTGTACGAAGGAAGAAGTTTTAAGAAATTTCTAAAGGTTATGAGAACTTTTTTAGCTTTGTACAAGTCAAATTACCGTGCAAACGAGAACGGTTTCAGGATTTTGGCGCAGCAATATCAATTCGGGACAGCAAGAGCTCAGGCAAGAATGGTGATTTTTTTGGAAATTGCTGAAAAAATATACAAATATTATATTTCCAATCTGGAAAAATCGGGTAAAATCGATTTCGACGATATGATTTTGAGAGCAGCCGACTGTCTGGACGGGCTGGAAACTTTCCGTTATAAATACATTGTTGTTGACGAGTTTCAGGATATTTCGCAAAGCAGAAACAAACTGCTGCTGAAGTTGATAAAACACGGAAATTCGAAGCTGTTTGCCGTCGGCGATGACTGGCAGGCGATATACAGGTTTGCCGGAAGCGATGTCGGCATTATCCAGAATTTTGGAAATATTTTTGATGATTCTCAGATTAATTTCATTTCGACAACATACAGAAATTCTGCCGAACTTCAGCATGTTGCCGAGAAATTTATTACGCAAAATCCATCTCAGGTTACAAAAAACATCCGTTCAGACAAACATCAGGAAAATCCGATAAGAATTGTTTATCACGACAAAAACCGTGCTGCGGCATTGACGGAAGCGCTGAAGGATATCGCTTTGCTCAAGAAAGATGCAAAAATTATGCTTTTAGGGAGAAACAGAAGAGATATCGACGCCTTGAAAAATGACGACAGAATAAAAATTGCGGGCGAAAAAGATTTTAAAGAGGGGAAAGGCAAAACGGAAAAGTTCGTCAGACATCGGGATTTCCCGGATATGGAGATAAAATACTACACTGTCCACAGTTCAAAAGGGCTTGAAGAAGATTTTGTAATTTTGTTGAACGGAGACGATGATTACAGTGGATTCCCTAATAAAATGGAGGATGACCCGATAATTTCGATGCTTTTGGGCAACAGCGACAACTATCCTTTTGCAGAAGAACGAAGGTTGTTTTATGTCGCAATAACACGCACAAAGCTGATAACTTATATTCTTGCCGAGCGTGATGCGCCGTCTGAATTTGTTTTGGAAATTGAAAATAATAAAACCGATTGACAAGTTTAATTCTTTTACTATATATACAGCCGTTTTTTTGCTGTGTATGTTTGAGGATGCAATGTTCGGCAAGTTTTTGAAATCGAAAATTCATCGCGCGGTCGTTACCGGAGCCGATATAAACTATCAGGGAAGTATTACGATCGATAAGGAGCTAATGCGTCACGCTGACTTGCAGCCGTTTGAATTTGTCGACATCTGGGATGTCACGAACGGGGCAAGGCTTGAGACTTACGTCATCGAAGGCGAGGCAGGCTCGGGATGCATCTGCATCAACGGCGCGGCGGCTCATCTTGTAAAAAAGAACGATCTTGTGATCATCGCTTCGCACAGATATGTGACGGAAGGCGAAAGTGTTCCCGAACCGAAAGTTATTTTTGTCGATTCGCACAATAAGCCCGTTCATTAGAGGTTTTCATGGAAAAAAAGCAAAGAGTTTTCGGCAGAGCGCCGATTTCACTCAAAATCTCTCTTTCGGAAGATACAGATGACATCAGCATCAAATTCGACACTGCAAACCTCAGTGAGGGCGGTATTTTTGTAAAGTCTTCGCTACTCTGGGAGCCCGGTCAGGTTTTCAACCTTGCTTTCACTCTGCCTGGATTCGATAAGGAAATCAAAGTGAAAGGCGTTGTCGCGAGAAGTGACGACAAATATTCGATTTTTACTGAAACAGATTCTTCAATTCCCGGAATGGGGATAAAATTCATCGATCTGAGCGATGAAGACAGGGAAATCATAAAAGAGTTTATTTCGCAGCTGGATTTCGCACAGTAATTCGCTTGTCAGGTGAAAATGCAGGAAAACAATAGTAATAACAATTACTTGTCCATAAGACGCAAACACTTTCTCTGGATCGTTTTTTCGCTTGTTATCTTCGGCGCGATCCTTTACTGCGCAAGCGTTGTCAGCGATTATGCCGAAAAAAACGAGATCGAGAATTTCGATGACGCGAAAGAATACGGCCTCGGCATTTTGAAGCGGGATTTCGCGCTTTTCCCTGAAAACGATACAGCCGAAGAGGAAAAAAAGGAGATAGAAAAAGAGGAAAGATCCAAAAACATCCTCAAAGCTCCGATCCTTCTTGACTGTTCGGTGGAAGATGGGAAGGCACTCGTCAAAGAGCCTTTCGAAGTTGCGAAAAACAAGGCTACGGATGCGGTCTTTGAACTTGCCAGCCACGGTAACACCATGTATTCGCTGAACTTTTCTTCAAAAGAAAACGCTATTTACTGCAAAGGGACTTTGAAAGAAGGTCAGCAGAAAATTTTTGTCTATTACTGCGAGAAAATATGACAGATAACGACTGTTCGACTGAAAAAAAGATAAAAATCGTCACCGCTGTGGGACTTTTAGCCAATTTTTTTCTGACGGTTTTCAAGATCGTTGCCGGATATTTCGGAAACAGCCAGACAGTTATCGCTGACGGTATCCACAGCCTCAGCGATTCTGTGACTGATATCGCCGTGATCGTAGGTTCCTCTTTCTGGAGCGCGCCGCCTGACGAAAGCCATCCGCACGGCCACAAAAGAATCGAGACTTTTATCACGGTTATCATCGGACTCGCGCTTTTCTTCGTCGCTTACGGGATCGGGCATAACGCCGTTGTTACTTTCAATGACCCTGACGAGGCTCCGTCGTGGATCGCGTTTGCCGCCGCAATAGTTTCGATTCTCGTAAAAGAAATTCTTTATCAATACACTTACCGTTCGGGAAAAAAGTTGAAATCGTTAGCTGTAGTTGCAAACGCATGGCATCACAGAAGCGACGCTATAAGCTCGGTTCCTGCTGCTATTGCGGTAATAATTTCAATGAAATTACCTGCTTATCCTTATATCGACAACATCGGCGCGATCGTGGTTTCGCTTTTTATCGTCTGGACTGCGTTCAAAATTTCATGGTCTTCGGTTCTTGAACTCACCGATGCGGGCGCGGACAAGCACGAGTGCGAGGCTATCGAGTGCGCGGCAAAGAGCGTCGAAGGGGTAAAAAGCATTCACAAATGCAGAACGAGAAAATACGGGAGCGGGATCCAGGTCGATCTTCACATTCAGGTCGATCCCGATATAACAGTCCGCGAAGGGCATGCGATAGGGCACAAAGTCGAAGACGAACTTTTCAAAAACCACGATGTCATCGATGTCATAGTCCATGTTGAGCCTGATGATGAATGTGAAAGAAATCATTAACAAATTCGGAGGTTTATATGTTTGAAGGAACAACCATTATCTGCGTCAGGGACAAGTCTTCGGTAATCATCGCAGGCGACGGGCAGGTGACTTTCGGCAACACCGTTCTCAAAGGTAACGCCCGCAAAGTGAGAAGACTTGCGGAAGGGAGGATCGTTGCCGGTTTCGCAGGTTCAACAGCCGACGCGGTGACACTTTTCGAGATTTTTGAGGAAAAACTTAAAAAATATAACTACCAGCTGAAAAAATCGGCGGTCGAGCTCAGCAAAGCGTGGAGAAAGGACAGAGTTTTAGGCAAACTCGAAGCGCTTCTTCTTGTTGCCGACAGCGAAGAGACCCTTCTGATTTCGGGAAGCGGAGACGTTCTCGAGCCTGAAAAGAACATCATCGCGATCGGTTCGGGCGGAAACTACGCCTACGCAGCTGCCGTCGCTCTCAGCGAAAACACGAAGCTTGCGGCTCACGAAGTTGCTCTGCGTTCGCTCAAAATAGCGTCCGACATCTGCATTTACACCAATTCGAATTTCACTTTTGAAGAAATCAAGCTTAACGGAGAAAAGAAATGAGCAAATATTCAGTCGAAGAATTGACTCCAAAGCGTGTCGTCGAAGAGCTCAACCGCTTCATAATCGGGCAGGACGAGGCAAAAAAGGCGGTCGCGGTCGCACTCAGAAACCGCTGGAGACGCTCGAAAATAGAGGATGATTTTCTGCGTAAAGAGATAACTCCGAGAAACATCCTCATGTCGGGACCTACCGGAGTCGGCAAAACCGAGATCGCAAGAAGGCTTGCCGAAATTTCGAATGCTCCGTTCCTCAAGGTCGAAGCGACGAAATTCACAGAAGTCGGATATGTCGGCAGGGATGTCGAATCGATGATCAAAGACCTCGTCAAACACGCAGTAAACGAGAAAAAGAGGATAGAGACCGAGATCGTCTACAAAAAGGCTGAAAGTGTCGCTGTTGACAAAATTCTCGACCTGCTCAACGTTCCGAATCCCGAAAAACTTCCCAAAGACGATGCCGATTACAAAGAAAAATACAAAAGACAGAGCGATTACCGCAAAAAAATGGCGGACAAACTCGAAAACGGCAAGCTCGATGACAAAAAAGTGAGCGTTCCGATAAAGCCGAGCGCTCCGGTTCCTGTTTTTGAAGTTATCAGCGGCTCGGGCGGGATCGAAGAGATCGACTCGATGATAAAGGACATGATGAGCAATATTTTCCCGCCGAATGCACCTCAGCAGAAAGGGAAAAAAGAAAAGACGATGCCTGTTTCGGAGGCTTTCGAATACATTCTCCAGACCGAGGCCGAAAAGCTGCTTGACCACGAAAAAATCGTCCGCGAGGCACTTGAATGGGTAGAAGAGGATGGAATAATTTTCATCGATGAGATCGATAAAATCATCGCAAGCGGCTCTGCGAACGGACCGGATGTTTCGCGTGAAGGCGTTCAGCGCGACATTCTGCCGATAGTCGAGGGTTGCATCGTCAATACGAAATACGGGCCTGTAAAGACAGATCACATACTTTTCATTGCGGCAGGCGCATTCCACATGAATTCTCCGGAAGATCTGATCCCGGAGCTTCAGGGGCGTTTCCCGATCAAGGCACGCCTTCTTTCGCTCACGAAAAAGGATTTTGTCAGAATTCTGACCGATACCGAAAATTCGCTTCCCGTGCAGTATGCCGAGCTTATGAAATCGGAAAACGTCACTCTCAATTTCACTCCGTCGGGAATAGAAGAGATTGCAGCGATCGCATTCGAAGAGAACAGCACGACGCAGGATATCGGCGCAAGACGCCTGCAGTCTGTTATGGAGATCCTTCTTGAGGATATTTCGTTTACGGCTTCGGAAAAAAGCGGCTCGAAAATCAAAATCGACAAGGCTTATGTGAATAAATGGTATAAGTCGGCACGCGAAAATGAAAAACTTTCCAACTATATAATTTAATTGAGGAAAAATGCAGTATCAGTATGAAACGAGCGGAACCTGCTCCGAAATGATCCTTTTTGACATTGACGAAAACAAGGTCGTCACGAACATCAGATTCATCGGCGGCTGCAACGGAAACCTGAAAGCCGTTTCCAAACTTGTTGACGGCTGGACGGCTGACCAGATAGCGGCGAAACTTCTCGGCAACGAATGCGGATTCAAAGGGACTTCATGCGCCGACCAGCTTGCGAAAGCTGTCCTCGAAGCGGCGGAAAAGGTGAAATAAAAAATCACCCGAAGTAGGGGGTTCTCCTTGCAAGTGTGAGCCCGTTCACGCTTTTCGCCCCGTTTTTGTTCAAAAGTTTCGCGATTTCTTCAATGGTTGAAGCGGTCGTGCAGACATCGTCCACGATCAGAAAACTTTCTCCTTTCACGCTTCGTGTGAGGGCGAAGGCGTCTTTCAGGTTTTTTGTCCTTTCTTCGTAGTCAAGCCCTGCCTGATGCGCGGTTTTTCTCACTTTTTTCAGTAACTTGGGATCAAATTTCAAGTTGTGCGCTTTAGCCACTCTGTCGGCTAAAATTTCGGCCTGATTGAAGGAACGCAGAAGTTTGTCGAGAAATCTCATCGGCGGAAAGATGACGGTGCGTCCTTCAATAAGTTCGATAGGTGCGTTTTCTGCAAGGTATCGCCCTAAAATTTCGGCAATGCTTCTCACTTTGCCGTATTTCATCTCCGAAATCAGTTTTGAAATGCTTCCGCTATAGATGAAAAGTGAAAATATTTTGTCAAAGTGCAGCTTTTTTCCTTTGCACGAAAAACATTCCGGCTCATCCGGAGTCAGCGTGAAATTTCCGCATTTCGGGCATCTTCTTTCGCAGAAAAGGGCGAATTTAGCACATTCCTTACATAAAAAATTTTGATTTTCCGTTATGCTTCCGCAAATTAAACAGGCATTCATTTCTAAATATCAGATAAATTCGTTTGCTTATATATGAAAAAATATTTAAATCAACAAATTGATTTGCAGATTTTTCGCTACACCCAAAATGACGAAATTGTCTTTTTTTGACTTGCACTCTCTATACCTTATAATTTGCAGTTTTGTTGTTTTTAAGGAGTTTTTTATGGATAAAAAAGAAGGACTTCATGCGGTGATTCTTGATCATCCGCGCATTTTTTTAGCTGTTCTTTCGGCGCTTTTTTTTCTGCCTCTGCTCGGAAGCTACCCGGTTCTGGGACAGTGGGAGCCGCATTACGGCAGAGTAGCGATGGAAATGATGGCAAACGGTTCTTGGGACTGGTTCCTTGATCCGGTATATCTCGGGAAGCACAACTTCTGGTCGAAGCCGATTTTCTGTTTCTGGATGGTTTTTCCTTTTATGAAAGTTTTGGGCCCGACAGAACTCGCTTTAAGGCTTCCGTTCGCGATAAACGGCATATTTTTTGTTTTATTGGTCCATTTTATCGCAGAAAAAATTCTTAAAGATCCGCTGAAAGCCCTTGTTGCTGCGTTTGTCGCGATTTTTACACCTTACACCTACATGATTTCGAGACAATTCATGTGGGATATAACTTTTGTGACATTTTTAACCGGCGCGATAGGTTTTCTCTACATTGGTCAGCGCGACAAAGACAAAAAACTGCTCCGTCTTTCGTATCTTTTCATGGGGCTAGGAATGCTCACTAAAGGGTTGCTTGCTGTCTGCTTCCCGATTGCGGCAATGATTCTCTGGATGATTGCAACTCTTGATTATTCCAAGGGTTTTAAGGCTGTTGTAAAGGACGCTGTCGATTTCGTTTTTTCTCTCAGACCCTTAGAAGGACTTGCAATTTTCCTTGTTGTTTCGCTTCCGTGGTATCTCTACATGGGTGTAAAGCACGGAGAGCCTTTTTATAAAGAATTTTTCATGGAGCATCACTTCGGCAGGCTTGAAGGAAAGATAGACAAGCCCGACGGTCCGTTTGAATTTTACATCTGGCAGCTTTCTCTCGGCGCTTTTCCGTGGGTCGCATTCCTGGTTCCTGCTCTTTTTTCAGCAGCTGGAAAAGTTAGGAAAAACAAAGACTTGGCTTTTGTGCTGCTCACATTTTTCTTCATTTTTCTTTTTTTCACCCTTTCTGCTACAAAGTTCCCGCACTACGTTTTTCCGGTAGTGCCTTTCATGGTGATGATTCTTGCTGAAGGTTTCGTTGATCTTCAGAGAAGCGAGCGCACGGCAAAGGTTTATCCTATTATCGGCATCGTGTCGGCGTTTTTCCTCATACTGATAGGGAAGGATATCGCTACAGGTCTCAACTATGCCGACATTATTTACCTCATAACGACTCATCACGTCCAGACATGGTTCGGGCGCGTTTTTGATCCTGTCCCGGTTCTTACGGTCTTTCTTCCTATTATGGCTCTTTTTATAGCACTGCCGGTTGTTAAACCAGACAAAAAGATTCTTTTCAATATTTCCGCAGCCGCTTTTACATTGGCCGCAGTTGTTTGGTCTGGGTACATAAATTTTGTCTGGGTTCCCAATATGCTTGAAGTTTTCACGCCGAAGCACCTCGTTGAAAAATACTTTGAAATGAAGAAGCCGGGCGACAAAATGGTCGATTTCCACAACTGGAAAAACAGGTCGATGTATTTTTATCTAGGGCTTGATGAAGAGCTTCTCCGTTATACGAAAGTAGAGCAGATTCAGGCACTTATTGAAAAAAATCCCAACAACACTGTTTTTATAACAACAAAAAAGGATAAAGTTTCAGGACTTCGAGCGGCACTTTTGAATAAACCCGGAATTGCGATAACAAAAGTTGCCGACGATGCAGTAGACACCTACATGGAAATTGAAATGTACACAGCTTCGATGAAGGATAAAAACGCCGATATGTCGGAAAAGTGGAAGAAAAATCTCCTCGAAGAATCGCAGATTCCGACTAATATCAAAAGAGTAAACGGAACTTTAGGCAATAAAACTATTGAAATCATAGGTTACACTATCAACAATCAGCGTTTTGACCCCGGAGAGGAAATCGAACTCACACTTTACTACAAAGTCATTAAAGAGATGGACAAAAACTGGAAAGTTTTCTTCCATTTTGATGTTTACAGCGGCGCTCTGCCTCATTCGTTCAAGCTTGACGACTATCCGCAGCAGGGTTATCTGCCAACAACAAAGTGGACGCCCGGAATGATTCTGAAAGATACTTTCAAAGTTACGGTTCCAAGAGAGCATCCAGGCGGCGGAGTCAAGATATATACCGGATTTTACGAGGGAAATGATAGAATGGATGTCGATAAGGAATCATTCAACGACGGCCAGAAACGGTTTATTCTGGGAACATTCAATGTAAATATAAAGTAGGGTGCAAATTGGGAAATAAAGTAGTCCGCATAGCAATCTTTTCATTGGTAATACTTGTTATTTTTTTCAATATTTTTTCGTATTACGGTGCGTCAATAATGCTGCCGGGACGTGAACTCCGCGAAATTTCAGGCTTAGATCCTCAGACCAACAGAAATGCTCGGATAGAACTTTCAAAGGGAACGGTTATTCTCAACATCTGGGCGACGTGGTGCGGAGCTTGTATTGCCGAAATGCCGGAACTTAACAAAGTTGCTGGAAAACATCAGGTTTACGGAGCAATAAAACCAGTTTTCAAATACGAAGTTTACAGTGATGCGGCACCGAAATTCAAAAGTGTAATCGCGACTGAAGAATTTTTTAAAGATCTCTACATTTCTGTTCTTCCAACAACACTGTTGATTAAGGACGGAGTCATAAAAAAGGTCCACACCGGAACTCTCACCTCCGATTTAGTCGAAGAGTGGGTAAAAGACTGAAAAATCACAAAAAACAGAAAAATTTCTCAGCTTGGGTATTACGCCCGACATCCCGGGTATGAAAAAACGATGCGGATTCTCAATTTTTTCTTTCAAAAATCCATAAAATCTTGATTTGGTGCTAAAAATATTCTTTAAAAATCTTGATTTGGTGTAAAAAAACGATGTATAAAAATCGCGATTTGGTGATAGCTGATGCGTTGGAGAGTTCTTATGAAAAGAAAAATCCTTGAAAAAATGGCTGATTGGAAGCGTAAAAGCAACGGAAAAACGGCTTTGCTTATTGACGGCGCGAGACGTGTCGGAAAAAGCTATGTCGCAGAGGATTTCGCAAAAACGAACTATAAATCCTATATTTTGATTGATTTCAACGAGGCAGGACGCGAAATAACCGAGCTTTTCGAGCAGAATCTGAGGGATCTGGATTCGCTTTTCATGTTTCTCAAGGCCGCTTACAACGTTAAACTTTACGAACGGGAATCGGTCATCATTTTTGACGAAGTCCAGCTCTGCCCGAGAGCACGCGCAGCAATAAAATTTTTAGTAGCGGACGGCCGGTACGACTACATTGAAACAGGTTCACTCCTTTCAATCCGGAAGAATGTGAAAGACATCGTTATTCCTTCGGAAGAGCGGCATTTGAAAATGTATCCTATGGATTTTGAGGAATTTTTGTGGGCTTCAGGTGAAGAAACTCTTTGGGAAGTGATAAAAAACTGTTTCGAGAAAAAACAGCCGCTTTCCCAGGCTCTTCACCGCAAGGCTATGACTCTTTTCCGTGAATATCTGATTATGGGCGGAATGCCGCAGGCTGTAAGCGAATACCTGGTTTCAAAAGATTTTGAGGCTGTGGATGCCGTAAAAAGAGACATCCTTTCGCTTTACCGTGCCGATATTGCCAAACACGCAGCCGGCTATGAAGCAAAAGTAATCGGAATTTTTGACGAAATTCCCTCACAACTTTCAAAGCACGAGAAAAAATTTACACTTTCCGCATTGGGCAAAGGAATTAAATCAAGAGACTGTGAAAGTGCTTTTTTGTGGCTGAAGGATTCAATGATTGTCAATATCTGCTACAATTTAACCGAGCCGAATATCGGACTCGGACTCAACCGCGACAATTCTTCAATGAAAATTTATATGGGCGATACCGGCCTTCTGCTTAGCCATGCATTTGACGAAAACGGAATCGTGAGTGAGGAAATCTACAAAAAGCTCCTTTTCGGCAAACTTGAAGTTAACGAAGGTATGCTTTTCGAGAACATTGTTGCGCAGATGCTCGCTGCAAACGAACGCAAACTTTATTTTTATTCCAATGCATCAAAAACTGACAAAAATGTGAGAATGGAGGTAGATTTTCTTATCGCAAAATCAAAAGTCACCGACAGGCACAACATTTCTCCGCTTGAGGTTAAGTCTGGGAAGAACTACACTCTTTCGTCAATAAACAAGTTCCGCAATAAGTTCAGTGAACAACTCTGCACTCCTTTTGTCCTTCACACAGAAAATCTGTCCGAAAAGGATGGAATCATTTATCTTCCGGTTTATATGACTGGATTATTGTAATTTCTGAAAAGCAAAAATCTGTTTCTCAATTTTTTCATTTTTTTTCAAAAATTTTCGGGAAAAAACTGAAAACCGACGCTTTAAGTAAATGTTGACAGTTAATTTTCGACGGAGAAAGATATGACTCAGAGCAGGATTTTTGTTCACGGTCTTAGAGCCCACGCAGACGATATGTGGTCGTCGGCACTTCTTATCGCATCCAAACCGGAAGTAGAGTTTACCGAAATAATCAGGGATGCGAACAGAATTTCCGAGGCAGGGGAGAACGATTTTGTCCTTGACTGCGGAATGAAATTCGACGGAATCCGCTTTTTCGATCATCACCAGCTCGAACACACAGAGAAAGTGGACTGTACTTTGACGCTTATTGCAAGAACATTCGCTCCCTGGGTGCTGACAGATGAAAGATTCGGTGCGCTGGCAGAACGTGTGAGGATTCAGGACAACTTCGGACTGGCTGCTGCCGAGAAAAAATTCGGCAAATCTACAGGATGGATAGAGCAGGAGTACATTTTTGTCGGACTTTTTGAGAAAGAACCTTTGAAAATCGCAGGACTTCTGGCGGAATGTTTCAGAAAGAGGCTTCAAGAAGTGAAAGAAAGCGAAGCCGCTTTTAAGTGGATAGAAAATAACAGTTTTATCGAAGTTTTGGATAACGGTATAAAAGTTCTCGTTTTTAAAACTTCACCGTTTAAAGAGGGGTTTGCTCAGACACCTTTCAACAGTGCGTGCAGCAAGTATGTAAGTGAGAAGAAAGTAGAAGTTTCATACGGATGGAACTGTGACGGCAGCGATGCACGCACGCTTTTCAGAACACCTTATGCGAGAGCGGGAATCGATTTCATGAAGTCAAACCCTGCGGAAAGCGTTTTCTGCCACCATAGCGGATTCCTTCTGATTTTCAACCCTTACGATACCTGCGAATACAGAAAACTTGTCTTTCAGGCGGCCGGATAAAAAAAATCTGATGATTTTCGGAAAATCAGAATAGCGACTCTTTAAGTAAATTTCAGAAATTTTAAAAATCGGTATAATCTCACGGTTTGTTTCGAGGTGATTTTTGAGATTCCCGCCGCTTTTCTTAGGTTTTTCAACGATTTTCTGGGGTTTTTGCACGGGGTGGAAAGTATTTTCTGTAGTTGCTGCCATTATTTTCGAAGCTTCCAACGTCATAAAAACGCGTTTTGATCTTCAAAAAAAGGATTTTATAAGGATTTCCGATTTAAGTTCGCTCGTGATGCTGATTCTTCTTTTCTACGCCTATGTCGAGAACGAGCCGAGGATGATTTTTCTCAGTTTTATCACGACATTGCCTATAATTTTCATGCCGCTTCTCTTCTCGCAGCTTTTCAGCACTTCCGATAAAGTAATAATCGGCACGAAATGGGGAAAAAGAACTCATTCGCATGCTCCGGTTGATGTGAGAATGCTCTATATTCTTTCGATCGTGTTCGCGACTGCTGCGGCAAACATAAAAAGCGTCTGGTTTATTCTTCCTTTTCTTGTCATGATTCTGGTTACTCTTTCGGGATACGCCAGAGACGCAAAAACGTTGAAAAGGTATCTCGGATTTTCGTTAATTGCTGTTTTTATTACTGTTTTTGTTAGCGCTACAGTTGTTGCAGGTCACTGGGTTATAGGAAGAAAAATGATGGAATGGTACAACGACTGGTATGAGTCGCTGAGTGCTGATCCGTTCAGAACCTCTACCGCAATGGGCGAGCTCGGAAAAATGAAACTTTCTGGAGAAATCGTCTTCAGAGTTTATCCCGAAGAACCGTCTATTCCGCTTTATATGAAGCAGTCCGACTACAATGTGATTGTCCGTAACACATGGTATTCAAGGCCTAAAAGAACGGAGTCTGTTTTCCCGGATAAAGATATGGAGTGGCAGTTTTTCGGGGAAGGGGAAGGCGAAAAGAGGATGAAAATCTCAATCTGGATGAATAAGAAAAAAGGAGAAGGCGTTTTGCCGCTTCCTGACGGTTCCAAAAGGGCGGTAGAACTTGATGTTGCCGGAATAGAAAAGAGCGTTCTCGGCGCTGTTTATGTCGAGGAAGGTCCTGAACTTCTTGAATTTACTATAACTTATGACCCTGAAAACAGTTTTGAGCCGCAGCCCAGAAGATCTGATCTTTTTGTCCCGAAAGAAGAGGAATCTGTGATTGACGAGGTTATGAAGAATAACGGACTTATAGGCGCGACTTCGGAAGAGACCCTTGCCAATATCGAGCGTTTTTTCGCCGGATTTACCTACACGCTTGACCAGAAAAACAGGGCGGGGGAGTCTTATCTTGCCGATTTTCTTAACAATACGCACTCCGGACACTGCGAATACTTTGCCAGCGCTACGGTTCTCATGCTCAGAAACGCAGGAATTGCTGCAAGATACAGAACGGGTTTCATGCTTGATGAATACGATAGTTTTGAAAATGCTCTTCTTGCGAGAAAACGTGACGCTCACGCATGGGTCGCAGCTTATATCGGCGACAGATGGGTTAATGTCGATACTACGCCGCCGCAGTGGAAAGAAGCCGATTCTATGGAAAAATCGTTTTTTGAGCCTGTGAGCGATTTCATGGCATGGTTAAAAATGAATTATGAAAACTACAGAAGAAAAAAGAGCGCCGAATTCAACAGAATGCTGATCTCCGTAGCGGTTCTGCTCACTGTGTTTCTGATGGTCAGAGTATATCTGCGAAGAAGGAGAATTAAAAAAGATGAAGTCGTTGAAAAACCGCTTTACGAAATTGCAGGCAGTGACTCGCCGCTTTACGAAATTCTCGATTTTTACGAAAAATCAGGGCTGAAAAGGGAGGAAAACGAAACATTGCGCCGCTTCCTCGCAAAAAATAAAATTGATATCGGTGAAATCGCGAAACTCCACGAAGAACTCCGCTTCGACACAGCTGCCGACGAAGCTTTTCTCATGTCCGAGCTCATGAAAAAATACGAAGAGTGGAAAAAGGATCAGGCATAAAACAGTGCTGACACAGTTGATAAAATTTCTTCACAAACAAAAGCAAGGGACTATACTCGCGCGTGGTTTTTTTGTGGTTTTTATAAATTTTTGGAGGCAATTATGACTACAAGACTTGAAAATGCTCTTAACAATCATGTAAACGAGCTCAAAGCAAAGGGAACGGCTAAAGGCGACGAAATGGTCATCACCAAGATCCTTCCGCCCGAAGGCGCAAACGGCCCGCGTTATGTCGTTGAAGGTTATGAACAGAAGTTTATCAAAATGAATTCAAACAGTTACCTCGGTCTTTCGATGAGAAAGGAAGTTATCGAAGCTGAGGAAGAGGGAACGAAAAACTTCGGTGTCGGACCCGGCGCTGTCCGCTTCATTTCAGGAA
>Ga0265299_10002971_pt1 | contig 16874 bp, 13 predicted proteins | sample AusTroGonzalo_MG_4_FD_193485 | JGI IMG/M metagenome (GOLD analysis project Ga0265299, IMG submission 193485) | Bovine rumen microbial communities from tropical cattle in Woodstock, Queensland, Australia - Gonzalo_02 | ecosystem: Host-associated > Mammals > Digestive system > Stomach > Rumen ... | reverse complement strand
CGACAAGCGCTATATGATACTTGAAGGCAAGGTGAAGGACTACGTGACACACCTTGACCTGCCCCATGCTGCCGTTCGCCTGCTAAATGCCGATGGGGTCTGCATTGATTCCTGCGAGGCCATCTCTTATATGCAGTATGGCCAAAATACGCCTATAGAACTGGCAAACTTTGCTTTCAGAGTACCTGCACGACCCACGAAATATACGATTCAAGCCAGCTATGTGGGCTTTAAGCCTACCGAAATGCCCTATGAACTGAGCAATATCTACCGTCGTGAACAACGTCGCAATCTGCCTCCCGTCTATATGAAGCGCGAATCAAAGATGCTGAAGGAGGTCGTTGTCACTTCTACCAAAGTGCAGTTCTACTATAAAGGCGACACGCTGGTGTTTAATGCCGATGCCTTTGAACTGGCCGAGGGCTCTATGCTCGATGCATTGGTAAAGCAGTTGCCTGGCATCGAACTGAAAGAGGGTGGACGCATCTATCACAACGGCAAGTATGTGGATGCGCTGCTCCTCAACGGCAAGGACTTTTTCCGTGGCGACCACACCATCATGCTCGACAACCTGCCGGCCTATACGGTGAAGAACATCCAGATCTATGATAAGTGGGGCGAGAAGAGTGAGTTTCTTGGACAGCAGGTGGCTGGAGACAACCGCTATGTGATGGACGTGAAACTCAAGAAGGAATACAGCATCGGCACACTTGCCAACGCAGAAGCAGGTGGCGGAACGGAGGAGCGCTGGCTGGCCAGACTCTTTGCCCTGCGCTTCTCGGACCACTCTCGCATCGCAGCCTATGCCACCGCCAACAACCTGAATGGAGACACCAAACCTGGCGAAACGGGCAGTTGGAATCCTCAGCGCATCAAGGACGGCGGACAACTGGTACAGCAGCAGGCTGGCATCGACTATAACGTGGAAGACCGCAACAGCAAGTGGAAAGCCGATGGCAACCTGCAGGTGACTCATACCGACCTGAATCGCGAGGCCAACACCAATCGCCAGAACTACCTGGCCACGGGCGATACTTACGAACGCATGACTAATGTCAACAGGAACAAGAACCTGAGGTTGAATACCAGTCACCATTATTATCGGAATTTCAAGATGTGGAACCTCGATATTCGCCCTTCACTCAACTATCAGAAGTTCGACAATACTGACCGTAGTCTCGCCTCGGCTTTCTATCAGAACGACAGTCTCATCCACCGCAATCTGCAACGGGGTATTGCCGAGGGGCACGCTCTCGATGGAGAACTACGTCTCAGCAGTACGTTGAAGTTTCACCACAGTCCCGACTGGGCTTCACTTGACGCCGAGGCCAGTTTCACCGACCAGCAGGAAGACCGCTATCATCGTCAGTCGGTTGAGTATGCTGCCACATCGTTGCGGCCCTCAGAACATCTTAATCGTTACTATCGCAACCATCCTAACCGGTCATGGCATGCGAAGGGTGGCGGCACCTATCAGATCAACTTCACCCAGCTCATCCGGCTGCAGTTGAACGTGAACTATACTCACAACGACCGCCGACACGAGTCGTCGCTCTTCGATATCGACACCACCTACGCCCTCGGCCAGTTGCCGTCCGCTCACGAATATGAGCAGTACATTGATCGTCGCAACAGTTATACGAGCCACTTCACAGAAGACATCTACGACTTCAATCCGCGCTTCTTCTACAACTGGAACAAAGGAAAGGAGAAGAATGTATGGGCGCAACTCGGCTTCCCCGTCACACTCGTTCGTCAGAAGCTCCGTTATAAGCGTGGCGACATCGACACACTCGTCACTCGCAACACCATGCCCATCAACATCTGGGACTGCTTTATCCAGTATACCACCATCAATACTGAGACGGGACATGCCCAGAAACTGGGTCTCGAATACTTCGCCACATCTACGATACCCGACCTGCAGAACTTGGTGGACATGCGCGATGATACCGACCCGCTGAACGTCCGCCTGGGTAATAACAGTCTGCGCAATGCTGTCAACCACCAGTTCTCGTTCAATCACCAATGGGGAAACGCTAACCGTAAAGAGGTAAGTCATCGATACTACCTCAGCTACACGATCATTCAAAATGCCCTTGCGATGGGTTATCGTTACGACCGCACCACAGGCGTCCGCACCTGGCAGGCCGACAACGTGAATGGCAACTGGAATGCCAGCGCCGACTACCGTTTCAACACAGTCATTGGCAAGAAACATCCGCTGCGCCTCAATGTCAGTCCGAGTATCAGTTACCAGCACAGCGTGGACCTGGTTGACCAAGCGCGCAGCACCGTCAACACGCTGGCCTTCAACAACACGCTGAATCTCTCCTATAAGATTGGACAGCACGCACTCACCTTCAAGAGTACCACGCTTTGGCAGCGTTTCAGCAGTCAGCGCACGGACTTTGAGACGCAGCAGCCCTTGACGCTTACCAATGGGATGACAGCAATCGTAAAACTGCCTTGGAACTTGGAACTGAGTAGCGACATGACGCTCTACAGCCGTACGGGCTATGCCGACTCACAACTCAACACCAACGACCTGGTGTGGAATGCTCGCCTTGCGCGCCCATTCCTCAAGGGAAGGCTGGTGGTGATGCTCGACGGCTTCGACATCCTTGGGCAACTGGACAACGTAACCCGCAACGTCAATGCGCAAGGCCGTACAGAAACCTATACCAATGTCATGCCTCGCTACGCATTACTCCACGTAACATACAGATTCAACAGGCTACCGAAAAAGAGATAACTCGGTTGAATCATAGGGACAGGTTTTTGATTCATGAACGGATCAAAAACCTGTCCCTATGATTCTCTGAAAAATAATCCGTCCATTTAAATCTTTTTGAGAACTTTCGTGTCTTTATGTCAGATGCATCTCAAAAAAGTAAAGACAATGAATCAAGAAAACAACATCACAATGAACAAACTCGCAGAACACCTGCGACGGGAACAGCCCCACTTGATGAGGTATGCTTGTTACCGCCTTGGTGACGCAGACGATGCAAAAGACGCGTTGCAAGATGCTTACTTGAAAGTTTGCGGCAAACTCTCTAACGAGAAAAGTAGTGAGGTGAAAGATTGGCGAAACTACATCTTCCGCACACTGTCGAACATCTGCACCTCGCGGCTTTCACTGTCAAGCCGACTAAAAATGATTCCGCTGGACGCTCGCCTTGAAATGACTGATCTTCCAGCGGAAAGCAATGAAGCGGATTACCAACGAATTGCCCAGCTTCTTGTGGAAATCCCTGAAGAACAGGCCGAGGTAATCCGTCTCCGAATCTATGGTAACAACAGCTTTGCTGACGTGGCTGAGATTCTTTCTCTTCCTCTGCCAACGGTGAAATCCCGCTTCCTTTATGGACTGGAGAAAATCCGCAAGGCAATGAAACAAACAAAACATTAACATCAAAAAATCATTTATCATGAATTGCAAGGAATTTAAAGATAAGGTGGTCGATCTTTTCGACACAACTATTGATATGCAGACACAGACTGAATGCAAAGCGCACATGGCTGAGTGCCCTGAGTGCAAAGCCTACTATGAGGAGCTGGCCGAAACTTTCAAAGCATTGCAGCCGCAGGAGGCTCTTGCCAAGCAATCTGTTAGCAGCCCCGTAGCGAAACATCGTCATCTCTGGCGCCCCATCGCTGCTGCCGCCGTATTCCTGTTGGGATTCGTTATCGGCTGGAGCCACCTCTTCTCTACGTCTGCTGTGGCTGAGACGCCACGTGGCCAAATCTTTGAACAATGGATTAAAAGTGTACAGAACGTAGGTAGTTTCCAGATGGCAGTCTATGCCCGCACCATGCCCAATGACAACTTTGCTTATTTCAACCCCAAGGCCGACTTCGTGAGAATAGACATCGGACTACTGCGACAGAACGACAGCGTGTTTTATCGTATGGAGAAGCAGAACGGACGAGCTATTGTGTTCGACGGTAAGGACCAATATATGTGGATTCCAAACGCGCTCTACGTGAAAGGACCTCGCGCAGCCAACTTCCTTGAAGGCTTTGTCAGCCTGCTCTACCCCGAGCGTCTTCTGTCTATGCAGAAATCCGCCATCGACTTTTCCAAGAAGAACGATGTGGTACGCACAGAAACAGACTCGACCATTACCCTGACATTCAAAGGCACGGAGAAAAACCATGACCTGCAGCAACTGCTTGAGACTGGGAAAATGGGCGATTGTGAAGTGGAAGTGGAGAACGTCTTCACAAAGAACGATGGACTGCTACGCTTTATCAAACTCTGGGTTGTTGATAAAGGCCAAAAGACCCTCCTGCTTTATATTGAAAATATCCAATATAATGTCATGATGAGTCGTGCCAATCTTACACAAATACCAGATGCTCAATGGATGGATGTAACAGAAGTAACATCGGCTACAGCCAGTGATCGACTCAATAATCTACAAAACGAGACCGCCGCACAAGCTGCCCAACGCATTCTTGAAGCCATCATCGATGGGGACACCAGCAATGCCAGCGAAGCACTGGCCTATTATAAGAACGTGCTCCCTGCGCTGATCAAGAACATGAAAGGGTGTAAAGTCTCAAACTTCAAAGAGCGTCGTGACGGTGACTATGTTGGGACATACGTATTCTACACCTTAATGCATCCCGATGGGAAACAAGAGCAGAAGCACATCGCAATCAGAAACGACAACGAAAAGCATATCTGGATAGCTGATGGTGGGCTATAGTTAATCGCACCACTATGTAGATCACGGGGACAACTGTCCCCGTGATCTACATAGAAAATGTATTATGCTTACAAGTAGATTGTGAAGTGAACTTGTCTCAAGCACTTTCGTTTTTGTCTATTTCGCCGTTTTGACGAACTTTGATGAACTATTTTTGTAACGTGCTGAAAGCTAGGATATTCCAGAGCCAAATTTTGTGTTCAGTGAACAAGAGTGAACTATTTGTCAACCACTTGTCAACTCATTTCTCTTGTTTGTATGGATTTTTTTTGTAAATTTGCATCGTCATACCTTAACACAGGATATGTAATATATCGAAGGTTGGATATTATGGATGAGTCAAAAACCAGTCCCAGTGATTTATTTGTTTATCTTAGCAACATGTACAACAGATGGCTTTTGTATCTACTTCTAAGTTTTACGATGCTGGTATCCTGTCATCGAAGCATGGTCTATCCAACTTTGCTAACAACTGCTGATAGCCTAATAATGCAAGGAAATTATGATCAAGCAGATAGTCTATTGGCATTATACGACAAAGAGATTCATTACCCTGAAGATGCGTCAATCCACTATCGCCAATTGCTCTCTTTAGAGCGTTTGTTTGTTGACGAGAGGCTTTCTGACAATCATTTTCCTTTGACGGATAGCCTTTGCCGCTATTATGATAATCGCGATTGGAAGACTGAATACAGCAAAGCCCTTTGTTTTTTGGGTGAAATATATCGAGTAAGCCATGATGATTCAGCAGCCATGGCCGCTTTTCTAAAAGCTGAAGACCTAGCAAAGGAACGCCAAGACAGCTATTTACTATGTTGGCTCTATCAAAAGAGTGGAGATATTTTTTTTAACCAAGAAATGTATGATGAGAGTGCAGACTATCACCAAAGATATTATCAGATAGCCGCTGCGAACAAAGACACGCTACGTATGGCATATGCTGCATTTTACTTGGGTATGAACTATACAGCCAAGGACAATGTGGACAGTACCATCTTTTATTATAAATCTTCTATTGAACTCGCTCGTCATACAAAACGTTCAGAAAGAATAATTCCTTCTGCATACAATTCCTTGTGTGATATTTATATACAGCTAGGAGAATTCGAGAAGGCCAAAGAGTATATGATGAATGACTCTACAGATTATAACAACTTGGCCTATTGGCATCTAGGACAAAATCACATAGATTCAGCTATTTGGTATTTTGAGAAGATTAGGAATAGATATAATACTAATAGTCATCTTGAAACCTGCCACAACCTAGCACAGCTAGAAGAAAAGAAAGGGAACACACAGAAAGCCCTATATTATTATAGTTTGGAGAAAAATTTGTCAGATTCCATAAAAAGCCAATCCCAAGTAGACAAGATAAAAAAAGTAGAAACGCAATATCGTTTTAACATGATCAAAAAAGAGCGAGATGAGATTTCAAAACGTAGTAATCTTGTTGAAAAGGTGTTTTTCGTTGGCACCTTCCTAATCATAGTATCGTGCATTTGGGGTGTTTACGCAGGAAAGAATCATCACAAGCGGAAGATTGCGGCCATGGAACAATCTTTGGCAGATGCACACAAACGAAGCATGAAGTATTTGGAAACCATAGATAGAAATATTGAGTTGGTGCAACGATTGCAAAAATGCCATTTGGAGGTTCTTGAAAGGTCCAATCTTTACATAAGAATTATGGCAAATTCAAAAAATCCAGATTTTCATTTGTCGGACATCGAATGGCAGGAACTTGGAAAACTCCTTGATGAGGCTTACGGACAATTCACGCAAAGGTTGCGAGCTCTTGCAGATATCTCTGACGAGGAACTAAAGACCTGCTATCTATTAAAGATTAACATAGCTCCTATTAATATTGCCGATATTGTTTTCAAAACTAAAGGTGCGATATCCATGCAGCAAAAGCGGCTCTACAAAAAGATTACTTTAAAAGAAGGCACCGCCAAAGATTTCTGCATTTTTATTTCACGTTTCTGAGTTACTTTGTCGTTTGTTGCATCTTTGTTTTTTATCTGTCTCAAATTTGCTTTACAAATGATTTGTGAACCATTTGTGAACTTTTTTTTCATAAGGCCGCCCAGTTTTTTCCTATCTTTGCAACATCATTTCAACCTAAAATATAGATATGAAAAAAAATTTTGCTTTTACGTTTTTATTTATGTTCGCATTATGCGCAACAGTTAATAGTCGTACAATTGTAGTTAAGGGAGATAAATCAAAGCCTACGGGATCTACCGAAGTATTTACAGAAAATCCAGATACGATTATCGTCGTTCCTGGAGATAAAGTCTCTGGCATTGAAATAAACTTGAAAGACGAAAATAATAGCACAATTTCTCTGTTCTATTTAGACGCGCAAATAACTAGTTCTATCAATCTTGATACTCCAACTCATAATGGAAATGTTATTGAAATTAAAGACGATATAGGAGTTGTTTTCAAACTGACAGAATAATATAGAAATGAACTGGAATTTTTTCTTTAAAAAGAAAACGCTCGACAGGTTATTTTCGATATTCCTATTTTTATTGATTATTTCATGTCAGAGTAAATATGAAGAGGCACTAGATCTGTCTGGTGAGAACCGTGCAGAATTGGAAAAGGTCTTGGAATATTTTGCAAATGATTCAGATCCATTGAAGTACGAAGCAGCCAAGTTCTTAATTGAGAATATGCCAAGTCAGTCTCAATTAGAAGGACCTGCTATTGAAAAGATGGACTCCATATATATTGCTGCCAGCGGAGAAAGCCAAAATGATCGTACGAAGTTCTTCAATGAATCAGCCTCAAAGGTTAATACTGCACAGGCAAAGATAGCTTACGATATCTCAGTAATGAAGGCAGACTATTTGATTAAGGCAATTAATGATGCTTGTGACATATGGAACAACTCCACCTGGCACAGCGATTATGAAAAATCTATCTTCTTTGAATATGTATTACCGTATCGTTTGTGCCATGAACCAATTAGTGACTGGCGTGCATCCATAAATCAAGAATACCCTCTGCTTAATCAGGATGTTGTATTGTCAAGAAGGGGCATTCAATTGGAGGGAGAAAGTGCTCAATGTTACGAGTGTGAAGTAAAGGCATTTAATGGCGCTTCCAATGGGCAAGCCGCAATATTGACTGATAATCGTTCGTCCATCAATTTTTCAATTGATTCTGATAGGCCAACCCAAAAACGGCTCATCCTGAAATACTCATCTATCGGTCACCATCTTACAACTGTCATCTATATCAACGGAGTTTCAGTAGATACCCTTCATCTGGCTCCTACCCGGAACATTGAGACTTTCGTTGAGAGATGGTTCAATAAGTTACTACCCATATCCCAAGGCCATAATACGATTAGCATCAAGAACGTCTCTGATACGATGTGTGTAGATTATATCCAACTGGGATCTTTAGAAAAATTTCGCCATGAGGATTTGAGAGACTTCTCGTCTCACTATTATTGTATTATGAATATGGAAAATAATTATTGCATCTCATTTGACACAACTGCCATTTCAACAGATAATATCATACGGCTTAAACCTTACACTTCTATAGACAGCAGCCTACTCGTTCGTTTGGATTATTCGGGATATCCATTGTGGAGAATAGGCTATCACAAAAAAGACTCCATGGATTTGTGTTTGCAGATGGAATTTGGCACATCTCACACTCTTTGCTCTGGAACAGAAGTAACTATTGGTGAATATGTCAAGAAACCTATTGACCAATGGCTTTTCATTCCAACTGGAAAGGATTCCTATCGGATAATGAATAAGCATACTGGATTATTCTTGGATACGAAGAAAGAGTCTAAAAGCGGAGAGAGAATACTTGTCCAGAAAAAATTCTCAGAATCACCTTCACAGAAATGGAAACTGCATAAGCAGGAGATAAATCCTTATGCAGAACGCTATTTCAAAGTCCATTCTGCTATATCTGAAGCAATGCGGGTCTTTGACTTGACACACCAGTTTGAGTATTACATCTATGGCAGTCCTTTCGGAACTAATGCCAGTTCACTCTTCAAGGCAAAGAGTGGAAAATGTGCTGATGAGACAAGTTTTTCCATTTTCCTGTGTCGTTATCTTGGCATACCTTCTGCCTATGACTTCACTCCTCATTGGGGAAATCGAAGCGGTAGTCATTCTTGGAGTGTTTTGATTAATGAGGAAGGAAAGGGCAGTCCCTTTTATATGGGCAATTTCCCTGGCGACACGGCCCATTATTTCCACTCATACATTAAACCTAAGGTATTTCGCTATCGATATAGCCTCAATAAGCAAATAGTAAAAGACTTAAAAGGCGAAAAAGCTGTTCCAAAACTCTTCGAACAACCACATTATACTGATGTCACAGGTGAATATTGCATGACTGTGGATGTAAAACGCGAAGTCCCAGCAGAAGACAAGAGTCGAAAAGTGGCCTACATTTGTGTGTTTGATAATAGGGATTGGGTTCCAGTACACTATGGAATGATACACAACGGGAGTGTTACTTTTACTGCAATGGGGTGTGGCATCGTATATATGGCAGGTTTTTATGAGGATGGAGAAATTATTCCCTTTGGTAATCCCTTCCTTGTCGACAACGAAGGTAATATAAAGGAGATTTCTCCAAATAAGAGTAAGGCTATCAAGATGTTATTATTGCGAAAATACCCGTTTATGGGTGCCCAAGACTACTTTAATAGTCGCATGAATGGAGGACAGTTTCAAGGATCTAATAAATCTGATTTTTCGGATAGTGTGGTATTTCATACTCATAAAGGTATCACCAATGGCAATTGGTATGATGTATCCATCACCACCAATCAAAAATTCAAATACCTCCGCTATGTGGGAAGCAAAGGTTCTTTCTGTAATATTAATGAACTCGAGTTCTATGACAGCAATGGGAAAAAGATAGAAGGTAAGATTATTGGTACGGAGGGCGAGGGTTGGGCATTAAAGGAGAATGTCTTTGATGGCAATATCTTAACAGGCTTTGGAGGTCTTAGTCCTGACGGGAATTGGGTTGGGCTTCAACTGGCTAAACCCACTCAAGTTTCTCGAATCAAGTATATCGGCCGTAATGATGGAAATTGCGTAGAGATAGGCGATGAATATGAGTTGTATTACTGGAGTCCTGATGGTGACTGGCAACTCCTTGGAGGACAAAAAGCCACCAGCAACTCTCTCCTGTTCACAAATATCCCGTCAGGTGGCCTCTACATCCTTAAGGATATCACAAAAGGTGTTGAAGAACGTATCTTCACGTATGAGAATGGCAAACAAGTCTGGTGGTAGCGCCTGTAAAATTATTATTCACTAAATTACAACAATTTTATTATGAAAAAGAAATTTCTATTTTTTGCAGTTATGCTTTTGGGAGCATTTCTTGTCGGTTGTTCGTCTGAAGATGATTATTCTTCTTACGAACTTGATGATGATGCCAAATTAGAGTACACGAAAAATCTTATTTTGTCCTATGGACAGAAGTATGGATTGACTAATATTCATTTTGACGACAATTTATTAAGAAAAAATCTAGGTCTACCTAAAGAAGTATATGAAAATGATGTGATTTTCATGGCTGTTAAAATGGGGAAAATTGAGTCAATATCTAAAGCGAAACGAAAAACAAGAAGAAGCTATGGTATAGGAGAAAATGAACCCGGAGGAAACTCTCCTCAAGATCCCGTATTATATGTGGAGGGATCTAAAGAAGTTTCTCATACGATCTATAATTACAAAGTAAAGTTCTCCATACACTATTTGTTTATGAACAGAGGAGCGAACTGTGTGGATGTCATAAATAACCATGTAGACGTGCTCAAACTTTATTATTGTTTGGATAAATCATGTAAGAAGCAACACGAAATGGAATGGGGATCAGGAGGTACTTGCACCTCAACGAATACATCGCCTTCATTATCTGGTCCTGTTACATTCCAACGTGGAGCAATGGCACATTTTACTGTCCCATATAATGTTCACATCTCTTTTACTTATCTTGACACAAGATTAAATGAAGATTTGGCGGGAAGTTTCAATATAAGCCAAGAAGTTCAGGAACAAAACAATGGTAACAATAATTGAATAAATGGTTATGAAAAAAATTTTTTTATTTTTTTGCATAGTTATTCTTGCTTCCTGCGGCGCAAAGAAAAATCTCGCAGAACAGACTGGGGGCATGTTCAGCAACTTTAACGGTTCTGTAGACCTGACAGAACAATACAACTTGAAGTATTATATTTCTAGTAATATCGATGCGGAAAAGATGACTGTTACATGGAAAGATGCAATGGTCATCAACAAACAAACGAACGATACTGTCAAGGTTAAAGTTGAGAATCTGAGATGCAATGTGTTGTGTGATAATCCTGTTGCCTATGCAGGCATCTTTGATGTTCACTATAAGAACCAGCATTATATTGTTCAGTTCCTCTATGACGTTCGTACCTATCTCAATGTCAAGAAGCACGAAATAAAGGCTATTGAGAAGTGCTATAATGTGGCTGACTTGGATCCTAAAATGCAAGAAAAGTTCTAAAAGAATCATAAGGGTAGGTATTTGATCCTTTCGTATTAGGAATCAAATACCAACCCTACAGATTCAACAGAATAATTCCATTTATTTGATACAGATATGAAAAAAATGATTTAATTCTTCATGGTGAGCTTTTCCGCTCATGCTTTTATTTTGCGGAACGAAGCAGGTGGTTACAGAACTATTGAAGAATAGTGCTGAAGAGCACGAAAGTGGAAATAAATGATTTGGCATATAGTCAACAGAGTACCACACCTGTGGTTCTTGCATTTTCCTTTCGAGTGGAATATGGCGGTCATTCTTATTTGATTCATGGTATGTATGACATCCGTGCTTGCTACGATAAAAACCAACTTCCGCTCACTACGGGATACTATGTGATAAAATAGTAGTAGAATAATGGGGAGAATAGCATCATATTATTGCGTTTTATCATGGACATTTCTGGCAGTCGCAAGTATTTTTACGATCTCCAGCATGTTCATGGATGCAGTTCTTTATCCTAAATGGATAATTACTGCAATCCTTGGCATTGCCTTTGCAATTCTCTCTCTACCACTCTTCTTTTTATCAAAGAGGTTTTCATGGAGACTTGTATATAAACAAGTTTGCAGACTGACAACTATTATCGTCTTTGGAGAAGCAGCAATTGCCATCTCTCAGCAAATGGGTTATATCTTTGTTTTTCCTAATTGTCACGCGGGAACATTTAACAATCTCGCAGGTTTGGCTGCTTGTCTTGCCATCAGTTATCCGATGGGGTTCATGTTTTTTAAGGAATACAATAGGTACGAACAACTATTTTTTTGCTTTTGCAAGCTACTGTGTTTTGTAGCTTTGGTTCTTTACGGATCAAGAATAGGTTGTGTCTGTATGTTTGTTACAATATTCCTTGTTAGTCATAGAAACGGTCGTTACAGAAAACTAATTGCTGTCATTCTGGGAAGTGTAACCTTACTTATTTGCGCTTGCTTTTTAAAGACACAATCGACTTTTGGTCGATGGTTCATCATAGAAAGGACTATAGACATGATTATGAAGCGCCCGATACTGGGATGGGGTGCTGGTGGATTTACAAGAGAGTATATGAATATCCAGGCAGACTATTTCTGCCACCACCCAGAAAGTTCATACACCATGCTGGCAGATAATATTCATCACCCCTTAAATGAGTTTCTTTTATTAGCCACCAATTATGGTATTCCATTTACGATGATAGTGATTATTTGTTGTTTTATGGTCTTTCTGTATTCTATTTCACATAAATCTCCATATAGCAAGGAAGGGTGCCTTATCTTTATGAATACTCTTATCTTAGCTTCATTCTCATATCCGTTTACATATCCGTTCACTTTATTGTTAATAATATTGTCCGTTGTCCTTATTTTATCAGATAAGATACAACTCTTTAAAAACAGAGTCCTAATAACAACAATGGTACTATTAATAGGAGGTATAAGTATTGGGGCTTATATCCCAATAAAGAAAGAATTGGATTTCCAACTTTCTTGGAAGAGAGCATCTCTGCTTGATCAAAAAGATTACATCGATTCTAATCAAATGAAAAGATATGAGAGGCTTTATGAGCAAGGACAGAAAAACTACAACTTTCTTTATGACTACGCCTGCAAGGCATACGATGAAGAGCGATACGTATTGGCTTTAAGACTATCGAAAGAGACGGAGAGATTCATAGCTGATTATGAACTTAAAATGCTTATAGGCGATTGTTATCAATCGCTTGATAGTCTAGAGCATGCCATACAGGCTTACCAAGAAGCGCAATGTATGTGTCCATCGCGACTTATGCCATTGTATGAGACTTACAGTATTTATAGTAGTATCAACGACACAGTTCAATGCATAAATCTTTATTCTCAGATAATGCACAAAGATATAAAAGTGAGAAATCAAATAACAGAGATGATATTATCAGAAGTAGATAAAGATATTAAACGCTTTATTTCTCACTAGCACAGGGGCGGCTGTCCCCCTGTGCTACTGTATTGACGAACTTTTTTTACTCATTTCTCTTGTTTGTATGGATTTTTTTGTAATTTTGCAGCGTCATACCTTAACGTAGGATGTATACGAATATATAAACCCAATTAATAATTCCACATGAATAAACTAGAACTTCACGCTTCGATGTAAAGTTAGACAAAACAACGAAAGTATTGACAGTCATCGTGGTTTCTGCCATGATCTTAGCAATATGTCTGTTGGCAAACAGAGTGATTGAGTATAGTCATAAAGAAATGTTGCTTGAAAAAATCGGGTTGGTAGTAATATGCCTAACTTTGATAACGAGCTTTGTGTTCAGTCCACGGAAACTTATTCTTACGGACAAGGAACTTATAGTAAGATGCCGAGCCTATAGCAAATATATACCGATAAAGGAGATCGTTTCTTGCACGTTTCATTCAGAATTCGTGGACAACTCAGCGATACGACTATTTGCTTCTGGCGGACTATGGGGATACTATGGTCTTTTCTGGAGTAGTAAATGTGGAATTTTCAAAGCCTTCTTTGGCGATAGGTCATCAACATTTACGCTAAAATTAGTTTCAGGAGAAATGATTGTTCTTGGATGCGAAAATTGTCAGGCGTTGATAACTGAACTAACATCGTTGATAAAGAATTCTGAAAGGATCAGCGTGACAGGTCTCTGAACCGTTCAAAAGATCACGGGGTCGGTTCTAGTGATCATTTATGAGAATAAAAGTTTGGTAGTTTAAGAAGATGTTAGTATCTTTGCCTTTTGTTAAGCAATTATGGTTGAAATAATATGTCCCGACAAATACGGAAGAAGAGTGGAACTGGCATCTATCATGTGATGCTCAGAGGTATCAACCGTCAGGACATCTTTGAGGATGATGAAGACTACTTGCAAATGACATCTATCCTTCGGGGACAGTCAGAAAGGTATGATGAGAAGGGGCATCTTCTTCCTCCGTACTGCACATTCTATGCTTATTGTCTAATGAGCAACCATCTTCATTTGCTAATACAGGAACGCGAAGAGGCTATCAGCGATATTGTGAAGAGGATAGGCGTGACATACGCTCATTATTTCAACAAGAAATATGAACGTAGCGGACATCTATTTCAAGACCGTTTCCGGAGTGAGCCTGTAGACAATATTGAGTATTTTGTTACACTTCTAAGGTATATCCACCAGAATCCTCTAAAATCAGGAATCGTTGATAACATAGATGATTATCCATGGAGCAGTTGGAATTATTATGTAGTTGACACAAGTTCTATTTCGTTTTGCTCTACAAAATCTGTGTTTGCCCGTATTAATCAAGCAGATTTAATAGAATTAATCAAAACACCTTTCGAGGATGATGGTCAGATATTAGATATTGACACCGATGGAAGTAAATCCATTAGTGACAGTGATGTTAAGGCATTCCTTCAAATGACACAGGGAATTGCCAATCCCCTTATGGTTCAAAGTCTTGAGAAAACAAGAAGGAATGTGGTCTTACGGGCAGCGCTTTCTTATGGGGCAGGTATCAGACAACTTTCAAGACTTACAGGTATTTCATTTGGAGTGATTCAAAAGTTGACAAAATGATCACTAGAACCGACCCCGTGATCAACTAGAACCGACCCCGTGATCAAATTATATTCAATAGTATGTTATGAAGATCTTAGTTTTTTTTACATTATTGTTAATGAAATTTTCTTGTTCCTTTGCCTCTGCAAATGGCTTATCAGAATGTGATTCTATTAATAAAGATGAGGCAATTTCGTTAAATGATATTGCTTCAAAACTTGGAATAACTTATGATTTTACTAATAAAAAAGTAGCCTTTTATACTGGTTCTGGCGGTGGAGCTCGTACTAATAAACAACGTTTTTTTTCAGAATGTGATAAAATCAGGAAATTTTATCCCAAAGCCATGGCTCCAATGACTCAAATCTATATTTTTGATGAGAAGGAAAGGTCTAAAGCTGACGGTTATGACGCTGTCATAGTCTATGGCTCTGTTAAACAGTTTCCTTCTAAGAAGAAACTAATCAGGCGATTGCATAAATTTAGATTTTAAATAAGTTCGGAGAATCAGTGAAGTGCACCCTAATAGTTTGATGTCTAACTTTTGGGGGGCACTTCAAACTGAAGCCTGTGTTCAAATCGACACCAACCCAGTTTCAAACCACTATCTATGCGAACGTCGAAGAGGAGGATGTTCCCAAAGATGGCGCAAAAGATGGCGCAAAAGAACTGACTGATATTCAGAAGGTTATCCTTGTTGAGCTGCAAGCAAATTCTTCTATTACGACAACGGAATTGGCGCAAAAGATAAACATCAAATTCAGAACTCTTCAAAGATATATCTCACAATTACAGGAAAGTGGTTTCCTCACCCGAAAAGGTGGCCGAAAGGATGGTGAATGGTTGCTGACGGAGTTAGGTCTGCATGTACTAGAGAAGAACCATCAGAAAAGATAAACAAGAGTTTTAAGATGAAACGGTCGAATATAAAGTGTGTATCTATGAAGATGTTTATGTGTATTCTTATAGTAATGTTGTTTAATTCATGTGCTACTCCAACACATGAACAAGTTTGCTGTGATTATGTCTCAAATGAGACATTAGTTCTTCATTATTATGACAAAAAAGATACTGGAGGAAAATTTTATTTCCTAAGAGAATATGGAGACAAATGTGAATTAATTAAGTATTCATATAAAGTGGATATAAAGACAGGAAAGATATATTGTGATTCAAGAAGCAGTGAGCAAAAGATGATAGAAGACAAATCGATTCCTCGTAAATGGGATACTGCAACAACTTTCAGGATGGATAACAAATCCAAAGAGAAGTATTGGAACTACTTCTCAACTAATTTCCTTAATTTGTCAAATGACGATAAGATTGAGTTTTTGGATAAAATTTCACGTCAAAACCCTCAGTAATTATTTTGTGGCACGAATCGCAACCTCTACAGAAAGTTGGGAATTGCTGGAATAGACCTGAAGTGAACCTTTAAGTTGTGTTCAACTTTCTGGGTTCACTTCAAACCTGTCCCTATAATTCTGTCCCTATGATTCTGGGCGAACCTATAATTATGCTTTCTTCACCCTTTCATTGAGCAGGTCGCATAACTCCTGTGCCTTGATACTCAGACCATTGGCGGGAAGTCCCTCCTGGGCGCCTGTCTTACGCTCGTTGAAACGACGGGTAAGGCGGCCTAAGATGCTGGCATCCTCGAACTTTTGCACTTCCACATTGGGCTTATAGTGGATGGTAATCATTTGGTTGCTCGTCACTTTCGTGAGACGAAACGCCTCCACATCAACAAAACGCACCTCATAGCGTTTGGGGGTATACATGATGAGACTCTGGTCGGTAATCACGTAGTAAGCCTGACCGGTGAGGCGCTCCCTCAGTATCAGATAGAGCATAAATAATGCTCCGCCGCCGAAGAATAAGACACCTGTCCACGAGATGACGATACCAAACGTGCTGATGTCCTTGGGAGGATTGGCAATGGTGCTGATGCTGAGGGCAACAAACACAAAACATACAACGAGGAGTAGCAAGTTCTTCGAAAGAGAATGATAAACTTTGATTTCTTTCATGTTGTTTCTAGGGTATATGAATTG
>Ga0265299_10002970_pt1 | contig 16882 bp, 2 predicted proteins | sample AusTroGonzalo_MG_4_FD_193485 | JGI IMG/M metagenome (GOLD analysis project Ga0265299, IMG submission 193485) | Bovine rumen microbial communities from tropical cattle in Woodstock, Queensland, Australia - Gonzalo_02 | ecosystem: Host-associated > Mammals > Digestive system > Stomach > Rumen ... | reverse complement strand
GCAGACAACATACTCAAAGGCGCTATCGTAGCATCTGAAGGTGATGCAGCTGCAACACAGGGGCTGACAAGAGCATATGAAGCTTTGAAAGCTGGTAGGATAACTCGTGTAGATGCCAATAAGCTCACACAGAACGTAAAGGATATAGCTAAACAAATCAATCGTGCCAATACTGATGTTCAGTTGTTCGGTGCTATGGTTGGAGCTATGTCCGAAGGAGATATGGAGGGTATAATGGCTCGCAATGAGATGCTTGCTGATTTCAATAATAAACTTACAGAAGAGCATGATACCAAATATAATCAGGCCTTGGATGATGTACTTAGCAGCAATGATCCGTTACTGACAACACGTTCATCTGAATTCAATCCTGAAACAGGCGAGTATCTTCCGATGCTTACCGAAGCAGGAAAAGCTGAGGTTCTGAAACGTCAGCGTGAGATAACCGATAATGAACGTAAGCAGCTTGAGATTGCTACTCGTGAAGGTGAGAGAATAGCATCAATTACTTTCGCTCTAAACTTGCCGGTATTGACTGCATCAAATATGGTTCAGTTCGGACGTATGTTATCCGGCGGATGGAAGACATCGAGAAAGCTTCTTGGAGTCCAGGGCGGAGTTCAGATAGGAAAAGATGCCATAACTGCTGCATATGCGCCAAAAGGCTCTATCGCAACAAAGACTGTTCTGAAGTCTCTTGAGAATATACTTACTGAAGGTTCTGAAGAAATGATACAGGGTTACATCTCAAGTGGTAATCAGAAGTATGCAATGGAGAAGATTGCCTCATTCAATAATGATGCATATGATGAGAAGAGTATCAATGCCGTTCGTGATTGGTTGTCTAACTTCAATGCAGGTGGTCTTGAATATCTTAAAGATATAAAGAACTGGAAAGAAGGTGCTCTTGGAGGTCTCACGGGTTTGTTCGGAATACCGGGGCGCAGATGGAACGGCGGAGTTCTCGGAGCTCGTTCTGAAGCAAAGGAAGAAGTAGATGCTTCAAGACGCGCTGCAGAGGAGATGAACCGAAGAGTCAACGATCCTGAATTCAGATTGAGATGGAACGGCTATATACGTCATATGAAATATGATGACGCTATGGCACAAGCTGCAGCAGCTGATGATGAATATGCATGGCACACAGAAGATGACAAACAGCTTATAAGTGATGTAGTCATGTTTGCTGACGCAGACAGACTTGATGATTTGGTAGATATTGCCAATTCATTTAAGACTGTTTCTGCAGAAGACATAGAAAGCCTGAAACAGAATCTTGACTGGGCTAAGGGCCAGAGTAATGAGACAATCATAAGCAAGATATCAGATCAGGCTGACAGAATGGTCAATACAGTTAATGAGTATCGTGAAATGTATGATGCTCTTTCTTCAAGAGCACCAATTAATGCATCAAAGGAATTTCTTAAGGAAATGACTGTTACAGCTCAGTATATAAAGGCGTATGAGAAACGCTTTGCTGAGATGCTTGCAGATGTAACCAAGATGGCAGAGCCGTTGCTTGTTGATTACGCTAAGGTTACTGAAGAAGGCGAGAAGAATGTTACAGAACAACAGCAGAAACAGAGACTTACAGAGCTCAAGGAGTACTTCGCAAGTGTCCTTGAGACAATTCCTGTAAAGTATATCTCAGATGATATCATTGAAGAAATTGATAAAGACCTCACTACTCTTATGACTTCTGCTCAATGGGATGATGCGACAAAACAAAAGATCAGAGATATGCGTAAGGCTATCAATGACCGTCAGATGTTTTATCGTAAGCTTCAGTTCCTTCAGGGCGACGCAAAGAATCAGGAGACAGGAAAGAAGATACCACAAGAGGATGCAGAAAAAGCATTTGAGAAAGCTTCTATGACTCCTGAAAAAGTAGAACAGGCTGCTGAGAAGCAGAATGCCATAGACGAAACAAAAGATCTTAGATCTGTTGATGATGTTCGTCAGGCTTATATAAAGAAAAAAGCTAAAGACAGAATTGAGTTCTTTGAAAACCTGCGAAGAGCATCTAAGAAAAACGATGCGATAAAGACATTCGTAGACATGAAAGAGTTCGTTGACGGCTTCAGAGGATATGTAGAACGTAATGCTTTCGATGTAGATTTCCCGGCAAGAAACCAGGATCTTTCTCGTGCCGTAAACAGTCTGTTGGATTATGCTGAGTCTGTTGATGATATAAAAGAATTATCTGATGATATGTTTGAGTCTTATGACTCTTATGCAAATTCACATAGTTCAGTATTCAAAACACTTCGTTCCGGTAATTATGATCAGGCTCGTTATGAAGAGATAAAGACTATTTTTCGTGATGCTATGAAGAATTATCTCGGATTGAAGTCGGACACACAGGCTACTCCAAAAGCAAAACCGATGGATACCGGTGCAACGCCCGAAATTCTCACTGAGGGTGGAGGATATGACGCTGCTCCTCCTGCCAGTGCTACAGGTTCACCTGCGATGTCAGAAGAAGAGCGCAAGGAGAATAAAGAAAAGCCTCAGGAAACTCAACCAGAAATTCCAGAAATAACTGAGCCTACTCCTCAGGAAGTTGAAACATTCTCGCTTGAGTCTCAGCGTCCTGAGAATCCAATGCTTGAACAGAGTATTGATGACGACAGCATAGAGGATAATAAAGGAAACTATAAATATGTTTATTGGAGAACAAGTGTTCCTGAAATAAGCACAGAGCAGGCTAGAAAAGCTCGTATTGCAATTAATAGCAGGATGACTAAAGATTACAAAGATGCAGATCTTTCTGATTTTGTAATCAAAAATCCTGAGTATAAAGAGATTTGGAATGCTCTTAATGATAGAGGCGCATTTGAATATGTTGCTACTCAATTGAAACAAAATGATGAGATTGAATTTATAATCGATCCTACATTCCCGACATATAATAATGAGACTCAGATACTTCTTGCCACAAAAATAGGAGATGAGCATCAAGTGCTTTCTGCTCTTACATATAAGACATCAGATTATTATGGAGTTAAAGAATTCCGTAAGAGAATGTTGGATGAATATGAGAAATTTAAACAGACTAATCCAAATGATATCTATGTATTCCCGGAAACATCTAAAGCATTTTGGATTAGGACTGGTTTAATGGAATACGATTATAGTAAGGATGGTAATAAACCAATACAGAACATTCCTTCATATTCTGAGGATGCACCTATTGTTTCAATAAACTATATTGAGCCAAACGTAGATGAAGGCGAAACAGATGGTCGCTTCGAAATAAATGCTGTACGAGGAGGAAAGAATGCAGAAGAAGTAGCCGGTAAGATCATTGTTCCTAAGATGAAAAATCGTACAGGTCTGTATTATCTTGTAAAGAATAATGCATCTGAAAACGGATACATCCCTGTTGCACTTACGACAGAGCGTTTCAATAAGGAGAATTATGATACAGAAAATCCTACGTTTGAGCGCATAAGAGAGGCAATAAGAAATCTTGCTGATAAACTTGCGAATGTAGATGGAACAAACTATGAGGAGAAGATGAAGTCAATTAGAGCAAATGAACTCGAAAAATTAACTCATCTTCTTGATATTCATCGTGCGTGGTTTGATTTGCGTTCAGATCCTCAGTATGGTGTATCGCTTGTATTGAAACCTGTTGGACTCGATGAAACAAAAGAAAAGAAAGTTCGTAATGCCGGATGGTACTTTAATATACAGTATGCCGACAATAATCAGATTTACAACTGGCTCGTAGATAAGCTAGCTAAGATGAACCGTCACGTTCAGATTGATGGCACTACATCCGCAGAGCAGCTTAAGGAGATGGTTGATAATAACGTTATTACATCCAATGCTGCCCGACTCAGAATGAAAGGCGTAGACTTCTATTGTGATCCGTGGTCAGAAGAAGACGGAAAGTTCAAGAGAGTATTAAAGCCTTCTATCGATAACGAAGTTCAGGATAAAGCTAAATCAGAAAAGGAACTTCTTGATACATCCAAGAACGATAATCTGAGTCTGATGAAAGGCGAAGAAGAGATCCAGCCGAAAGTGAAAGAGGAAAAACAGGACGATAGTGCTGTTCCTGTAGCTCGTACAACAGAAGAGTTTAACGACGCTTTGAATGAAGGCGGAGCACTGGATTTTCAAAAACTTTCTAAGCTGAATTTTGAGGAACTTCCAGATGGGATACAGCATGGCTTAACCTCCAAAGGCTATGGGTCAGAAGAATACAACCAACTTAATGATGACGAGCGAGAAAGTATACTGGTTTGTTTTGAAGTAAGTTAACAGAAGAAAGTTGGTATCATATTTTGAAAGCTGTCTTTACGGATGGCTTTCTTTTTTTGTTTCACCATATTCGATACCAACCTTCATTCTGTCAAGTTATTCACTAATCAAAAACGGCTTTTTCGGAACACCCAGGATCTCCTGAAGACACCTCCCCCTTACCCGGCGACGATATAAAATTGCTGTCGCCGTTTGGTTTTCAGATTGATATGTTGTCTCTTCGGACATACCCTATCGCTCCGCCTCCATATCCGTGGATGAATATGAAAGATGCCGGGTATTAAGTAATCCACACTTTTAGCGAGCATCCCGACCTACACCTGCTCCCACAATACTAAGTCCTCTTTGTGGTTGTTTTACATCATCCACTGAACAGACGTTCGTTCACCACCGTTGATTTCAGCTTAGATGTCTTCCTCTCACAATATCGTCAGCGAAACACTGGTTTCTTGTTATTGATTCGGAAATGAGTCCATATAAAAAAAAGAACTCATGCCTTAAGACCAACACAGCATGAATTCTTCTTATTTATATGGACTTCATCCGAATATAAATCAAGTAATATATCACGCCCCTGTTGGTCTAGAGACATGACAAAAATATGCATTAAATAAATTGAATTTCAAAATCATAGCGTGTAGTTGTCAACATTTAGAAAAAACATGAATATCTTTATGTATTTCTTTTTGTAAATGAAGCTTTTATGCGAGAATGAAGAGTATATATAATACTTATCTTCGCGTATAATCATCTTTAATATAAATATGAAAAAAGCCTGTCCAGTATTAAGCTCAGTACAGAATACTCCTGAGTTTATTTCACTTAAGGAAAAGTTCCTGTCTCAAGCACGCAATATTGAATTCCATCTGTTGCTTGGACTTTCAAACTATCGTAGCATGAATGACCTTGAGGATAATTGGTATCCTGTAACAGAAGAGGATGACAAGAACTTTTCTGATTGCCTATATAGATGGACTCATGGAAAGCTGAAACAGAAGTCTCTTGAAGAGCTTAAGGATTTATATACCAAGATGTATACCATATTTACTCCTGAGCAGTTGCGTGAAAGAGTAAAGATGATAACGTATGACTTTTGGTCTGTTGTAAATCACCTTCAAGAAAAGGATCGTACTGGACGCGATAGGATTGAGATAATCAAATCATACGAGTATAACGGCAAGACTGGATATAAGGCTATACTTGATAACATCTTCGATCAGTATGATGAGTGGGCTACAGAACAAAGTAATGTGATTAAGTTCACTAATGATGCAAGAAACGAAGGTCGAGAGATAACCGACGAGGTAATGGCTGAGATACGTCATTATGCTCACAAGGCCGCAGAACTCTGGAAACCAACAGCTGAAAATAAGGATATGCTGTCTGCAATAGCTCTTCCGAGTATATGTAAGAATGAAGGTTTTACTGTTCGCGTAGATGGTCTCGAAGTAGATTATTCAAAGACATCAGAAGAGCCGTTTGTTGATGATATGTATGATGATAATAACGACGAGGACGGTAACGATGATACTGAAGGTTCAAAAGGAGAGCGTTTCCGCGATTTCAGAACACTGAAGATTGATGAGACATTATCTACTAAAGCTCGTCAGGCTTTATTCGGAATTCCACAAAAAGATGCTGAGGGAAATATCGTAAGAAATGACCTTAGGATTATACCGAAGTATCTTGATGTACGAGTGGTCGCAACTGCACTTAAGGACATCGCGGCTGATTCTGATTCGGAAACTTTCCTGGATGATATTAAAGAAATGATTCCTGAGAAACCTTGGTTACTCGGAGTTTGGGAAAGACTGTCTTCTGATCCCGACAAAGCTGCAACTGTTTATTCTGCATTGAAAGGTAATGAACAAACTTATGTAGCTACTATACTTGAGAACGGAAGATATAAACTTATTGTTCTCAATTCTAAGGCCCGCGGGAAGCAGATGATGGCCGAAGCGGGTAGAAATATAACCGGTGGCCTTCTTGGTTACGATAAGGGATATAGTATAGTTAATGAAGACGGAAAGAAAGTATCAAAGGAAGAATTCGAAGAAATAGGTCATATTGCTTCGGAATTTCATAATACTATACCCGACGAGATAAAAAATCTTCAAATGCTTGATGATTATGGCTATGAAGAGAATAAAATCAGAATGCGCGATTACCTTGATGCTCGTCCTGAGGTGTGTGCCGAATATGCAAGACAACTTCGTGGAGTAGGTTTTGATGTAAGTGCGAAGAACGTCTATAATATGGCCTTGCAGTCCATTGGAAATCTTAAATCTGCAAAGAAACATTATGGACTTAAGGGTGCGAAATATGGGGCAAATAAACTTTGGCTTTTAAGTGCTTCCTTAGACAGATTGATCCATAGAGCAGAAGTAAGTCAGAGCCTTACTGGCGATGATATATATGGATTGTCTTCAAAAGAATACTCGGATGTATCAAATCTGATTTCACTTTCAAAGATCTCAGAACTTGAGTCTCGCGTTGTAAATGAAGGTAAATCTCTTCAGACTGTAACCAATGTAAATCTTCTTCATCAGACGTTTAACAAGCTTGCTCAGATGTCCAAGGAGGATATCCGCGCTAAAGTTCTTTGTTATGAAGGAATGGGTCTTGGTCATGGAGATGAATTAAGAGGAACAGGATGGCTTGCTGGAGATTCATGTGTTCACAGAGTTTATGATGCCGTGGGCTTTAATCATAGAGAGTATGGTAAGATGTCTGTTCAGCAGAAGATGACCAATTCTATTCTGAACTATTTCATATCACCTTCTAACATAAATGAGTTTGCTGCACTATATGAAGTCTGCATACAGTCGGATTATGATACAGCATACAACTTTGTTGAGGGTGCTAGATACAGCAAAGAAGGTCTTATCAAAGCTGCGGCAGATGAGGTTCTTGTTGAACTTGAGCGTATCGAAGCTATTCAAAAGCGTATCAACGATGATAATAGAATAAAATATGACGTCTATGAAAGACAAGGACAGAGAATAACAACCTTCCCTGAGCTTAACAATAATGGTTTTATTGAGGAATATAATAGGCTCAAGAATGAAACTGGCTTGGATTCAGCATATGCTTTCTTGAGAAGCAACATAGAAGAACAGCTTAATAAGATAGCTGAACGTGACGCAAGATATTTTGAAGATAAAGGTATCTTTAGAAACAAGTACCTTGATGACCTTAAGTTTAGAGGAGAGTTCAACGGAAGCATATATAGTTTCTATGCTGAAAACGGCAAGTTTGATTCATTAAACGAAGAAAGCCAGAATGCTCTTAAGCTTATGTTTATGAATTATTACTATGCTCGTATTCAGATAACAAAGCTTACGGTAGGTGGACTCGCTCAGTTTGATGGTCTTGCAGATTTCGAGAAGCGTAATATGCTTATTCATGCTCCTCATACTTCATTGTATACAACTCCTGAGAATAATACTCAGAAAGTTCTGTACATAGAAGATGACAAGCAGAAGTCTTATTATACCGATATAAACAAAAAGGCTATTAAAGCTCTTAAGGATTCGGGTAAGATAACAGATGAACAGCTTAATCGTATGCTCAAGGCGTATGACAGCATAAAAGATACTGACGGTCAGGGCTTCCGCACACTTGATTCTTATCGTAGGATTAATCAGGCGTCAGGCAATTGGACTGACAGACAGGAAAGTGCATATCAGAGAATAAAGGAAGGTAAACCTATCGCTTCTGATATCGAGATGTTCTTCAGTCCGATCAAACCTGTCTATACAGGATATGATGAGATACCTGCATATGATAACACGCAGAAACCTGTACGCGTAACCGTATTACACAAATACTCGGAAGTCATATTGTTGCCTGAGTCATTATCGAAGTATTGCATACAAGCGCAATCTGTTCCGATGCGTGCTCTGTCTAAAGTAGCTGAAGCCAACAAAGCTGATTTGATGTTGTTTACCAGTGGTGTGAAAGTTGGTGCATTCTCTGTCGTCAAGCCTTTTGATAAGGACAAGAAGAGTGGCGAGAGAATACTTAAGACCGAAGACGAGCTTGTTAAGTATATGAATTCGGAGATCAAAAATCATCCGAGCTCAGTACATACACTTAATCTTGAAGGTTTCGGTATCGCAGCGAATATAGAAGGCCACGGAGAAGATGATAAGATTTCAATATCCACTCAGGCAGAGAAGGAATGCTTTGCTGATATCGAACCGGGAGAAAAAGCTACGATAGGTCATGGAGGCAATGCAATAGAAAAGACAAACGAAGAGATCAGAGCTATCTATTATAAGACTAAGGCAGCCGACATAATGGAGATGTATTCCGAACTCAGAAGTCTTTTCAACAACTCTTCTGATTTGGAGAAGATAATGAAAGACGAGCTCCAGACGAAGACCTATTATTCTCGTGAGATGGTGTTTGCTATTGAGCAGCTTCGTGAAGGAGGTACAGCAATGCCGTTGTATTCACCGAATATACGTCACAACATAGAGCAGCTACTTGCTTCTATCATAAATAAGCGTCTCACAAAGCCAAGATATAATGGTCAGAACTTGCCTGAAGCAACAGCATTTGGTATCGATGTTGATGCTCAGCCGTTTGAGGATGAGATGATACCGGGTTTTGATAAGCTTGAAATCAAATATACAGAAGGGCCCGATGGTGTAAGACGTGAGTATATCGATACATATACCACTATCTATGATAGTGCGTTCGAGAAGTATGCAGATGAGAACGGAGTGATTACTCCTGAGAGGTTATGGGGTAGAGATGGAACAGGAAATACCGAAGGTCTTGTATTCGAAGGTAAGATACCGAGAGAAGCTTTATACTTTATTGCCTATCGTACTCCGTCTGACTATACTCATTCTCTGTTCAACTGTCGCATTAAAGGTTTCATAGCCAAGACTGGAGGACAGATGATATATATGCCTAAGGATTGCATGGTTTCTGATGGACATGATTATGATGGTGATAAGAAACGTTGTCATTTCCCGTTCATACGTTATGACTGGGATATGGAGAAGATGCAGGCTGATTATAACAAACTTGATGACAGTGTAAAGGAAAGAGTTTCATTCAAGACTTATGAGAAGCGAATGAAAGCTTCTAATAATCCAACTCGTGATGATTATCTTAAGATATTCTATGATGCTTATGATTTCAATAAGACAGAGAAAAAAAATACCAAGACTCAGAGATATAACGGTAGGATTCAGATGATTAGCGCTGTTCTTTCTTCTGTTGCCGGAACAAGCCGAGCTATGATTCCTGGAGAATTCGAGGAAACAAAGGTTATAGCGAAGGCAATGTATATCATAAGAAACGCTGAGAATGCCACAGGAAAGGTAAAGGATATAATTGATAGCCATAAATCAACACTGTCACTTTATAAATATCTGACTTCACTTTCCGATTATGATATATCTAAGTTAATGGATGAACTTAACAGAAATGAATCTCCGTTCTCTGCCAGTCATGCTGCTGAAGCTTATGAATATATAATGGAGCCGGCTGATATGATTGGTATATATGCAATGTATGGTTCAACGGCCATGATGCTTCAGAGGGCTAATATCTATTATAAGCCTAAGATGACTCGCAACGGAAAACCGTATGAGGTGGATATCTTCAATCATCCTATTAATCAGCTATACAAGGTTCTTGACAGAAACAAGAATTACGCTTCTATGGGTCGTTCACATTTGCTTTGTGCTGCGGTAGATAATCCGAAAGATGCTGTTCTTGGCTATCTTAATCAGAATCCGAAACTGGCATCATTGACAAACTTCTTACAGGCTGCAGGTTTCAGCGAGGAGGATATTCACGTTTTGATGAACCAGCCAATAATGCTCGAACTGACAAAGAGATCATCTGATGTCAAGGAAGAGTTTATGTATAGTCTCATGACGAGTATGGTTGATGAACTTACCGAGACTAATCCAAATCTTGCTAAGTTCGTGAAGACTACAGAGAAATCTTCTCCTGAGTGGGCTGCGCTTTCAGAAATGAGTGGTATATCAAAAGATGAGTGCATAGAGATGTTGTCTGTGAAATATGATGAACTTTCAGATATGGATCATCTTGAGGAATGCGAGAAACAGATAGCTATTCTTCTCACAATGCGTCATCTTCTTACACCGGCTCAGCAACTGACAGAATTTGTACGTTTGATGAGACCTGAGTCTGAGTCTGGAACAATCGGAACTTCAGTGTCAGATGCTATAATGAAGAAAGCCCAGCTTGAGGCTTTCCGTGATGATATGGCAGAAGATGACTTCCGTCTTGATGGAGTTCAAGATATAATCAGAGAACGCAATCTTTCTGATGATATGTCGGAAACACAACTTCCTGAAGTTATTGCTCTCAATACTGTTATGGGCGATCATGCTCTTGACTTGTTTGAGAGATATTATCCGGAAGTACGTAAGACTTGGAGAGATACTGCATCTGAAATTCTTGGTTATTACGATTTGAGTAGTAAGAAACAGAAGTCTCGTAGAACAAGTAAGATTGTTACCGAGATGATGTTGTGGAAACTTTTTAGCTCAAAGACTGGTTTTATCACAGATGAGATAAAGGCAGAGCAGACAAAGATACTCAAGACTGTTCCTCTTCATGTTATGGCTCTTAATAAGCGTATTCAGAAAGCACGTCAGCAGTTGGATAAGAACGAAGAGATAACAGATGCCAGTGCATATAAGCTTATAGGTAATGCGTTCATAAGTCATCTTATGGCGGATGTAAACAATCCTATCGCAACAAGAAGACTTCAGTTCGGACTTAACGGTCCAGCTATTGAAGGTCTTAAAGACGATATCACAGCAGGATGGAATCAGCTTATGATGAGCGGAGATCCTGATATCAGGCAACTGGCAATTGATTTGTTTAAGTACAATATCTTTAGTAATGGTCTTGAGTATGGAATGTATGAGTTCTCTCATTTCGTTCCGTTCTCTGTTGTCGCTAATACACCAGGTTATCTGAAAGCTCTTCAGAATATGATGGATGCTGATTTCTCAGGTACTGATAAGGAGAACTTCATAGACCAATATATAATGAACCATTGGAATGATAATGGTCTGTTATATAAGGTAAACGAAGAAGACTTCATAGATAATGCATCTTTTGAGAACGATACTTACACGCTTTCTCCTGAGATGCAACCTGAGTTATTTACCAAGCTTGTCATTAAACCGTTTGTGGTTGTGCGTTCTAGTGAGAACAACAAGGTGATGAAGCTCTACAAGAGAGTTATCATAGACGGTAGAGCGACACTTGTTCCTTATGCTAAACTTGGATACAAGAGCGATAGAGGTCAGATGACGCTTCAGTATAATCCTCAGATTGACGCAGCAGAAATGAAACCTATCATTTCTCCCACGAGACAATCAATGGCTATGTCGGCAGATAGGCTTTATGGAGATGCTGATTATTCAAATGCTCCTGATTATCCAGGAACGCAGCAAAGCGGAACATCATCATTAGCAAAACAGGCAGCAAATAGGTTGATGGCTAAACTTGGCATATCAGAAGAAGTTGCAAGAATGAAGCCTCTTGAGGAAAAAGCTGGACAAGCTGCAAAGTCTAATGATGAAGAACTTAAGAAGTCATCAGAACCAGCATCAGAGGAAGACGCTGAAAAGCAGCGCAACGTGAATTCTATGATGAATATGTTCAACAGAGGAAACGGAATGTTCAGCATAGCTCATGTTGATGATGACGGTACTGTGACTATAAACAAAGTTCCTGTTACTCCAAAGAATATCATAGACGCCCGTAAGCAGAAGGTGTTCGTGGAACTCAATAAGAAACTTCGCGAGATACTTCGTGAGAAAGGTGTTGCAGTTGGCGTTCTCAATGATGCTGAAGCAATGATGTCGCTTGGTGGTGTAACTGATTTCGATACAGCACCAGTTGTAGCAGAAGGCATTCTTGAGATGATACGTCTTGCTGAAGGTTATGCCGGAGAGATTTCATTACCTGAAGAATTCGCTCACGTTGCCATTGAAATGCTTGGTTTGGATCATCCGCTTGTAGAGAGATTGATTTCTACTTTGAAGTCCAATCCAATGGCAATGCAGGAAGCATTTGGAGATGATTATTCTGAATATCTCAAACTCTACGGACAGGATATGGATAAGTTAGCGGAAGAGGCTGCAGGTAAACTTGTGGCCAAACATCTGTTCCGTCAACAGGAGATAAAGACAACTCCTATCAGAGCTTTGATCCGTAGAATATGCGATGCAATCAAAGACCTGTTCAGACGTTTTAGTAGAGATGAGATACAGAATGCCATATTTGAAGCTAACGACTTAGCATCCAAAGTAGCTCAGGGGATGTTTGGTGGAAAGCTCATAGATATAATGTCGCTTGACAACATTGGAAGATCTGATAAAATGTATAGCGTCAAGAAAGACTTATCCGGCAAGCATGATGTTCTTTCTAAACTTCTGAAGATAGAGTCTAAACGTCTAAGCATTCTTAAGAAACGTCTTGGGCCCGATGCAGAAAACAGCAAAGAGCCGAGTGTTATAGCTACAAAACTTCAGGTAGGAAAACTTGAAGCAGCTATTGAGAACTATAAGACTGAAGATGCTATTGTAACTTATATGAATGACTCTTTGGATTTCCTGGCAAAAATGGAAGAGTCGCTTGACGGTAGCATCAATTCGGGCCGTAAAGCAAATGACATATGCAAGAAGCTTAATACTGTTCGTGATACTTTGCATTCATTCTCACAAGCTATTGATGCCGTAAATGATGCAATAATAGACGGAGAGATCAACGACAGTCATCTGATTTCACAGTCTATCGGAAACGTTCAGGAAGTTCTTTCAAGGTTTTATGTAAAATATGAACGTATTGCCAAACAGTATTTCGAGGAAATGCTTTCCAACGTATATGGCGAAAGCGGAGTTACAGTTACTGTCGGAAAAGATAAAGGTCGTGTAATTACTATAAAAGAAATGGCTCGCAAGGCAGACTCTGATATAGGATTCATGTCGCGCTGGTTCCATTCAATAGCCGATTGTAATGATTATGTTCTCATGGCTGTTGATGATTATACCCGTAACGCAAAAGTACGTGGACGTCAGAGAGCATTAGATGTAAGGCCTAAGATAGAACTTGCAGTCAACAATCTTATTAAGGAGACTGGTTCTCGTGATACATCATTTATGTTCGAGAAGAAACACTATGATGGCAAGGCTTGGTGTAACGGCGCAGAAGATGACGGAAAACTCCATAAGACCGGCTTTTACATTAAAAAAGACTCTATTGCCTATCAGCACTTGAGTCCTGCACAGAAAGCATTCTATGATACATTCATGGAGATTAAGGAAGAGGCGGATAAGTGCGTTCCTGACAGCCTTCTGAAAGATAATAAGATTATCATGCTTCGTAAATACACAATGCAGAAGATAAGCGAAGCAGAAGGTCTTAAGAATAAACTTCTTGTAGGTTGGGACAGCATAAAGAATTCAGTATTGGATATGTCTGACAGTTTCGATCCCGAATACGAAGAGGTTGCTGTTGACTTCGAGAATAATAAGGTTGACCGTCTGCCGCTTAAGTTCCTGTTAAAAGGCAAGAACGAACAGTATGATGACATGACAGATGATGTTGCATCATCACTTATCGCTTACACCGGCATGGCATTTGAGTACGATGAAGTCAACAGCGTGATAAATGAGCTTGAGAATGCTAAGTATATGGCATCTGAACGTGATATCACGCAGCGTACAGGAACAAAGACCAAACGCGAAGTTATTGATACAGATCCCGACAAGTCAGATATGGGTATAGCCTTCCGTGAGCCGTTCAACAAGAAAGCCATTGACTCTCATGCTCAGGCAGCCCTCGAAGATTTCTTCCAAATGCATCTGTATGGACATATTCATAAGGCAGAAGGTACGTTCGGAAAGACCCGTATTTCAAAACGTAAGACAGTTGATATGTTGAATAACATTACTTCGCTGTCTCAGATGGCTATTAACCTTCCTCAGCGCTTTGCAAATGTGAATACAGGTCTTACTCAGATTCTTATTGAGTCTGTTGGTCGTGGACATTTTAATTTCAAGGATTTGTCGTGGGCTATCGCAACATATGTAAAAAATACAGGAGACCGTCTTGTTGATATGGGTAAGACAGATTACGACAATAAGCTTTCTCTCTTTGCAGAAAAGTTTGACCTGCATCAGAACAATGGTCGTAATCAGACGAATTACTCTAAGAAGAATATATCAAGAGTAATTAACAGCAGTCTTCTGTATGCCGGTCTGACTGCGGGTGAAGATGCTCTCGCTCTTACTACTTCATTGGCTATTGCAAGGAATTATAAGGTTCGTAACGCAGAAGGAAAGATAGAGAACTTGTGGGACGCTTATGAGGTGAAATACACCGATCCGAATAACAAGAAAGGTGCTTATCTTTCTCTTAAGTCCGGATACACAATGGCGGATGGTAGTTCTATTAAGGACATAGAGAACAAGTACGCAAAAGAGTGTGCTGCAATGAACTTCGAAATGCAGGGTATTTACAATCTTGATGACCGCAGTGCCATTCAGCAATATGCTGCCGGTTCACTTCTTATCATGTATCGCAAATGGATCGCTCCTTCAATCAAACGTAGATATGGAAGCACGAAGTATAACGCGATGAAGGGAGAGTTTGAGGAAGGTTATCATACCACTCTTCTCAAATATCTGCGCGACTCTATTGTAGATGCAAAGAACAATGTAACAGAAGAACATAGCGCAATGGCATTGCTGAATATCATATCGGATATTAAAGCCGTTAAAGACTCTATGGCGATGAACTGGGATAAGTTATCAGAATACGAAAAGTCTAATATAAAACGTGCTACGACTGAACTCAGCATCGTGACGGGCTTGTATCTGTCTTGCGCTTTGTCTGGAAAGATACCGCCGAAGAAGAAAGAGAATGATCCTGAGTACCAACCGACTTGGTGGGACAGACAGGTTATGTCACAGATATTCCGTCTGCGCTCAGAGATAGGCTCACAGGCTCCGACTCCCATGATGATAAATGAAGCACTGCATATCCTGCGTTCTCCGTTTGCTGCATTGGGCCCGATAACAAGCACACTCAACGGCTTCAGACTTCTTACGCCTGCACCTTATCTGCAGGATATCAAGTCCGGTAGATATAAAGGTCATACAAAGGCTTATAAGTATTTCCGTGAGTTGCCTATCATAGCAGCATATAAGAAGATTGAGAACTTCATAGATCCCACTCCTCTTATCAACTACTATAAGAACGAGATAGTGTACTAATGTAGTTGTCAACAAATGTTACTATATATATAATAAGGTGATTATATTTGTAGTGGAGAACTACATGTTGACTGACATAGTCCTATTAGGATTTGGTTGGGTTAGTCTGGGAAGATAGATTTTTAGCCATTAGTGGGAGGAGAGCAATCTCCTCTTGCTATTAATAGCGATGATTAGATTTTGTAAACATACTGTTTATTGTAAATGTGGGTGTCTTGATACTGACTACTTTTGAGTTCAGATAATACTCATAAGTTATAATTGGTTAGTAGTTAAGACTACATTCTGAGTCCGATGTGAATCGCCAGCTCAGATATTGCGAAGTAGAGAAGTGGCATCTCGTCAGGATCATAGCCTGAAGAACATAGGTTCGAGTCCTATCTTCGCTACTAAATATTTAGAATATGGCTAAATTTGAGTTATATGCTCCGATACTGAAAAAGCTGGAAGGTGGATTTGTAAATCATCCAGACGATTCTGGGCACGCAACAAACTGTGGTATAACTCTTGCTACATATAGAGCTACGTTCGGTAAAGATAAGACTGTTGATGATCTCAAGAAGATGACAGACAGGCAATGGAAACAGATTATGAAAATCTATTGGGACGCCTGTAAAGCAGATGAAATCAAAAACCAGTCAGTAGCAAATCTTGTAGTAGATTGGAGTATCAACTCAGGCATATCCGGAAGAAAAGGAACTCAGCAGGCTCTTGGTTTGTATGCTGACGGCATATTCGGGCCCAAGACTCTTGGGGCTCTGAACAAAGAACCTTATAAGTGTGTTTTCTGTAAGGTTATGGAAGCGCGTCAGGAGTTCTATAAGAAGCTTGTAGAAAAGAAACCTTCTCAATTGGTATTCTATAAAGGTTGGCTAAACAGATTGAAGAATTTTTCATTTGAAGTTTAAGGTGGATTTTTGGCATTTCTAAATTTGACATGTGATTAGGTGTTGAAGGAGACGGCTGTGAAGCTATCTCCTTCTTTCTTTAAACTCATCCAACACCTTTGTATAGTAACCTTCTTCGCCAAGCTCAATTATCTTATCATATTCAAGACTGTTACACAGATAATCAGCTATTCTGATTATTCCCTGAACATCCTGCCATGTAAGAACATCATATGGGAATTTATGTTTTGAAGGTTTCTCGATGTGCTTATACCAAATATAATTCGCAAAACTATGAGCCATCATACTGTTGACGATCTTATGTGGTATATTGTTTTTTTCATCATAGAAAGCCATCAGCTCATAATAAGTCGAATCAGTGAGGTACTTGTGCCAATCAGGTTGTTCTTTCTTAAACTGTTTGAAAAGATCTTC
>Ga0265299_10002969_pt1 | contig 16885 bp, 10 predicted proteins | sample AusTroGonzalo_MG_4_FD_193485 | JGI IMG/M metagenome (GOLD analysis project Ga0265299, IMG submission 193485) | Bovine rumen microbial communities from tropical cattle in Woodstock, Queensland, Australia - Gonzalo_02 | ecosystem: Host-associated > Mammals > Digestive system > Stomach > Rumen ... | reverse complement strand
AATATGTATGGTATTAGAAAAATACTTTGTAATTTTTTAATGTTTTAGTATAATTCAATATGCTTTATTAAAAAGTTAATTGATGAAAATTTTTAAAAGTTGGACTATGGAGAAAATGAATTATGAATACTCTTTCTAAAATATCAATTATAGGTGCTATGGATTGTGAAATTGATGCCATAAAAAAAGAATTGTCCGATTTAAAAGAAGAAAATTATGCCGATTTAAAAATATTTACCGGAACAATAAACGATAAATTTATTATATTGGCACAAAGCGGTGTAGGTAAAGTTAATGCGGCACTTAATACACAATATATAATTGATACGTATAAACCTGATATTATTATAAATACAGGTGTTGCAGGCGGAATAGCAACCGGTCTTGATGTGGGGGATATTGTTATAGGAACGTATCTTGTTCAGCATGATTTTGATGTAACGGTATTAGGTTATGCAAAAGGATATATGTGTACCGGTATTGAAAAAGATAAACCTACAAAATATTATTGTGATAAAGAGTTGATTGAAAAATTTCAAAGTTCTTTAGAACAAAATATGCCTAAACAAAAAATTCATCAGGGAATAATTGCTTCAGGGGATAAATTTGTTTCGGGCAAAGAAATAAAAAAAGAAATAAACGAATATTTCGGGGCAATTGCTGTTGAAATGGAAGGATGTGCCATTGCACAAGTTGCAACAAGAAATAAAATTCCGTTTGTGGTTACAAGAGCAATTTCAGATTTGGCGGACGGTAAAACGGCCGAATATCAAAATGAATTTGAGAAAAAAATGTCTGAAGTTTCAACTTTGACAATAAAAGTTTTTTTAAAAAATTTATAAATAAAAAAAGTACTTGACAAAAAAATTTTTTTGTAGTAAAATCTTTTGCAGTTCTTTAAGAAGTTTTGTTTTTTATAAAAGTTTAAGACAGCAAGGACTCTTTAATGAGTTTAATATTTCAGTACCTTGCCGAGACTGAGTGTAGTTTAACATTGTTTTGTTGTTTGCTTCTCATTCTCGTGGGAAGCTTTTTTTATTTTAATATAAATTTTAAAAATATAGAGGGAAGAAAATGCCAAATTTAAAGAATCAAACGGAATTAAAAAATTTGACCGAAAAATTTAAAGCAATGAAAGGTATGATAATGACACAATATCAGGGACTTTCTGTTGCACAAATTTCGGATTTAAGAAATCAGTTAAGAAAGTGCGGTTGCGAATATTTGGTTGTAAAAAACACTTTGAGCAAACTTGCTCTTAAAGAAATCGGAATGGAAGATGCAAACCAATATTTTGAAGGTCCTACGGCGATAGTCGTTGAGGCCGATGATCCGGTATCTCCGGCAAAAATAGTTTCGGAATTTGCAAAAAAAGCTGATAAATTGGTAATAAAGGCAGGTCTTCTTGACGGCAAAGTTATAGCTGTTGACAAAATCAACGCTTTGGCTTCGCTTCCTACAAAAGAAGTTCTTGTTGCCAAAATGCTTGGCAGCTTGAATGCTCCTGTATCAAACTTTGTAGGAGTATTAAGCGCTACTATGAGAAGTTTGGTATATGTATTAAATGCAGTAAAAGAAAAACAGCAGGCAAATGCTTAATTTTTGTTGTTTGAATTTGAAAAGTAAATAAGCAGTAAACAAAATATAATAAAAAATAACATAAAATGGGGGAGTAGTAAAATGGCATTAACAAAAGAACAATTAATTGAAGAAATTTCGTCAATGACAGTGTTGGAAATGGCAGAATTGGTAAAAGCTTTGGAAGAAAAATTCGGAGTTTCAGCAGCAGCTCCTGTAGCAGTAGCAGCAGCTCCGGCAGCAGGTGCAGCAGCAGGTGCAGCAGAAGAAAAAACAGAATTTAACGTTGTATTGTCTGCAGCAGGTGCAAACAAAATAGCCGTTATTAAAGTAGTTAGAGAAATAACAGGTTTAGGTTTGAAAGAAGCTAAAGATTTGGTTGACGGTGCACCTAAAACGGTTAAAGAAAACGTTGCAAAAGCAGACGCTGAAGAAATGAAAAAGAAATTGACAGAAGCAGGCGCAACTGTAGAATTAAAGTAATTTTACTTAAACAATTTGCTTAAAGTAAAATGTGCACAAACTATTTGTGCAAATCAATATAAATACTTGACAAAAGATAATAATTAAGTATATAATAATTACTTAATTTTATCTTTTTGTCAAAATAAAAAATAATGGATCTAAAACTAATGAAACAAGTTAATTTTGGAAAAATAAAATCACCAATTGATCCACCTTTACTGCTTGGTATGCAGAAAAATTCTTTTGCGGAATTTTTGCAAATGAATGTAGCTCCTGAGAAAAGAAAAACTCAAGGGCTTGAAGGTGCATTTAGAGATGTTTTCCCTATAAAAAATTCGGACGAAAGTTTGGAAGTTCAATATGTTTCTTATTCTTTTGGGGAACCCAAATATTCTGTAGTTGAATCTATTGCAAGAGACGAGACCTATTCGTCTCCTTTAAAAATTAAATTGAGACTTGTTCAGAAAAAAGAAGACGGAAAAGAAAAAGAAATTTCCGAACAGGAAGTTTATTTCGGAGATATTCCTTTAATGACCGATACTGCAACTTTCGTTATAAACGGTGCTGAAAGAGTTGTGGTAAGTCAGATACATCGTTCTCCGGGAGTTATATTTGAAGAGGACGAAGAAAAAAAGGTTACCATATTCGGTAAACCTTTATATTTTGCAAGAATAATACCTTACAGAGGAGCGTGGGTTGAATTTGAATTTGATCAAAACGGTCTTTTGTATGTTAGAATAGACAGAAAAAGAAAAATTTTGGCAACTACACTTTTAAGAGCAATAGGCTTTGAGAGTGATAGTGATATATTGAATCTTTTTAAAGAAACGAAAGAAGTTTCTTTAGATACCGCACCGTCGGCACTTGCCAACGAATGTTTGGCAGATGATATTTATGATAAAGCTACGGGTGAAATTTTGTTTGATGCGGGTAAAGAATTAACAGAAACCGTCATTGAAAAAATGAAAGCAAAAGGATTGACGACGGTAACTGTTTTGAAAGATTCTACAATTCTTTTAACTTTGAAAAAAGATTCCGTAAAAACGCAAAAAGAAGCCGTAAATCATATATATAAAGTTTTAAAAACTCAAGAATTTATCGTACAGGAAAGAGCACAGGGCTTTTTGGACGAATTATTATTTAAATCTGTCAGAAGATATGATTTTACAACTATCGGAAGATATAAAATATTAAAGAAGTTAGCCCCGATATACGATTTTTATAAGAGAATTACCGAAAATTATCCTAAAGAAATAAGATTAAACATTCCTTCCGAAAATAAAAGAACCGTTGCAAGAGAAGATATTGTTGCAACAATAAAATATCTTTTGATGATATATAACGGTGAAACGGAATTTGTTGAAGCCGGTAAAAAGATAAAATTAGGTTTGGATGATATCGATCATTTAGGTAACAGAAGGGTAAGATCCGTAGGAGAATTGCTTGAAAATCAAGTAAGAATAGGTCTTGTTCAGATGGCAAGACTTACAAAAGAGTACATGAACAGTCAGGATAAGACGACCATTACTCCGAGATCTTTAATGAATATAACTCCGTTTGTTGCGCAAATAAGAAAGTTCTTCGGGACTTCGCAACTTTCGCAGTTTATGGATCAAATTAATCCTTTATCCGAACTTACACATAAGAGAAGACTTTCGGCATTAGGTCCCGGCGGTCTTAACAGAAAGAGAGCAGGATTTGAGGTTAGAGATGTTCACTATACACATTATGGTCGTGTATGTCCTATCGAAACTCCTGAAGGTCCGAACATCGGTCTTATAACGTCTCTTTCGGCTTATGCAAGAGTAAACAAATACGGTTTGATTGAAACTCCTTATAAAAAAGTTGAAAACGGTAAAACTACCAATAAAATTGAATATATGACTGCAGATGCAGAAGATGATTTGTTTGTAGCACAGGCAAATACTCCTATAGATGACAAAGGGAATTTTCTTACCGATCAGGCACAGGGAAGACATTTGAACGATTTCTTGTTCAAATCTCCGGAAAAAGTTGATTACATGGACATTTCTCCTATGCAGGTTGTGTCGGTTTCTGCAGGTCTTATTCCGTTTTTGGAACATGACGATGCAAACAGAGCTTTGATGGGTTGTAACATGCAAAGACAGGGTGTTCCTTTGCTTGTAACGGAACAACCGTTGGTATGTACCGGTGTTGAAGATAAAGTAGCAAAAGATTCCGGTGTATGTGTAGCAGCAAAAACTGACGGTGAAGTTGTGTCCGTTTCTGCTGACGAAATAATAATATGGAATGACAAAACCGGTGTTGAAGTTCATACGTTAAGTAAATATTTAAGATCCAACCAAGATACATGTATAAATCATATTCCGATAGTTAAAGTCGGGGATAAAGTAAAAAAAGGTGACATTATTGCCGATGGACAAGCGACCAAGAACGGTCAGTTGTCATTAGGACAAAACCTTTTAATAGCTTTCATGCCTTGGGACGGTTATAATTTCGAAGATGCTATTTTGTTGTCTGAAAAATTGGTTCAGGATGACAGATTCACATCTATTCACATAAGAGAATTTGAAACCGAAGCAAGAGAAACAAAAGGAAGACCTGAAGAAATAACAAAGGATATTCCTAATGTCGGGGCTGAAGATTTATTGAATCTTGATGAAAACGGTGTTATAAGAGTAGGCGCTACCGTTCAAAGAGGAGATATACTTGTAGGTAAAACTGCACCTAAAGGCGAACAGCAGACAACGCCGGAAGAAAGGCTTTTAAGAGTTCTTTTCGGTAAAAAAGCCGAAGATGTTCAAGATGTTTCTTTAAGAGTTGATCCGGGGACTGCAGGTAAAGTTTTGGGTGTAAGAACTTTTGTTCGCAGAGAAAAACTTACCGAAAAAGAAATAAAGAAAAAACAGGAAGAAATTTCTTCCACATATAAAGCGGCAAAAGCCAAGTTGGAAAAAGAAAAGAAATCTTTATTGGACGGTAAGAAAAACAAATCCGAAATAAAGAAAATTGAAGAGTTGTATGAGGCAAAAGAAAATATACTTAAACAAAATTACGAAAAAGAAAAAGAGTTGTTTAAAAAAGGTGATGAGTTACCTGTTTCCGTAAACAAAATTGTTAAAGTATATATAGCTGCAAAATTAAAAGTTCAAGTCGGTGATAAACTTGCAGGAAGACACGGAAACAAAGGTATCGTTTCAAGAATCCTTCCTGTAGAAGATATGCCGAGACTCCCGGACGGAACACCTGTAGATTGTGTTCTTTCTCCGTTAGCTATACCTTCTCGTATGAATGTAGGTCAGCTTTTGGAGTCAATGCTCGGTTGGGCAGGAAAAGTATTAAATACGCAAATGGTAACTCCTGTATTTGATGGTGCCAGTGAAGAGCAAGTTAAAGAGCAAATAAGAAAAGCTAAAGATTTGTTGGTATCAAAGAAAACCGAAGAATTTAAACAGAGAGGTTTTAAAGGCAAAGAACTTGAAAGTGCAATAGAAGATTACAAACTTCGTTATTTACCTACCGATGATTGCCAAATTACTTTGTATGACGGCAGAACCGGTGAACCTTTTATGGAAAAAATTACAATCGGTGTAATGTACATGTTGAAACTTAACCATTTGGTTGAAGATAAAATGCATGCAAGATCTACCGGTCCTTATTCTCTTATAACAAGACAGCCGCTCGGGGGTAAAGCTCAGTTCGGTGGTCAGAGATTCGGAGAAATGGAAGTGTGGGCAGTTCAAGCTTACGGTGCATCTCACGTATTGCAGGAATTTTTAACGGTTAAATCCGATGATGTTGACGGAAGAGTTAAAATGTATGATTCGATAATTAAGGGAGAAGCAATATCCGAGCCGGGAATACCGGAATCGTTTAAAGTTTTAATAAACGAACTCAGAGCATTGGGACTTAATGTCGATTTGTTAAAAAATAAGGATTTAGAATCGTCAAAAGAAGTAGCTGACAGCGGCAATAAAGAGTAAAAATAATATGGAAGGGCAACTATAAATGAGTATAAAAAATTTAAAAAATTCAAAAAAGAAACCTCAAAATCTTAATTTTACGGATTTTGATGCAGTAAAATTAACGGTTGCAAGTCCTGATGATATCAGATCTTGGTCTTACGGTGAAGTAAAAAAACCGGAAACTATTAATTACAGAACTTTTAAACCGGAAAGAGACGGTTTGTTTTGTGATTGTATTTTCGGTCCTACGAAAGATTGGGAATGTCATTGCGGAAAATATAAATACATAAAGCATAAAGGTATAATATGCGACAGATGCGGTGTTGAAGTTACCGAATCAAAAGTAAGAAGAGAAAGATTCGGTCACATAGATTTGGCCGTACCTGTTGCACATCCGTGGTTTTTGAAAAAACCGCCTTCAAGAATAGGTATTTTGTTAAATATGAAAATATCCGATCTTGAAAAGGTTATTTATTATACGAAATATGTCGTAACGAATACTTTAAAAGATTCGTCGGGAATAGTTCCTTTCCTTCATAAAAGTTCTTTATTGAAAGAAGAAGAGTACAATTTGTTCCAATACGGAATGAAAAGTGCTGTTGTCAGAGATGAATTGAAAAACGTTTTTGACGGTATAGTTGCAGAGGATGTAGAACTTGACGGGGATGAAAAGGTTTTAAAGAAACAACTCGAAAAATATGTCAAAACTATGGCAGATTACAGCGGGGAGAAAAAAGCCGAGGTAATAAAAAAAATTGCCGAAAATATAGCTAACGGGGCAAAATACTACAAATGTTATTTTAAGCCTCATTCGGTATATTTTTATGATGTTGACGGTTCGCAAAAATCCGAATTAAAGAAAATTCTTAATAGCGCTTTTGAAAAAAGTCCGGAAGTTTCTATTTCGGAACCGGATAAAAAAATAAAAATAGAATTTTTTGATTCCGAAAAAGAAAAAGTTTTTACCGAACTTAGGAAAAATCCGCAAGGATTAAAACAGTTTGAAGGAAAACTCAAAGTTGAAGTTTTCAGAATGGAAATGCCTATTCTTAAAACTTTTTCAAAACCTGAAACTCCTATACTTTTGGAAGAATCCGATGTTAAAAAGTTTCAAAACGGATTCGGTGATGATTTAAAAGTTGATATCGGAGCATCTGCAATAAGAAAACTTTTGGAAGAAATAGATTTGGATGCCGAACAAAAAGAAATTCAAAAAGAAATTTCTACAATTTCTTCCGATATGGAAAGAGCAAGACTTATCAGAAAACTCAGAGTTGTTGAAGGTTTTAAAAGTTCAAACACAAGACCTGAGTGGATGATACTTACGGTTCTTCCGGTAATTCCGCCGGATTTAAGACCGTTGGTTGCTCTTGAAGGCGGAAGGTTTGCCGCTTCGGATTTGAATGATTTATACAGAAGAATAATTAACAGAAACAACAGATTAAGACATATAGAACAATTAAAAGCTCCTACGGTAATGATAAACAATGAAAAAAGATTGTTACAGGAAGCCGTAGATGCTTTAATAGATAACGATTCAATGTCAAGACCTGTTACCGGTGCCGGAAACAGAGTATTAAAATCTTTGTCGGATACATTGAAAGGTAAACAGGGGAGATTCAGACAGAATTTGCTCGGTAATAGAGTTGACTATTCCGGAAGAAGTGTTATCGTTGTAGGACCTTCTTTAAAATTGAATCAATGTGGTATTCCTAAAGAAATGGCTTTGGAATTGTTTAAGCCGTTTATTATAAGAGAACTTATAAATCAGGAAGGTGCGACACTTAAATCTGCAAGAAGAATACTTGAAAGAGGAGATGTAAGAGTTTGGGGAATATTGGAAAAAGTAACCAAAAATCATCCTGTACTTTTAAACAGAGCTCCTACACTTCACAGACTCGGTATTCAGGCATTTGAACCTATATTGGTTGAAGGTAAATCAATACAATTGCATCCGTTAACATGTACGGCATTTAATGCCGACTTTGACGGTGACCAGATGGCAGTGCATGTTCCTATTTCAATAGAAGCACAGTTGGAAGCAAAAATGCTTATGATGACGACAAAAAATATTTTATCGCCGTCATCCGGTAAACCTATAACGGTTCCGGGACAGGATATCGTTTTGGGAAGCTGCTTTATTACAAAAGAGAAGAAAGGTGTATTAGGTGAAGGAAGTATTTTCTCGGGAGTTTCCGAAGTAATAAGTGCTTACCAACAGAAAGAAGTTGATTTGCAGGCAAGAATAAAAGTTGCCGGTATAACTACTTTGAGAGATCCGAAATTAAAAGATAATGAACAGAAAGATTTGTCGAAATGGAAAAATGACGACAAAAAAGGCATAATAAATTATACGACCGTAGGAAGAGTAATATTTAACGAACATTTACCGAAAGGCGAAGGCAAAAAAGAAGGGGAAGAAGGTTATTATGCTTTGGGATATAAAAACAAAGCTTTAGGTAAAAAAGATTTGGTTTCTATTATTGACGAATGTTTTAAGAAACTCGGTCAATATAAAACCGTAGTTTTGCTTGATGAGATAAAAAAACTCGGTTACAAGTATGCAACGCTTGCGGGTGTTTCTATATCAATTGATGCAATGAAAGTCCCACCCGAAAAAGATGCTATGGTAAAAGAAGCCAAAAAACAAATAAAAGAAATAGAAAAACAAGCAAAGTTGGGATTAATAACTGAAAGCGAAAGATACAACAAAATCATAGATATTTGGACGAAAGTTACCGACAATGTCGCAGATATAATGTTTGACGAAATGAAAAAGGATGAAGGTGAACAGTATCAACCTAACAAAAACAGATTTAATTCCGTATATATGATGGCCGATTCCGGAGCCAGAGGTTCAAGACAACAGGTAAGACAGCTTGCAGGTATGAGAGGTCTTATGGCAAAACCTCAGAAGAAACTTTCCGGAGGTATCGGTGAAATTATTGAAACGCCTATTATTGCAAACTTCAGAGAAGGTCTTTCAATATTGGAGTACTTTATATCCACTCACGGTGGAAGAAAAGGTCTTTCCGATACGGCATTAAAAACGGCTGAAGCCGGATATTTAACAAGAAAACTTGTTGACGTATCTCACGATGTTGTAGTAACGGAACACGATTGTCATACGCCTAACGGAGTATTTATCGGAGACTTGAAATCCGGTGAAGAAACTATAGAAAAAATCGATGAAAGAATCGTCGGTAGAGTTGCTTTAGATAACGTCGTAGGTATTATTCAGCAGGGTGATGATATAAGAGAAGAGCTTATCGTAAAAAGAGGCGAACTTATAACTGCAGAACAGGCAAAAAAACTTATTGACGCAGGTATTGATAAAATCGGTATCAGAAGCGTATTGACCTGCGAAGCAGAGCACGGAGTATGTGCAAAATGTTACGGGTTAAGTCCTGCAACAGGTAAGCTTGCCGAAGTCGGTGAAGCAGTAGGTGTTGTTGCCGCTCAGTCAATCGGTGAGCCGGGTACGCAGCTTACTTTAAGAACGTTCCATATCGGAGGAGCCGCAAGTACGGTTACTCAAAAATCCGAAATTTATGCCGAAAAAGACGGAACGGTAGATTTTTATAACTTAAAATGTATTAAAAACAGAAACGGCGAAACGTTGGTTGTCAGCAGAAATACGGAACTTGTATTTACGGAAATGTCTCCGAGAAGAAGACAAGTCCATAAACTTCCTTATGGTGCTGTAATATACGTAAAAGACGGTCAGGACGTAAATTTAAAAGAAGATCCTGCAACAAAAACAAAAAAACATATTTTGCTTGCAAAGTGGGATCCTCATTCAAAATCAATTATTTCAGAATATGAAGGAAAATTGAAATACGTTGATATAAAAGACGGTGTTACTTTACAGAAGGAAAAATCAAAAATTACCGGTCAGATTGAAAGAGTAATTATTGAAGACAGAACAAGGAAACACAGACCGAAATTTGTTATAGAAAAAGACGGTAAAACGGTTGTAGAGTATCCGTTACCTGTAGATACGACACTTGTCGTAAAAAGCGGTGAAGAAATAAAAGTCGGTGATATATTGGCAAAAATGCCGCAAGAATCCGGAACGAAAGTTAAGGATATTACCGGAGGTTTGCCTAGAGTTGCAGAACTTTTTGAAGGAAGAAAACCTAAAAACGTTGCCGTAGTTTCGGAAATTGACGGTATAGTTAAATTCGGAGAAGCAACGAAAAAAGGTGCTTTAAAAGTTAAAGTTGTTGATAATGATACAAAGATAGAAAAAGAATATACGGTTCCTTTGGGAAGACATTTGGTTGTATATGAAGGTGATAAAGTTGAAGCGGGAGAAGCTCTTTCCGACGGTGCAGTAAATCCGCATGATATTCTTAAAGTTAAAGGACCTAAGGTTGTTCAGGAATATCTTGTAAATGAAATACAGCAGGTTTACAGATTGCAAGGTGTATCTATTAACGATAAACATATAGAAGTTGTTGTAAGACAAATGTTGTCTAACGTTAGAATATCCGAAGAAGGAGACAGCAAATTCTTAAAAGGTGAAATTATATCCAGATATAAATATGAAAATGAAAGAAAGGCAATAAAAGCCAAAGGCGGAAAAATGCCCGTTGCGCAGCCGGTTCTTTTAGGTATAACAAAAGCCGCACTTTCGTCGGATTCGTTTATATCTGCTGCAAGTTTCCAGGAAACGACAAGAGTTTTGACAGAAGCTGCAGTTTCGGGACAAGTAGATGTCCTTAGAGGATTAAAAGAAAATGTTGCGATAGGTCATTTGATACCTGCTGGGACAGGACTTAAAACGCAAGAAAAATAATAATTTGAAATAAATTATAAATTTAAATTAGAGGGAAGGAAAGAATGCCAACAGTTAATCAGTTAATTTCAGGCGGAAGAAAACAAGTTATACAAAAAACGAAATCTCCTGCATTGAAAAGTTGTCCACAAAGAAGAGGAGTTTGTACAAGAGTATATACAACAACTCCTAAAAAACCTAATTCAGCTTTGAGAAAAGTTGCCAGAGTTAAATTGACATCAGGATACGAAGTTACTTCGTACATACCCGGTGTAGGTCATAACTTACAGGAGCATTCAATTGTTCTTATAAGAGGCGGAAGAGTAAAAGATTTGCCTGGTGTTAGATACCATATCATCAGAGGAGCATTAGATGCTACCGGAGTAGATGGCAGAAAACAATCAAGAAGCAAATACGGTGCAAAAAAAGCAAAAGCAGCAAAGAAATAATATAGAAAGTAATATAGTAAAAGAGGATAATCAAATATGCCAAGAAAAGCATTAAAACCAAGAGAAAAAAGAGGTATGCCGAAAGGCGATTCAGTTTATAATTCAGTTTTAGTGGCAAGATTTATAAATAAACTTGATCACAGAGGGAAAAAGAGTTTAGCAGAAAAAATAATTTATAAAGCATTTGAAATAATGAAAGAAAAAACAGGTGAAGAACCGTTGGAAGTATTTAACAGAGCTATTGAAAATGCAAGACCGTTATTGGAAGTTAGACCTAGAAGAGTCGGTGGAGCAACATATCAGGTTCCTATGGAAGTACCTATGATAAGATCTACAACTCTTGCAATGGATTGGATTATGGAATCTGCAAGAAGTAAAACCGGTAAACCTATGAGCGAAAAACTTGCACAAGAATTTATGGATGCAAGCAAAAAAGAAGGTGCCGTAATGAAGAAAAGAGAAGATACACACAGAATGGCTGAGGCTAACAAAGCTTTCGCACATTATAAATGGTAATTCTTTTTTAAATAAAATATAAATCTCGTCTATAAACTTTATAGACGAGATTTTTTTATTGTCGACAACTGATTGGTAAGTGCTTTTTGTTGTCTTATAAAATATTAATAATTTTTTATAAATAGATTTTTGGAATTTTGTTGTATAAAAATGTCTTTAAATTTGCTAAAATAAGCAAAGATATTAATAATAAATTTTATCATCGGAGTTTCTATGAATTTAGCAAGAAAAATTATAAAAAAACATTTAGTTTCCGGCTCGATGGATGTCGGCAGTGAAGTTGCATTAAAAATCGATCAAACTTTAACACAGGATGCAACCGGCACTATGGCATATTTACAGTTTGAAGCTATGAATGTTCCTAAAGTTAAAACGGAACTTTCGGTAAGTTATGTCGATCATAATACTTTGCAGTCCGGTTTTGAAAATGCCGACGATCATAAATTTTTACAAACAATAGCAAACAAATACGGAATAGTTTTTTCACCTGCAGGTAACGGTATTTGCCATCAGGTACATTTGGAAAGATTCGGCGTCCCGGGAAAAACGTTGATAGGTTCGGATTCTCATACTCCGACGGGCGGGGGAATAGGAATGTTGGCATTTGGTGCAGGAGGACTTGATGTTGCATGTGCTATGGCAGGACAACCTTTTTATATAACCATGCCAAAAATCGTTAAAGTTAATTTAACGGATAAATTAAGAGATTGGGTAAGTGCAAAAGATATAATCCTTGAACTTTTAAGAATGTTGTCGGTAAAAGGCGGGAGAGGAAAAATATTTGAGTTTGCCGGTGAAGGTGTAAAAACTTTGTCGGTTCCCGAAAGAGCAACAATTACGAATATGGGAACAGAACTCGGTGCAACAACAACAATATTCCCGTCGGATGAAATAACAAAAGATTTCTTAAAAAGACAAAACAGAGAAAAAGATTGGGTTGAAATGATTGCAGATTCCGATGCAACTTATGACGAAGAGTTAATCATAGATTTGTCAACTCTTGAACCGTTGATTGCTATGCCGCACAGCCCCGATAACGTAAAAAAAGTTAAAGAGTTGAAAGGAACGAAAGTCGATCAGGTTTGTATAGGTTCTTGTACGAATTCATCTTATGCCGATATGATGTTATGTGCAGAAACTTTGAAAGATAAAAAGATAAACAAAAATACGAGTTTAACTATTTCTCCGGGCTCAAGACAAGTTTTTTCTATGCTTGCAAATTCCGGTAAATTGTTCAATATAATTAATGCCGGTGCAAGAATATTGGAATGTGCCTGCGGACCATGTATCGGTATGGGACAAGCTCCTAAAACGAAAGCGGTATCTTTAAGAACATTTAACAGAAACTTTGAAGGCAGAAGCGGGACAAAAGATGCTCAAGTTTATTTGTGCTCTCCTGAAGTTGCTCTTGCTGCAGCTTTAACGGGCGAAATTACGGATCCTACTGCTTTATTCGGTGAAAAACCTAAAATAAGTTTACCGGATCATTTTTATATTAACGATGACCATTTTCAAAAGCCGTTAAATGAAGGAGAAATTGTTAGAGGACCTAATATAAAACCGTTACCTAAATTTGAACCTATGCCCGATTCGATTTCGGCGGATGTAGTTTTAAAAGTAGGTGATAATATTTCTACCGATCATATTTTGCCTGCAGGTGCAAAGATTTTGCCGTTAAGATCCAATCTCCCTGCAATATCCGAACATACTTTCGGTGCCGTAGATAAAGATTTTGTTGCAAGAGCAAAATCGGTTAAAAACGGAGTTATAGTAGGTGCAGAAAATTACGGGCAAGGTTCATCAAGAGAACATGCCGCACTTGCTCCGAGATATTTGGAAATAAAAGTTGTTATTACGAAATCGTTTGCAAGAATACATTTGGCAAACTTAATAAATTTCGGAATTATTCCTTTAACGTTTGATAATGCAAACGATTATGAGTTGATAAAACTTGCAGATAAAATAGAATTTGACGATATAAAAGAAATTATAAAAAACAATAAAGATTTAACGATAAAAATTAATGACAAAAATATAAAATTGAATTATACTTTTACAGATAGGCAAAAAGAAATTTTGTTTGCCGGCGGTTTGTTAAATTGGATAAAAGAAGGCACAAAATAATATGGAAGAACAGGAAATAAAACAATTAGTTACAAAAAAAGTTTCGATGGCAAAAATCGCTTCTATGCAGTTAGGTCTTTTGGATTTTAAACAGAGAAATGCAATTTTGTTGTCGATAGCCGATGCTTTGGAAAAAAATGTAAGTGAAATACAATTTCACAACGATATAGATGTTGAAACCGCAAAAAATTCCGGGATGGATAAAGCGTTGGTTGACAGACTTACGTTAACAAATAAAAGAATAGAAGATATGATTCATGGTGTAAGAAGTATTGTCAACCAAAAGGATCCTATCGGGGAAATTATAGAGGCAAGAGATGTTGACGGTATAAATATTCAAAAAATAAGAGTTCCTATAGGAACTATAGCCATGATATATGAATCAAGACCTAACGTTACCGTTGATGCTGCGGCTTTATGTATAAAGTCCGGTAATGCAATTGTTTTAAGAGGCGGTTCGGAAGCGATAAATTCAAATAAAATTCTTGCAAAGATTATTTCTTCTGCAGGAGAATCGGCAGGTATGCCGGTAGGTGCGATAACTTTTATAGATGTGGTTGACAGAGCTGCCGTATCGGAAATGATAAAGCTGGATAACTATATAGATTTATTGATACCGAGAGGAAGTGGAAAAATGATAGAGTTTATAAAACAACATTCTACTATTCCTATACTTTCTCACGGTAGTGGATTATGCCATACATACATTGATAAAGCTGCCGATATTGATATGGCAATAAAAGTTACTATAAATGCCAAATGTCAAAGACCGGGAGTATGTAATGCTACGGAAACCGTTCTTGTTCACAGAGATATAGCAAACAAAGTTTTACCGAAACTGTGCAAACAATTTTTTGAACACGATACCGAAGTAAGAGGTTGCAAATTGACAAAAGTTATCGTTCCGGAAGTTAAAGATGCTACAGAAGAAGATTGGGCAACGGAATATCATGATAATATCGTTTCAATAAAAATTGTTAATTCTTTGGAAGAAGCGATAAATCATATTAACAGGTATGGTTCAAAACATTCCGAATCTATAATTACCGAAGATAAAAAAAGAGCAGAAAAATTCTTAAAAGAAGTTGATGCGGCGGCCGTGTTTCATAACGTTTCTACAAGACTTCATGACGGAGGAGTTTTCGGGTTAGGTGCAGAAATCGGAATATCTACCGGTAAAATGCATGCAAGAGGTGCTATGGGTGCACGAGAACTTACAACCACAAAGTTTGTTGTCAGAGGTAACGGAAATATAAGAAAATAGTTTTATAGGAGGATAAAATCAGATGCAAGAACAGGATTTGGATAAATTGGAAGCCGATATAAAAGAGGAAAGTTTTTTAATAAAAAAACTTGTTGATGAGATAGGAAATGTTATTGTAGGACAAGCATATGTAATTGAAAGAATGTTAATAGGTCTTCTTTCAAACGGACATGTTTTGCTTGAAGGTTTGCCGGGACTTGCAAAAACGCTTTCCGTAAATTCACTTGCAAATGCAATACAGGCGGATTTTAAAAGAGTTCAGTTTACGCCTGATCTTTTACCTGCGGATTTGATAGGAACGTTGATTTATAATCCTCAAAGCGGGAATTTTACAGTAAAAAAAGGTCCTATTTTTACCAACATTGTTTTAGCCGATGAAATCAACAGAGCTCCTGCAAAAGTTCAAAGTGCTTTGCTCGAAGCTATGGCAGAAAGACAGATAACCATAAGTGATACTACATATCAGTTACCTACACCGTTTCTTGTTATGGCTACACAAAACCCTATAGAACAGGAAGGAACTTATCCTTTACCTGAAGCACAGCTTGACAGATTTATGTTAAAATTAAACGTAGGGTATCCGACTTTGATTGATGAAAGAGTAATTCTTGAAAGAATGACTCAAAACATAAAATTGAAAACAAAACCTGTTTTAAGTTTGGATAATATAAAAAAATCAAAAGAGCTTGTTCACCAAATTTATATTGACGATAAAATAAAAAATTATATTGTTGATATTATTTTTGCTACAAGACAACCGGAACTTTATTCATTAAAGGATTTAAAACCTTTAATTGCTGTAGGAGGATCTCCTAGAGCTACGATTAATTTAACGTTAGCGGCAAAAGCGTATGCGTTCTTACAAGGAAGAAGTTTTGTTATTCCGGAAGATGTTAAAATAATAGCCCCGGATGTTTTAAGACATAGAATTATTTTAAGTTATGAGGCTGAAGCTGAATCTTTGAAATCAGATGATATAATAGTAAAAATATTTGAAGCAGTTCCTATACCTTAATAGAGAGAACAAATGAACTCAAAAGAGATCATAAAAAAAACTATAAAACGAATAGAAATTCGTTCAAATCGGTTGGTAAGTGAAGGGCTTGGCGGGAAATACCAAAGTACGTTCAAAGGTAGGGGTATGGAATTTTCTGAGGTAAGAGAATATCAGCCAGGTGATGATATAAGAACGATAGATTGGAACGTTACAGCAAGACAAAAAAAACCGTATGTTAAAGTTTTTACCGAAGAAAGAGAGATGACGGTGGTTTTTTTAATAGATATGTCTGCATCATTGTTTTTTGGAACCGTTAATCAAACTAAAGCCGCACTTGCAGCAGAAATTGTTTCTGTTCTTGCTTTTTCTGCAATCAGAAATAACGATAGGGTTGGTATGTTGACTTTTACCGATAAAATAGAAAAAATTATAAGACCGAAAAAAGGTAAAAATAACATATTAAGAATGATAGATGAATTGTTGGCTTTTAGACCTCAAGGTATAAAAACATCGTTATCGGTCGGACTTAAAGCAATAAATGAAATTTGGAGAAAAAAAGCAGTTGTGTTCTTGGTTTCGGATTTTAAAGATACCGACTATAGAAGAGATTTGAAATTGACTGCAAAAAAACATGATTTAATATGTATTGATATTACAGATCAAAGAGAATTTTCTCTTCCTAAAATAGGATTGGTAGATTTTTATGATGAAGAATTTGATAAAGTTTTTACTATAGATTCTTCAAATAAAAAAATGATAGAAGAT
>Ga0265299_10002967_pt1 | contig 16896 bp, 14 predicted proteins | sample AusTroGonzalo_MG_4_FD_193485 | JGI IMG/M metagenome (GOLD analysis project Ga0265299, IMG submission 193485) | Bovine rumen microbial communities from tropical cattle in Woodstock, Queensland, Australia - Gonzalo_02 | ecosystem: Host-associated > Mammals > Digestive system > Stomach > Rumen ... | reverse complement strand
GACTCATTCCCATACCGGAATCGGAAACGATGTATGTGATCTTCACACAGCCGGGTTTCAGGCTGTCCTCCTCACGCATATCCACGCTGACGCGGCCGCCGGGCTCCGTGTACTTGATGGCGTTGGAGAGTATGTTTATGTAGATCTGGTTCAGCCTGAGCTTGTCGGCGTAGATGTACTCGGTGTCCATCCTGCTGATGCGGAAATTGAAATCGATGTTCTTTTCCTTGAGCATCGGCTGTGAGATGTTCACCAGGTTCTCGACCGTCTCGACCAGGGAGAAGGTCTGCGGGCTCAGGGTAAGCTTGCCGCTCTCGACCTTCGAGATATCGAGGATGTCGTTGATCAGGGTGAGCAGATGGTTGCTGGCGAGCGTGATCTTGCGCAGGTTCTCCTTCACCGATTCCTTGTCGTCGATATTCTTCTCCGCAATGGATGTAAGACCGATGATAGCGTTCATCGGGGTACGGATGTCATGCGACATCGTCGAAAGGAAGTCCGTCTTCGCCCTGCTTGCGGCATCGGCCTCGATGGCAGTTGCATGGAGTTTCCTGGTGAAGATGACCATGACGACCATATCGAACAAGAACAGGATGAACAGTCCTCCGGAAATGACGCTGATGAGCAGCCAGTTCTCGGCATCCTCGCTCAGGTCCGTCATCGGTATGAAGCTGAGAAGCGCCCATCCTTCCGTAGCGGAAATCGGGGTATATACGAGTACGCAATCCTCGCCGCGGGAATTATTCATCCTGATGTTGCCGGTCGATGACGTTATATTCGCGAAGAGTTCCTGTGCCGTAGCGGTATCGACGACGTTGTAGGACCTGTAGAACTCGAAGAAGTTCGAATTCTTGAAGGAGTGTCCCTTGATGATGTAGTTTCCGGACTTGTCGATCATCGAAAGCTCGGCGGAATTGAACTCCTCCTTCGGGAATATCCATTTCTCCTCAAGCTCGGCGAGTGGAAGCACACGCAGCAGCAACGCATCCCTCATGCTGTCGGTATTGGGATCGTAAAGCGTGACGCAGTTGCAGAAGGCGATGGACTGTTCGCCGTTCATCGGGTTCGTATACGCACGGGTGATGTTGATCGACTTGCCCAGCTCGTTGATCCAGCTTATGTCGTCCAGAAGGCCCATCTGGGCATAGGAAACGTAATAATTCTCGGAATTCGGCCTCGGTTTGGAGGACTGGCCCGTCAGAGTGTCGACGTATACGATATGTGCGGATGTACTGGAAAGGACATGGGAAAGCCGGATGAACGAAACCGCATCCTCCATGGTCATGGCCTCGCTGTTGATGTAGTGCGCCCACACGTCGCAGATGCGCTGCTCACCTTCCAGATAGTTCTCGGTGACGTGCTCCATCGTGATCGTGGTGTTCTCGAAATGCTCGATCTGCATCTGCGTCGCATTCCGGTTCTCGATACCGGCGTAAACGACCACAAACGTTATCATGGCGACCATAATCAGCACGTTGGCGACAGTAACCCAGATTCTCTTCATAACACAACTCGAGAACAATGTTATACCAAATACTAAATATTTACAAATATAAATGTGGTGGAAGTGTCCCCGTACCCCCGATCCCATACCCGACCGTCCGATCAAGGAACAATCCCGGACTTGATAGACAAAAGCAACCATAAATTACCATTATGCATTGACATTGCATATGCATATCATATACTGATTAGTGGAGGATACAGTTCATGTCCAGTGTAAACATGTGTATAAGAGTCGATTCATCCTTGAAAAGCCAGGCAGAGGAGATCCTTTCCCAACTGGGGATGACAATGAGCGGGACAATCAACATGTTCCTGACCCAGATAGTCAGGGAAAAGGCTGTCCCCCTGAATCTGTCCCTTACCCCACATGATAGGATTGCTCTGGATGACATTCTCCAGGCCCGTGCAGAACGGGAAGCCGGAATCAGAGGATATGATGCCGATTATGTACTCAAGGAAATGGATGGAATAATCACTGCCGCTGAAAAGAGTCCGGAATATGGGAAAACACAGGATAATCATAGCAGGGAAAGCTAGAGTGCAACTTCTGAACCACATATCATTCCTCTCCAAGGTAAGTGCTCCTGCGGCCAGGCAATTGAGGGACTCGTTTGCCGTTGTATTATCGAGATTGAAAGAAAACCCTTATCAATTTCCGATTGATCAGGTTTTTGCACAATTGAACCTTCCATACAGAAAGGCTCTGTTTGATGTAAGATACAAGGTATTGTTCACCGTGGAAGACGATGTGGTCTTCATAGATTCCGTAGTCGACTGCAGACAACAGACTCAGGTCTGATACAATGATTCACTGTGTTCGAATTGGCTTTCCAGTCTCTCGAAATAGGAGATGTAAAAGGACAGGCGTGATTCCCACAGCTCATCCGCCGTTTTGGTTCCCATAGGCTCGTCGATCAGCTCCCGCAGTCTTGAAAGCCTTTTCCTGCAATACTCCAGTTTCCGGCAGAGATCCATGCCAATGAAGTCGTCTTTGCAAAGCAGCTCATGAATGCGGTATGCATCGAACCGATCGATATTGTCCGCCGCTCCCACCGAAAGCGCAAAAGGAGTCCTCTCCCCGTCGAAATCCGCCTTCTCATCGACATGTATGGCTATCCCGTAGCAGATGTCGTTGATCCGGTCCTCCGCAAGTCCGAGATCCTTCAGAAAAGGCCTGGCAATCCGGGCAGCCCGTCTTCCATGCTCGATCCATCCGTTCTCCCCGAACTCCTCACAGTAGGAAACATCATGCAGAAGACATGCCACGACCATCTCCGTTTCATCAAAGCCTTCTTTCCGGGCGATTTCAAGTCCGATGTTCGCCACGCGGTATGTATGCGCGATCCGGTAAGCCTTGGACGCGGGATGTGCATTCAGATGATCCGAGGAATCGAATTTCTGCTTCAGAAAAGCCTCTGTCTTCTCCATCATTTCCTTGTTCAACATCTCATTACCCTCTAAAACTTGAGTTCCGATGTGTTTCCCATCGGAGACATTGTACACTACTGTCTGCTATCATTGATACGGATTACAAGAAAAGCGGTACAACATGAGTGTAAGATTGGGAATAATCACGGATATCCATAACAACGTTACGGCATTGGAGGCTGTACTCTCACGATTGAAGCAAACAGGTTGCGACGGAATCGTCTGTTGCGGTGATATTATAGGAATCGGACCATGTCCGGAAGAAACGGTCCGGATGATGATGGAAATCACGGATCTGATAGCTGTACGGGGGAACCATGAAAAATACCTTCTTGCGGGAATGCCGGACAGATATCCAAATGAAGAAGGTATGGATTACCCCGAGATGGAACATCACAAATGGGAGCACAGCCTGCTGTCGGAGGAGTCTGTTTCATTCCTCGGAAGTCTGCCGGACAGGGTCGATTTCGAGTGCTGCTCAGCTCGGATTTCCGTAATGCACTGGAGCATGGATGGCAACGGAAAGTTCAAGCATCACAAGAGATACACCACTGAAGAGGAGCTCGGAATTGTCTTTGACGGTGAGAACAGCGATATAATCCTGTTCGGTCACCACCATACCAGGAACATCTGCCGTGGAGACAGACTGTATGTCAACGCAGGTTCGCTTGGCTGTCCCGGCCGGGACGGGAGCATTGCCAGAGCTGCTGTACTGACAATAGACAAAGGAGCTGCTCAGGTCGAGCCTCTGGACGTAGTGTACGATGCAGATTCCGTTGTACGCCTGATTGACCGGCTCAACTATCCGGATTCGGATTCCATCAAGAGGCATTTCTACGGGATAACCGACTGACACCCGGTAAATTGATGAGTTTTGTTTTCCTCAAAAAAGCATTTTGCTGTACATAGCGACCTTTTCTGACCGTTCTATTCTGTTATTCCTCAAGCCCTTCCCATCCTTATGAAATGCCCTTCCTGTATTGCGGCAAATGTCGCCACTGTGCTGACGAACGCTCCGCTGTATTTCAAGTCTATAAAAGACAATGTCAAAGGCAGGATGAACAGCGATACGCCGGTGACCTTGTTCATCAAGGTATGGGCGACGACCAGCTTTTTCCGCATCACAAACCCGGAAATGACATTGATCACTTTGATCAGTGCGATGATGGCGATCCAGATCAAAAGCCACAATGGTATATCGAGTACAGGAATCAGTTTTATCAGGCATACTGTCACAAGAACGAAATCCGCCGCTGTATCCAGTTTCGATCCGAACTCGCTGACGGTACCTGTTCTCCTCGCTACAGTACCGTCGATCATATCCGTGAAACCGGCGGTTATGTACAGGATGTAGAACGGAGTCGAGAGAGCCGGGCAAAACAATATTGCAACACTGCAAGCCACTCTGACCAACGTTATGATATTCGCCATAACCTTTTTTACTCAGATTGCCTTACACAGGATCAACTCCGGATCTGCCGCATTCAGCAAGCCTGCTGCAATCCTTACAATAATCAACATCGCAATAAGCCAAGGCCCAACTCCTCCACATCCCGGGATTATATCATTGATTCCGGGTTCATCCATATCGGAATCTGCTCCTGGGCCGGTGTCTGTATCATTTCCGGAAGCACCACGGTTCCCTGCCCTCATGACAGTTTCCAGCTGACAGCCTGCTTCCTTCCGATGATGAAGTTCCTGTAGATCCCATCCTGCTTCACAAGATCCTCGTGTCTGCCCTTCTGGACGATCTTTCCCTTGTCCACCACGATGATCTGATCCGCATTCCTCACGGTCTTGAGCCTGTGTGCGATCATTATGATGGTCTTCTGCCTGGTGAGGTTCTCAATCGCCTCGGTCAGTTCCTTCTCATTCTCAGGGTCCACATTCGCCGTCGCTTCGTCCAGGATGATGATCGGAGCATCCTTCATGATTGCACGGGCAATCGAGATGCGCTGCCTCTCACCGCCCGAAAGAGTGGCTCCACCTTCTCCTATGACTGTATCGTAGCCGTCAGGCAAAGCCATGATGAAATCGTGGCAGGCCGCTTTCCTGGCGGCTGCAATCACCTCATCCATCGAAGCCTCGGGTTTTCCGAAGCGGATGTTGTTCGCAATAGTGTCCTCAAACAGATAGACACGCTGGAAAACAAAGCTGAAGTTCTCCATCAGGGAATCGAAACTGTAATCCTTCACATTCCTGCCACCCAGAGTGACCTCACCTTCCTGCACGTCCCAGAATCGCGCAATCAGCGAAGTCAGCGTAGTCTTACCGCCACCGGATGGTCCCACGATCGCCGTGGTGGTGTTCTCCTTGATGTCCAGCGTGACATCATCGATGATCTTCCTGTTCTCATAAGCGAATCCCACATGCTCCAGATGGATGTCCCTGTTCTGCGGAACAATCGCTTCGCCATTGATATCCATCTGCTCGATGCCCAGAATCCCATTGGCCAGATCGACACCTTTCCCGATGATCCTGAGCAGGGCCGTATAGATACCTGCGGTGTCCAGTGACTCGAACACCATGAATGAGCAGAGAAGCATGACGATTGTATGCACCAGTTCCATCGAACCATTCAGATAAAACCAGATCGACGCACCGGCGATCACAACGCCTATGAGCTTCACAAGGAAGTTCTGCACTCCGACTGCGGGAATGGCTGCAAGCTCGGCCGCGATATCGGCCTTCTTCTTCCTTTCGATCGCCTTATGGACCCTGGACTGGTTCTGGCCTATGATGTTGTAGTTTCTGATTTCGGCTATTCCCTGGATATACTCGAGAATGACTCCGACCAGATCCCTGTCGGCCGACAGTTTCTCATCCGCCACTTTGGCCACACTCCTGTTCGTCCATCGGTTCACCAGAAGGAAGATCGCTATGCCGGCAAGGGCGATAAGACCGATCCTATAGTCGAAGACAAACATGAACAGGGTTATGACCACCGTTGTGATACTGCCCTGGAGAACCATCATGATGGCGCGCGTCGCTATGTCCCCGGTCTGCTCCATGGTGTTCGTCGTGACCGATGTTATGTGGCCCAGACTCGTGTCGTTGAAATAACCCATCGGAAGATATCTCAGGTGCTCGCCTATCTCGATTCTCTTCAACGCACATGTGTCGTAACCGGCCTCGGTCTGAAGCATGGCGGAAAACCGGTTGATGACGGTCTTTCCCAGGGTGCTGACAAGCATCAGTACAACCACTGTGAGTATTGCCCGGGTATCGATGTTCCTTTCAACCACCGCTTTGATCGCAAAGAATGCGGCGGGGATCTTCATGGCGGTGAACATTGCCTCGACCACACCCAGAACCGCCGACTTATAGAACTTGTTCCTGTTCTTCCTGCTGCAGAAATCAAAGAACTTCTTAACCATCTTAAACATTCCCAGCCTCCTCATCCTCATCCCTGGCCATGCTGTGTGCTTCCCACATCTTCCTGTAGAGCGCGCAGTTTTCCAGCAGTTCCTCCTGTGTCCCGGAGGCCTCCACATGTCCGTCATTGATTACGAAGATCCTGTCTGCACCGGTGATTGTGGAAAGGCGGTGGGCTATCACGATAAGGGTCCTGCCCTTCACGAGTTTTGCGACGCTCGACTGTACAAGGGCCTCATTCTCCGGATCCGTATAGGCCGTGGCCTCATCAAGGATCACAACAGGCGAATCCTTCAGCATGGCCCTTGCGATGCTAATCCTCTGCCTCTCTCCTCCGGACAGATGTCCTCCCGAACCACCGACGATCGTGTCGTATCCGTTCTCAAGCCCCATGATGAAATCATGACAGCCTGTTGCCTTCGCGGCATTGATCACATCCTCATCAGTCGCATCGGCTCTGCCCAGCCGTATGTTCTCCTTTACGGACAGATCGAACAGGTAGTTGTCCTGCGACACATAGGCGATCTGACCCATGTAGTAGTCCAAAGGCAGATACCTGATGTTCACTCCACCATAGGTGATTTCTCCGGAATCCACATCCCAGAGGGAATCGATGAGCCTGGCGATCGTGCTCTTTCCGGATCCGGAGGGTCCGACCATGGCGACGAATTCTCCGCTTCTGATTTCCATGTCGATACCATGGAGCACTTCCTTGTCTTTGTATGTGAATCTCACATCCGCCAACGAAATATCCGATCCCTTCGGCTTCCAGGTCATTCTCGGCGGCCTTTCCATATCCTTGCGTTCCAGGATCTCCGTCACCTCCCCGAAGATCGTTCCCATCTTCAGCAGGTCATCGGTATAGGAGAACGCCACCACAAGCGGTGTGATGAGTCCGGCAGAAAGGATGATGCCTGTGATGAAATCGCCGGCTGTGAGGGAACCGCCCTTCACCAGAAGAAGCCCGATCGGGAGAACGCCCAGGAAAGTCGCAGGCAGGAACGCCATTGTGCCGGACTGCGGCCAGATGCAGCGCCTCATCCAGTCGATGAACACATCCGCGCCTTCTCTTGCCGCTTTCACGAACTTCTCGTAGGAACTGCCGGTCTTTCCGAATGCCTTGATCACCTCGATTCCGTTGATGTATTCAACCGCAGTGTCGTTCAGCTTCTTCGTTTTCTCGACAGACAGCTCGTATCCTCCCCTGCTCTTCACCATCATTATGGACATGCAGACCAGGCCGATTGCGGCTCCGACCAGATTGGCAAGACCAAGCCTCCAGTCGATTGTAAGAAGATAGATGAACATCACGACCGGAAGCAGGATATTCGCTGTGAACTCCGGTACGATATGGGCAAGCGTCGTTTCCATGGAATCGACACGCTCGACGATGATGTTCTTGTAGCTTCCGCTGTTGTCATCAAGCACGGAACCGAGCGGAATCCTCGAGAGTTTCTCACACAGTTGTTTTCTGATTCCTCCGAGAACCGTGAATGTGGCGACGTGGGACAATGACGTCGAAAAAGAATGAAGCGTCATTCTGATCAACCAAAAGACACCCATCAGCAGAACCTGTTTGAGATAGAAAACCCATTGACTGTTTCCAGCAAGCAGGTTCCGAACAATCTTCGCAATGATGAGATACGGAACGAAGGACGCAGCCACGCCGAAAATGGCAAGCACGACGCTTCCTCCGAAATAGGCGCGCTTCCTTCCTGCAAACTCGAATACCCAGGAAAGCAAACTTCTTTTCTTCATTTCTGTCGCCTCCAACAGTTCGAATCCCTTGTGGGATTGAAATCATCGATATCATTGGTTAGATACATCTAACTCAATGTCAAAAAAAACAAATCTTTTATCAACCCTTTCTGCTTCTGTTCTTTTCAGAAGCTGTATGAGGCTGAGAATCTGGCACAATCCAGATTCTTGTATACCCCATATGTTCCGGTCTCTTCAGGCCCCTCAAAAACATATACTGCTTCTGCAGACAGCTTCAGTTCGTCGGAGAGGTTGTACTTCGTCCCGAAAACAACGGCTCCGTCCAGTTCTTTCAGTTCCACAATCCCGGAGAGCGAAAGACTCAAATCCCCATCCAGGCAATCGTAGCTTGCGAACGCACCTGCCTGAGTTGAGAATTCCCCGTTCTCCTTGTTCCATTCCCCGTAGACCTCTGCAATCAGATTGAAATCGTCCTTGATCCATTCAAGCCCGACCGTCCCCGCAAGAAGGGCGTCCCTTTCCGGATACCATCCGAATTCTCCCTTGAGGGTTATCTGACCAACCGGGACCGCTACTGAAGCTCCCAGCATTGTCAGCCTGTCATACTCTCCCGTCATGGACGGCGTATCCTCCCATCCATAGTAACCGTAAAGCATGAAATCTCCCGCGGATGTATAGGCCGAGGCCCTTGCGGCGAATTCACCGTTCTTCAAACCAGACTCCGGTTCCTTGAGTCCGATTCCATAGATTGAATACATGGACAACACAGACGATGGAAGGACACTCGGGGTGAAGACCGGTATCCAGTAGACATCAAACGCAAGCGGGAATGCGTCATAGGACAACTTGAGCGCATAAATGCCCATCTTCGTCATATTGACGGGATCCGACATATCGGAAGGTGTGATGACATCAACTGCAGAAGAGATCTCCGCGACTCCCCATGCGGCTTTCTGCCGTCCCACCCTGAGGCTGAACTTGCCCGGATAGAAATCCGCGTAAGCCTCGGAGAGAAACAGATCCATTGTGCTGTCCTTGGCATTGAGACGGAATCCCCCATTGACATACAAGGCCGTGAAATCACCATAGGCATGCAGCTCAAGGGTCTGGGAAATCACCGCATGCGTGATGGTGCCTGCATCCTCCACGGGAGGGACGGACACCACCATGCCCAGTGAGGTCTCTCCGGACAGATATGCATCTGCAGCACCCAGGCAGAACACCGAGACAGTCAGAGCAATGAATGAAACCAGGATCCTTCTCATCTGATTCTCCCCTGTTCCAACGCATTCACGGTGAAGATGTTGTCATCTATTGCCGCCGTGTTGTAGACCACATCGCTCATGGTGATCATGGACCATGTGCCGGACTGCACATTCTCCATCTTCATCACCTTGGTGCAGGCATATCCGTCGATGTATTCAATGTCACTGCAGGTCAGGACCCGGTGAAGAGCACCATGCCTGTCATAGAACTCACACTTGCGGAGAATCAGATCCTCCACACCGATGAAGACAATCCTGACAGGATCGTTTTCCGTTCTTTCAATGCTCTCACACTTCACCATGTAGCAAGAAACTCCATCAACATCTTGCTTTCCGAGCATCGTATAGTTATCCTTTGAGATTGCCCTCTCTCCCATGTCCTCGTAGGTGAAATCCGTGCCCATGAAGTTCTCGCCGGCATCGGTGCCGCTGGCGGCAATCCGCTTGCTCTTCTTCAGGGCAGGCATGTAGAGCCAGTTGTCACTGTCCTTCTTGGTTCCGTCCTCCGCCTCCGGATAGTCGAACATGAGATAACCGACTCCGGCGACATCCTTTGGAGAAGTGAACACTATGACTTCCTTGGTGACATCCCCGTAATCCTTGCTCTTCATGATGACCTGACGGGTCTTCTCGTTCCCCTTCTTGCTGTGGATCAGAAGCGTAGCCACAACTGAGGATGAGTCAGGCTCGGGGACATCATGAGCCATCCTGATCACATCCAGACCGGTAAGCTCCCCGGCATGCACCAGCGAGATGACTGCCATGGACAGAAACAAAACCAGTATTATCTTTTTTCTCATACTCATTTCCTTTTCTCCTTTCCGAACGGTTTGGTCAGAAGTATCAGGATCGGTGTCAGCGTGTAGTCGGCGACCAATGCACCGGCAAGACCGATGACCGACAGATACCCGATTCTGCAAAGCGCCGTCATGGTGCTAAACACGAAGATGAAGAACATGGCGCAGAGGATCACTGTGGTCATGGCCATGGTCTTTCCTATTTCACGATATGAATTCAGGATGGCTTTCCTGTACTCACCGCATTCTTCAAAATGGACCTTTATGTGGTTTGTGAAGTGGATTGTGTCATCGACCGCTATACCAAGGATCATAGGCATGATGAGCGCGGTGACCATATCGAGCGGAATCCGGGCATACCCCATGACTCCTCCGATAAGCAATACCGGGGCGATGTTCGGTATCATTGCGATCGCACCGGTGCGTACAGAGCCGAAAGCAAGCATAAGAAGGATGAATATAACGATGAACGATGTCCCGATGGATCTGAGAGACCCCCTGACAAGCTTGCCGTTCATCGCAGCATACTGCATCACCTCTCCTACAACGCCTGCCGTCTCGGCATCGGGGAACAGCTCATCAACCCACTCCTCGACCTGGTCCACATTCTGCACGCACTGCTCGGCATCGTAACCTGAGAGTTCGACATGGAGGTATGCGGCGCTGAAATCCTCACTGACATACTGGAAAACATCGTTTCCGCCGGAGATCTCATACAGGAACAGGATCTGAGCCACCAGATCCTGATCGTCAGGGATGGCATAGAATGCGATGTCATCTTCGTTCAGGGTCCTGTTCATCTCCTTGATGATCTTCGTGACGGAACTGACCCTCGGCTTTCCGTTGGAGACCTTTGTCATGGAGAGAGTCCCGATCCTTGCGGTAAGCTCATCCATCTTCTCCAGTATCTCCGGATTCTTGATGGCATCCTCCTGTGCGTACTCAATCAGAACCTCGTAGCTGTACTGACTTCCGAGTTTGCTGTTGGTTATCTCAAGCAGCCTTTTTACATACGGAGTACGTTTGCCCATCATATCCGTGTAGTCCATGTTGACCTCAATACCCAACACCCCGGGCATCATCGCCGCAAGCAGGACAAAGCCCACTACAAGAATGACCGTACTGCGGTTCAGGATACCCGCGCCGAAGCACTCGATCCTAAGGTCCGCCTTTGTGGAGCCTGCTGTTGAAACATACTTGGGTTCAGGTGTTGTGTCCCTTCCGTAGCTGCATAGAATGGGGAGAAGGATCATTGTATAGATATAGACCGAAAGGACAGCGGCAGCGGTGATTCCGCCGACCCATCTCATCGGCCTGATTCCTCCGGCAAGGAAGCTCAGCATTCCGGCCATCGTTGTGATGACGGTGAAAAGGAGTGCCCAGCCGCAGTCCCGTGTGCCGAGTACAACTGATGACCTCCGGTCACCTGTCCGTCTGAAATGAAGTTTGAAGGAGTTGATGAAGTGGATTGCATAACCTACCGACAAGGCCATCGCAAGCAACAATGTGACGATGACCATGATCATGTTGCCTTCAATATTCATCCATGCGGAATAGCCTAGCGTTGTACAGAGGGCAAAAACCGTTGCAAGAGCAGGAACAATGACACCCTTGACGGATCTGACGAATACGATGAGGAACAGAACCATTACGGCAAAGCCAACCGAAATGCGCGAGATGCACTGGCTGACAACTTCTTTATCCTCTTCGTATTCGGTGTAACTCAGTCCTGCAGGAAGGATTCTGTACTTTTCCGACTTGAATTCATCGGAATTGAATATCTCCATCGCCGGAGGAGCTATCTTGTCCTTTGCCTCTTCAAGGCTTTCAGAATACTGCTCCAGATTGAAAATCACCCACGTCTCGGTGCAATCGTCGCTTACGATCACGTTGACCAGCGATTCACGGGACAGAATGAAATCCCTTATGGCCTGAAGCTCTTCAGGATCCTCCGGAATCCCATCTTCGAACGGATTGTAAACCTCGAACCCCTCCTCAGTGCCTATCGGAACGGACAGGTTCATCAGGGATGTCACGCTCTCCACATAAGGAACACTTTTCAATATCTCATTTCCAAGTCTATCGATGGCGTCCAGAACCTCAGGATCGAATACATCATCGGCTTTTACGAAAGCAAGAAGCGAATCAGTGGAACCGAAAATGTCCTCGAAATGGTCCTGGTTCATCTTCACCTGATCCCAGTTGTCGAACCAGTCCGCCTCTCCGTTTGAGAGCTTCAATCTCGGAAGACCCAGACAGCCAATCACAGTGAATATAACAAGTGCAACAAGAAATGCTGTTCGGTGCTTTATCTGAAATCTGCCGAATGACTCAAAGAAACCATTGATCCTGGTTGTTTTCATACATACCTCAGGTTTGATTAGATACCTCTAACCGCCACCCGCAAGTTAGAGTACTCTAACTAAGTCTTTTGGTCAATATGTATTTTTCACCCCATTTGTGAGAAAACGCACTCACCGGTCACCAGTCAAGGTGACAATACTTCATTCTTTTCTCTCTCATCCGAAGAAGAAAACAAAACACCATCAGATGGTTCAACAGCTTCTTTTCGGAAAAACTCAGGATAGATTGTCATCGGAGTATCCGGGGAAACCCAGTGAAGGTGCTCCTTAACCCCTGCCTCGTTGATGCTGTCACACACAGGCTCGAAGTCTTCAGGTACGTCCATTTCATAGTAGAACGATATCTCGTAAATCAACTTGCTCTGATTGGTAGGCATATCACCATAGAAGTAGTTCTCATGCACGGCAATCAGGCATTTGATTTTCATCTTCACGCCGGTCTCCTCAAAGACCTCACGGACAACAGCCTCTTCTGCCGTCTCTCCCATCTTGATCCTGCCTCCGACCGAGTACAGATAGTCGTGGCTGCTCTGAACCATGAGAATCTTTCCGTTCTTCACAATCAGAGCACCGACGCGGATGTTCAATAGTCCGTCTCCACATGGAACGCACATATCAGGTGTCATATCTCTTCTCCTAAGATATTGGTATTTCATTTGCTTTGCTTCCTCATTTCCCGATTATTCCATTTATTCCTAATAAAATACGGTTGCTCTACTTGCAAGACATCAGAACTACCGTCTCAACATGCGGGGTGGAGGGGTAGAAGTCGAACATGCGCAGGCTTTCCGCCCTGTAGCCGAGCTCCTCAAGGCGTTTCACATCACGGTGGAGGGTCGGCGCGTAGCATGAAACGTAGATGATGCGAGATGGCTTCCAGGAGGCGATCATCTGCGGTACGGCCTTGTCCAGACCGACGCGCGGCGGGTCGACGATCACGGTGTCGACGGAGCTGACCCTGGGGTTCCACTTCTCCACGGGAGAGGTGAAGAAACGGGTGTTCTTCAGATGCTTGCGGGCAAGGGAGAGGCAGTGCTTGTTAATCTCGACCGCGGTGACATCGTACTTGTCCTCCAGGAAGGCGCTGAACGTGCCCACCCCGCTGTAGAGGTCCATGACCGAGGGTCCCTGGACAAGGGAGACGACGTAGTCGACAAGAGAAGGCAGCAGGATCAGGTTCGACTGGAAGAACACATCGGTCGTGACGGGAAGTCTGCGGTCGCCTACGGTGATCCAGTCCACATCGGAACCGCTTCCGGTATCGTACAGCACCCCGCCATCGGTGGAGATGCAGGACAGCTCGCGGTTCTTCAGTTCCCAGGCGTTCAGTCTGGGAGGATTTCCAATCAACGCGTTGAGCTTTGAATCGGCGATGTGGCAGTGCCCTATCTCCACATTCCTGTTGGAGCTTTCGGCACAGAACCCGAGCGTGGCCTTTCCGTTGTTGATCCTGTACTGGAAGCGGGCACGGCTCCTGTAGCCGGACTCGGGACCGGTCACGGGTTCCCCGAATTCCATGTCGGGGAAATCGGAGAACAGCTCGCGGATCAGCCCGTCCTTGGCCCTTACCTGGGCATCGTAGGAAAGCCCGGTCCAGGGGCATCCGCCGCACTGCTTGCTGAAAGGACACGGGGACGGCCTGCGGTCGGGACTTGCCACGACAAGAGACAGTACATCGGCGATGCAATAGTCCTTTTTCTCTTCAACGATTGATATTTCAGCCTCTTCTCCGGGGAACAGGCCATTGATGAAGACGATCCGTCCGTCATCAAGGCGGCCGACACCGCGGCCGCCCTGGGCGAATTTCTCAGCCTTCACGTACATCAGAACTTTTCCGCCAGCTCTTCAAGCTGTTTGACATATGAGGCGATGATGTCCATGCCTTCCTGCCAGAAAGCCGGGTCCGTGATGTCGATTCCGGCGGTGGCCGCGACCTGCTCTGCGGGAAGCTGTCCCGTCAGGGAAAGGAGCGCGTTGTACTTCTCGTAGAACGGCCTGCCGCTCTTGTCCGTGAGGGAGCGGTTGTACAGACCCAGTCCGAACAGCTGTCCGAAAGCATACGGATAGTTGTAGAAGGAGAAGCCGGTGCTGTAGTAGTGGCCCTTGACCGCCCACATGTACGGATGGAGGAGGTTCTCGTCCAGACCGTCGCCGTATGTCTTCTTCTGGCAGTCGATCATGATGGCGCTCATCTCGTCAGGCATCAGCTCGCCGTCGCGGCGCTTCTCGAACACCTCGCGCTCGAAGTAGAAGCGGCAGAGGATGTCGACGCAGACCTGGCAGGCGCTCTGCACGAACTGCTCGATGATGGCGACCTTCTGCTCCTCGGAAGCCTGCTCCACGGCACCCTTGAAGACGATGAACTCGCTGAAGATGCTGGCCGTCTCGGCAAGGGTCATTGGATAGCTCCTGAGCATGGCCGGCTTTACGCTGACCACATGGTCGTGCCATGCATGGCCGAGCTCGTGTGCGAAGGTGGAGACGCCGTCGTAGGTTCCGTCGAAGTTGGCGAACACCCTGCTCTCCCTGATCTTGGGCATGTAGATGTCGTAAGCACCGCCCGTCTTTCCGGCACGCGGGAACGGATCGATCCAGTTGTTGTCGAATGCATTGGCCGCGAACTCACCCATTGCCGGGTTGAACGCGCCGTACTGCTTCACGACGAAATCCCTGGCCTGGTCGTAGGTGTAGGTCATTTCGGCCTTGCCCACCGGGGCGAAGAGGTCGAAGAACGCGCACTTCTCAAGACCGAGCATCTTCGCTTTGGTCTTCAGGTAGGAGCGGAACATCGGGAGGTTCTTCTCCAGGGTTCCGATCAGGGCATCCAGGGTCTTGCGCGAGATCCTGGCACCGGCGATGGACCTGTCGATGGGGCTTTCCCAGTTGCGCCTCTTCTCCAACGAGAGGCTTGTGCCCTTGATCGAGTTCAGGGCATAGCAGAATGCGATCTCATGCTCCTTCCAGACCTTCAGCTCGGCCTCGTAGGCCTTGCGCCTCGTCTCCCTGTCGGCGTTGGTCGCCAGGGCGCGCAGCTGGATGACGGTGAGCTTCTTGCCGTCCAGTTCGGCACAGGCCGATGACGAGATGGTCTCCTGCAGGCGTCCGAAGGCATCCGAACCGCTCCTCATCAGGTCGGCCGCAAGCTCCTCGAGCTCCTTGGGCATCTGGTGTCTGGCGTCCTCGGCGATCTCGTCGAAGATGTACCTGTAGTCGGGATGGTCGGAACAGAAGGCATCGACCTCGGCCTTGTGCTCGGCCACGTATGTGTTGAACAGCGTCCCGCAGACGGCCCTGTCCATGCCGAGTTCCTCGACCTTGTTCAGCGCGTTGACGGCGGCCTTGTCGGTCGTGTTGACGGACACGTTGCAGTAGGCGTACGAACCCAGGGTCTCCTCTATGTCGGAGATCCCGTTCTCCATCTCGACGAGCCTGGCGATGTCGGCCTTGCCCGATTCGAGCTCCTTGCGGAGATCCGCCAGAAGGCCCTTGAGCCTTGTCAGGTCGTCGTTGAATTCCTTCGAGTCCACAGCCGGGTAAATCGGGCTGAGGTTCCATCTTCTTTCTTCCATGATTCCTCCCCTCAGATGTCCAGATCGTATTCCTCGATCTTGGTTATCAGTGTCCTTCTTGTTATTCCGAGTTCGTTGGCCGCCTTGGTGCGGTTGCCCTCCCAGCGCCTCAGGGCCCTTTCGATCGACTGGCGTTCGATCTCCTTCAGGGACATGCCGTCGGTCGATGCCGCCTCATCGGCAGGCTTGGCCACATGGCCCAGCACATCGCCGCGCAGTTCGATGTTGTCCTCCGTGATGAGGTCGCCGTCGGCGAAGATGGCCGCACGCTCCAGGATGTTCTCCAGCTCCCTGATGTTGCCGTAGAAATCGTAGCCCTTGAGCTTCTCCATGGCCTCGGGTGTGAGACCCGAAAAATGTCTTCCCATGTTGGTATTGAGCTTTTTTATTATCCATGCCGCCAGAAGCGGGATATCGTCCTTGCGTTCACGGAGCGGCGGGATGTGGATGCGCACGACGTTCAGGCGGAAGAACAGGTCCTCCCTGAACTTGCCCTCGCGGACCAGGGTCTCGAGGTCCTTGTTGGTCGCGCAGACGATCCTGGCGTTGATCGGCATGGGCTCCGTCCCGCCCAGACGGGTGATGCATTTCTCCTGCAGTACGCGCAGGATCTTGACCTGAAGCGCGTGCGGCATGTCGCCTATCTCGTCCAGGAAGAGCGTCCCTCCGTTGGCCAGCTCGAACATACCTATCTTGCGGCCCACTGCGCCGGTGAAGGCTCCCTTCTCGTAACCGAAGAGCTCCGACTCCAGAAGGTTCTCCGGGACTCCGCCGATGTTGATTGCGACGAACGGACCGGAAGAGACGGTGCTCTGCTCGTGGATCGTCCTTGCGACGACTTCCTTTCCGGTTCCGCTCTCACCTGTGATCAGCA
>Ga0265299_10002966_pt1 | contig 16901 bp, 8 predicted proteins | sample AusTroGonzalo_MG_4_FD_193485 | JGI IMG/M metagenome (GOLD analysis project Ga0265299, IMG submission 193485) | Bovine rumen microbial communities from tropical cattle in Woodstock, Queensland, Australia - Gonzalo_02 | ecosystem: Host-associated > Mammals > Digestive system > Stomach > Rumen ... | reverse complement strand
TCGATGGAGTGGATATCCCAGACGATATCTGCCGTTAAGCCATATCCTAACTCGTATAGCATCATGATTGGTGCAGGTGGTACATTCTTTGTACATCCAGATACCACCAAACTGCTGCACGAAACCATTTATACGCCTACTCTTGAAAAGCCTGATACGGCCCTAACAGCCCTTGGTCATGCCATGCAGCGTGGCGAAACAGGTATGCATCATCTGATGTTCGAGGGGCAGGATTGCTATGTGTTCTACAAGCCCCTTGGCTCTACAGGTTGGAGTGTGGCCATCGTATGCCCAGAACATGACATCTTTGGAACTTACAACAGATTAGCAAACATCGTTGTCATCATCGTTATCGTAGGATTGATTATGATGCGCATCATTTTCAATCGTGTTATCAGTCGCGAGTTGAAACCTCTGCAGGCACTCGCTCTACAGGCAGAGACGATAGCTTCTGGACAATTCTACAAGAAATTCCCAAAAGCCCGACGTGCAGACGAGATAGGTAAGCTTAACCACTCGTTCATAAACATGCGCCTCTCGCTTGTTAAATACATCAACGAGCTGAAGCGAAATACAGCCATGAAGGCTGCTATCGAGAGTGAACTCAAGGTGGCCAGCGATATCCAGATGGGAATGATACCAAGAGTGTTCCCACCATTCCCCGATCGTCAGGACATCGATCTCTACGCATCAATGACTCCCGCCAAGGAGGTTGGAGGCGACCTGTACGACTACTTTATACAAGACGAGCGACTTTATTTCTGCATTGGCGACGTGTCAGGTAAGGGAATCCCAGCCTCGATGTTCATGGCTGTAACAACCGATTTGTTCCGTATCTTTGCTAAGCAGAATCTTGCTCCATGGGATATAGCTACACAGATGAACTCATTCCTTGTAAAGGACAATGAGCAGAGCATGTTTGTTACCATGTTTATTGGTATGATTGACCTGCGTAAGGGCATTATGGAATTCTGCAACTGCGGCCATAATGCACCAGTGCTTGACGGACAGTTCCTTGAGGCTAAGGATACCAATCAGCCGCTTGGCCTTTGGGAGAGTGATGCGTTTGTAGGCGAGGTAATAGATGACATACGCGACAAGCAGCTGTTGTTATACACAGACGGTCTTAACGAGGCCGAGAACCAACAGCAAGACCGTCTTGGCGACGATCGTATAATAGAGCTTATGGCCGATACCGCCAACCTTACATCCGAGGAAGTCATCAACAAATTAAAGTCCGCCGTAGCCACCCATCGCTCTGGCGCCGAGCCAAACGACGACCTCACCCTCCTCTGCCTGAAGATTAAGAATATATGATACGTTAAGTGACATTTCCATTCCGCCAAATATTTATGCGAGAAAAATGATATTTGATCACTTTCAAGGTTTACTTCATGACCGCCCCAGTGAAAAGCTGTGATACTCAAATTCTCTTTGCAAATATAAAAAAACTGCTAAATCCTTCTTCGTTTCAGATAAATTTTCTATATTTGCAGCCGAGATTTGAACATTTTGTAACGGAGATTTGAACATTTTGTAATCAAGAATTGAACATTATGGAGTACAAAAGACCACAATTTTCAGCGGTACTGGAACGAATGAATGAACCAAGAAAATTCATTCAAGTCTTGGCTGGTCCACGCCAGGTTGGCAAGTCAACACTCATAGATCAGGTCTTGGAGGAATGCACGTTACCACATTACTTATATAATGCAGATGGCGTAGATGAGAATGATACAGACTGGATTAGAAGAGTTTGGGAAAGTGCCCGCACTCAGATGGATACCAAGCAACAGACAGAAGCAATTCTTGTTATAGACGAAATACAGAAAATAAAACGTTGGAGCGATATAGTAAAACGTGAATGGGATGCTGACACTAGAAATCGGCGTCAACTGAAACTTTTTCTGCTAGGTTCCTCACGTCTAATGCTTCGTAAAGGACTAACAGAATCACTAGCTGGGCGTTTTGAACTAATACGTTTAGGACATTGGACTCTACAAGAAATGGAAGATGCCTTTGGGCTTACGCTTGATGAATGGATTTACTACGGAGGATATCCTGGAAGTGCTTCGCTTATTAAAGATATGCGAAGATGGCGTAAATATATCAAAGAGTCTTTGGTTGCACCAGCTATCGAAAAAGACATTATTATGACATCAAACATCTATAAGCCTGCATTAATGAAACAACTATTCGAACTGGGATGTTCATACTCTGCCGAATTACTTTCTCTCACCAAGGCGTTAGGACAGCTCCAGGATGCAGGAAATGTCACCACACTATCTTCATATCTTAATATTCTCAATCAGTGTAATCTCTTGGCCGGACTGCAAAAATATGCCAACGATGATGCCAGACGATATCAGTCTGTACCCAAATTCCAAGTATATAACAATGCTTTACTGACAGCCTATATGGGTACAACCTACGATAAAGACCGCATAGATCCTCAGATATGGGGCAGATGGGTGGAATCTGCAGTTGGAGGCTACCTGCTTGGTGGTGCAGAAGATGGAGGATACAAAGTATATTATTGGCGCGAACGTTCTGATGAGGTCGACTATATAGTTGCGAGTCAAGGAACAGCAATAGCACTTGAAGTGAAAAGTGGACGACGTGGTATGAATAGTGGATTACCAAAGTTCTGCGAAAACTTTCATCCCAAACGGGCATTAGTCATCGGCACCGATGGTATACCATTCAAAGAATTCTTCCAGATGAAAATAGAGGATTTGTTATAAGAATGTCTCACTTGGAGATAATATGCAAAGATAGCGGCAGTATTCTACAAAGCAAATGAAGATTCCCAGCTTGGGAATGAAATGTTCCCACGTTGGGAATATAACGTTCCCTGCTCTGGGAATAAATAGACATTTTTATGAATCGTGTTTTGAACATTTGATGCAAAACTTGACTGACTTTATTGTTTTTTTGCAGCGTTTTTTAAAAAACGCTCCATCCCTCACATCAGGTACCTGAAATGCCCATAGGCAAAGGATTTCGCGAAAATCATCCCTCACGTCATCCCTCACATGATCTCTCACATCATCCCTCACGTCATTTTTGGTGTTTACAAATTTTAACAGAATATTAAGGGTAAAGACAGCCAATAGTAGAAATAATTTTTGTACCTTTGCAACACGAAAAGCACGCTGTGGAGAGCGCGCCTAAACCTGGCCTAAGGAAAAGGACTTAAGGAACTAGAAACATCAGATTATAAACTTTTTATGAAAGAAAACTTTATCACTACCAGTGAGGCAAATAATGCTTCACAGGAGGCAACTCTCGCAGTCGAGATGTTCCTCATGACCAACTACCGTTTCCGTCGAAACATACTGAATGGAAAGGTAGAGTTCTTGGCAGAGCCAAGCGGCAAAGCCGAGCGTGCAATTTTGCCAAAGGCTGAAAACTCAGCCGATGGCCTCTCAAGCGCCTCTGTTGAGGCTGAATTAGAATACCGCCCTCTGACCCAGGCGGCCTTGAACAGCATCGTGATTCGTGCCAAGCGCGAACAGATAATGGAGAAAGGCAGTCCAAAGACGGAGATAGCTGAGTATGTGGCATCAGAAGAGGTGCCAGAGTATAATCCTGTGCTGGCATTCATGAAGGGTTTGCCCAAATGGGACGGACAGAATCATATCGCTAAGGTTTTTGGCCGCATACCTGGCATCACCTCTGAACAGCTGAACTATCTCACCATCTGGCTACGTTCTACTGTGGCTCACTGGAAGCAGATGGATATGTTGCACGGCAACGAGTGCGTACCAACTTTTATTGGTGCGCAGGGTTGTGGAAAAACCACCTTTGTGCGTCGATTGCTGCCTAAACAGCTGCGTGAGTATTATCTGGATCATCTTAATCTCTCGAACAAATTCGACAAGGAGATGGCTCTGACGAATAATCTCCTTGTGAATCTGGATGAGCTCGACGCCATCAGCTCTAAGCAGCACGCCAAGCTTAAGCAGACGCTGTCGGTAAGTAAGGTGAACGGTCGCCCAATCTTTGGTCGAACTCAGGAGGATCGCCTTCGATTTGCATCGTTTGTGGCAACCACCAATAATCCTCACCCACTGACAGACCCAACAGGAAGCCGTCGATACATCTGTATCCAGATTCCAGAAGGACACCTTATTAATAATGAGGGCGAGATTGACTATGGTCAGCTGTATGCTCAGGTGGTTTACGAGTTGGAGGAGCAGAAAGCACCCTATTGGTTCAGCAACGACGAGGTGGCACGTATCCAGTAGTTGAACCAAGAGTTTATGGAGAAGAAGGACCTTTCTGAGATGTTCGAAGCTTGCTTCCGTCAGCCAGTTGAAGGCGAGAATGTTAAGACAATGAGCTGCGACGAGATTATCGGCATAATGCAGAAGGATTATCCTACGCTGGTGAAGACGATTGGCAACAAGGTGAAGCTGGGCAAAGCCATAACGGCACTTGGTTATAAGCAAAAGAACCACTCGCATGTGGCTTATTACGAGGTAGTCCCACGCAAGGCAGCATAACCCAGATGTGAGGGATGGGGTGAGAGGTCATGTGAGGGATGACGTGAGGGATGATTTTCGCGAAATCCCTCTGTTTGCAGGCCTTTCACCCACCTTATGTGAGAGATGAGAGATTTTTTGATAACACTAAAATTTTGAATATGGAAGATAAAATACTAAAAGAAAGTGACATCCCCATGGGATACGAACTATGTTTCAACGGCGGATGTGCTGACAAGGATACTTGTATGCACTATCAGGCCATGCTGCTAACATCGGCTGACCGTTATAAAGGCAATGCCGTTTTTCCCACAGCTTGGCAAGATGGCAAGTGCCGATGCTATCACGAAAAGAAACTTGTAAAAAAGGCTTGGGGATTTACCAATCTATATAACAACGTTCCACACCACGAGAGGGCTGTGGCTCGTAGTTATGTAAGGGGATTTTGGGGGAGTGGTAATGGCCAGTATTATCGAGCCCACCACGGCGAAATACTGCTATCGCCCAAACAGCAGGAGGAAATACTACAGATAGTATCTCAATTCGGCCCCCTCGACGGCATCAAGTTCGACGGCTATAAAACAGATTGGGACTTCGGATAAGAAGTCCCAATTATTTATTTCTCTATTTTCATCCCCTCAACATCTTCCTCGACAATCTCAGGGCGGAAGTCCTCGTCTGCCAGTGATAGTTGTACGTTCTTTAGGGTTATGTTGCGGATGTGGCGGAGGTACAGGCCCCACGATGGTAGTTCGCCAAACATGGTGAACTCTGGATATTTGTCGATTTGCTCTGGTACATCGCTCTTGCGCCAAAGGGGTACGTAGGCCATACCTTTAGTAGCTCGACCAGGATAGGTTATGTTGATGTTCTCGAGATAGATATTTTCGATAGGATTATCAGGGATTCCACAGATCGGAGCGGGGTGGATGTTGTGGAAATAATCCACCTCAGGTCCGCGAAGGTCGTAGTTGATATCAGGACGCTCAAAAGGTATCTGTGCCGTAAGGTTGGTGATGCGGATATTCCTGATGGTACCTTTCCTGTTGCCTGAACGCTGGCCTAATCGGATAAAGAGTGCATTACCTGTATTCTCGGCAACGATGTCATCAGCTGAGACATCTTCGATAATAGCACCATCCACACTCTCGATAGCTAAAGCCGAGCGGAAGGTATCAAATACACGTATACCGCTGATATTGATATTGCGAAATCCACCATAAGATGCTGTGCCAAACTTAATGGCTGAGGCACTGCTACGAATCTCGCAATTGCGGATATTGATGTCCTCATTGCAACTCTCTGGATTGTATGATTTCAAGCATATACCATCATCGGCACTATTCACACGGCAATTCTCTATCAGCACATTTTTGCAATCAGTAAGATCGATTCCATCGTTGTTCCAATAGGCACGGTTGAATATATCGAGTTGGCTTAAATGCATATCCACGCACTGATGAAAAGAGAGCCCCCACCCAGCGCTGTTTCGCAGACAAACTCCATCGATGCGGACATTCTTACAATCTACAAAGTTGAAAAGCGTAGGCCTTACCAACTCGCTGGGGCGTTGACGGCGCTGATTATAATTAGGATCGATACGTTCGCCAGTATGGTGAAGACTATCTATGGTTAATGCCAAAGCAAGTCCTTGTCCATCGATAGTTCCCTTGCCTGTAATTGTAATATCAAGTGCATCTTTGGCTATGATGAGGCCAAGTTGCGAATTGTCTTTCCGCTCATCGCCAGCAGATTGATTGGTTTCAACCTTATTATAATCATAAGGCGACGTGCTACCAAGGATTACTGCACCTTCTTCGAGATGCAGCTCTACGCCACTCTTAAGTTCCAACTGCCCAGTATGGTATTCGCCTTTTGGGAATGTAATCCGTCCCCCACCATTGTTAGATACTATATCTATGAGTGATTGTATATCCTTTGTGCCCATACCAGGATGGGCTTTTCTGGTAATTAATGGAAGGAACACCTCTGGGCGATCAAGGTTTACCAAGTCGGCCTTCTTGTCGATTACTAATTGGAATTGTGATGTGTCGTCTTCTTGGCAGGCGGCCATCGCTTTGATGTTGTGTTGATGACAATAGGTGCGGAACTCGTCAGTAATCTTTTCTGGAGCTATCTCTACGTATGATGGCGTGCAGATGCTTTGCCAATACTTTAGGCGCGAGATGTCGCCTGCGTTCACCTTTATCTTCATCTCTGGGGCGAGGGTGATAAACTCGCGAAGCATTGCCTCGTCGCCAAACCAGAAGAAACTCTTATCGGCAAAACCTTTCTTGCGTACAAGTTTTACCAAGTCAGGAATAGGTGTTCCTCGTTTTACGTCGAAAAACACGTATGCCTTACCCTTCAGATAGTCGAGCATTTCAGCTATCGAAGGGAGTGGGGTGTTAGCAAACTTAGGACTAAACCAACTGCCTGCATCGAGTTTGCGCACGTCCTTAGCCTTCATTTCTGCAAGTTTGCCTTTGCCGTTAGTGGTACGGTCGAGTGTCTCGTCGTGCAGGTTAAACAACACGCCGTCTTTAGATTTGCGAACGTCGAGCTCTATCCACTTTGCACCATACTTTAAGGCAGAGTCAGTAGAGGCTATAGTGTTTTCTGGAGCCAATGCGTTTGCTCCACGATGAACAACTATTTCTATCTGTGATTGAGCGGTAATAGTCATCGCCGCCATCAACATTAATCCAATTAATACAATCTTTCTCATGTCTGCAATGATAAATCACCCTTGAATACCTATCTCTTTTACACGTTGTTCAAAGTCGTCGCGGTTACCAGCGGCTTTGTTTTTTATGCGGGCGCGATAAGCGTAGATGCTATTTGGTGAGTAGTGAAGGAACTCGGCAATCTTTGAACTCTCGTCAATACCCAAGCGGATGAGGGCGAAGATACGCAAATCGGTATTCAGTCGGCTCTTGCTCGATGGTATTATATGCTCCTCAGGTCTTAGCAGACTGTTGAACTCATCAACAAACGTTGGGAATAGGCGCAGGAATACAGCATCGAAGTTATCGAACAACTCTTTAAGCTCATCTTCCTTTAGTTGTTCAGAACCCGTCATGCGCAAAAGGTCGGTATATTGGTTAGCCTTTAGTTTGCGATGTACTTTTATTCGGTAGTTGTCGAGTTTGTCTATGTAATCGGAGCATATACTTAGGAACTTTCCGATATATTCGTCTTTTACGCGGTTGGCATCCGAAAGTAAGATGTTGGTGGTTAACAGCTTCTGATTCTTGTCGGATAGTTGCTCATTTAGCGATACCAACTCGTTGTTTGCCTCCTTCAGTTCGTTACGAGCAGCAGCCAACTGGCGGCGCTTACGCATAACATATAAATATGATCCAAACAGAACCAGTGCCAGGAAGCTAACTGCACCAACCATTATAGAAAGCTTGTGGTTTGTGTCGCGAAGCTGATTCTTATAGTTGTCGTTAATAACCGTAAGTACAGGTGATATCTGCCAACTGCGCAGATGGGCGTTGAACATTGTGGCGCATCGCCATGAACATTCCACATAGCGATAGGCACGTTCCAAATCACCCTCAGTACTCAGTCGTCCTGCCAGCATCCATAGCGATGCCTGGTCCATGATGCCGCATCGCAGGTCGCTGATGGCTGATGATGCCAGCCAATATAGTTCCATATCATGATTGCCTAACCGCCTGTATATTTCAGAGCGGATATAGGCCATATAGGCATAGTCGGGGGTGATGGGCTCAACCTTGGTAAGCCAGATGTCGCTATAGTGTTTAGCCTCTTCGAACTGGTCGTGGGTGTATAGCTGCGAAACCTTTTTCGACAGCCATAATATAGAAGTGGTGTCGGCCAGATTCATAATAGAGTCGCGATAGTCGTCCGATAGCTTATAGGCTTGGTACTTATATTCCCTATCGCTGGTATAGGTAGCAATCTCGCCATACAGGTGGTTCAATCCCTCGTAGTAGGCTATCTTCTCGGCATCGGTGCTAAGTTGTTTTGTGTCCACTAGTTGGAAGTATTTCTGAGCCTCACCGTAGGCACCGCTTTCGCCATATTGGTGTGCAAGGCGGATATAGCTATAGGCCTTAAGGTCGGCACGTCCCATCTCGTCGGCAATCCTGATACACAGATTGCCATATACAAGTGCCGAATCGTTCATCAGCTTGCGATATGCCTCGAACAGATCTTCGGCAAGCAAGTAACGCCTCATGGGTTCGTGGGCTTTGGTGTATTGAGCTTTAAACGAGTTTATCTGTTCCTGACGCTCAGCCAGTCGATCGTCAAGTTGTTCAATAGCATTGTCAAGTTGATTATATAGCGAGTCTAAGTCAGGCTTCTCGGCAGCAGAAACGATGCGGCTAAAGCCCAAAACTACCATTAAGAATATGAATCGTATCATTTTAGTTATTATTGTTGTTTGTGGCTGCAAAGATAATCATTAATTTGTAATGAACGCAATTTTTGTTGCTTTTTTAGTCATTTTTATGTATAAAATTAGTCATATTTTGTCTTGATACTATCCATATTGATTGATAGGGCGGTAATTAGCTAACTTTCTAATAATCAGGAAGATGACTTTTTTGTTGCCTTGAAAACGTCCATATTTTAGTCTTTATGACATAGTATAGTATTAGTAATTGCCGTAATTTTGCAGCCGTAAACTTGGAGAAGTTTTTTCATATAGTTAATTGGTTAGATATGTAGTAATGAATAGTTAGTTGATTAGGTATTAACCTTAAAATCGGTAGGCATTAATTTGATAGGGTAATTTAGATTGTTGAAAGGAATAATAGGAAAAAGGAAACATTTATATAAATAATGTCTGATAATAATAAATTTATGAAGAAAAGAAAAAACCTGAACGCAATGAGACGAATAGTCTTTGTCTTATTAGCAACGCTTCTTCCAATGATGGCATCAGCCCAGAAGCTGAAAGTCACGGGAGAAGTAATCGACGACCAAAACATTCCTGTTATTGGTGCGTCAGTCTTTGAGAAAGGCACCTCTAATGGTGCAGTTACCGATCTCGATGGCCGTTTCACCATCCAGGTGGAGAAAGGTGCTACTCTGCAATTCAGCTTTATCGGTTATGTAACCCAAAGTGTTAAGGCTTCTGCTCAGATGAAGGTTGTGCTGAAAGAAGACAACAACCTGCTCGACGAGGTGGTAGCTATTGGTTATGGTGCCGTGAAGCGTAAGGATGTTACTACTGCTGTAAGTAGTGTGTCAACAAAGGATTTGGAGAGTCGTCCTATTGTAAGTGCCGCACAGGGTATGCAGGGAAAGGCTGCTGGTTTGCAGATTTCGCAGGCTAATGGTCAGCCAGGTTCTGCCCCTACTGTTCGTGTGCGTGGTACTACCTCTCTTAATGGTTCGAATAATCCACTTTATGTAGTTGATGGTGTACCTTTCGAGGATATCGACTTCCTCTCGGCTGATGATATCGACGACATTCAGATTCTTAAGGATGCCTCATCTGCTGCCATCTATGGTAGCCGTGCTGCCAATGGTGTTATCATCATAGGTACCAAGCAGGGAAAGCAGGGTGTGGCAAAGGTTTCGTTTAATGCTCATTACTCATTCAGTCAGGTGAACCATACGCCTAAGGTTCTCAATGCCTGGGAGTATAAGGAGTTGCAGGACGAGATAGGTTTGGTTAATGTGCCCGATGGACTTACAGATCAGACCGACTGGATGAAGGAGACTTTCCGCACTGGTGCTGTACAGAACTACCAGCTGCAGATAACCAATGGTACCGATAAACTGCGTTATTATCTGTCGGGTGGTTATACTAAGGAGGATGGTGTTATCCGCCAGACCGACTTCGAGCGTTACAACTTCCGTGCAGCCGTTGAGAACGATCTGCGTTCTTGGCTCCGCTTGAATGCAAGCGTAACCTATTCTGATTATACTTATCGCGGCAGTATAACATCAGGTACAGGTGCAAACCGTGGTGGTGTGCTGTTGTCGGTAATCAATACTCCAACCTACGCCCCCATCTGGGATCCTGAGAATCCAGGACAGTACAACGACAATTTCTATGGTGTAAACATTACCAGTCCACTGAATAACATCGCCCGTACCAAGGACAATCGCTCTAACTACAATAAACTGATTGCAACAGGTAAGGCCACAATAACCTTCCTGCCTGAGCTCACATTCTCATCAAGTCTGTCGATGGAGCGCACACAGGGCACAACAATGAACTTCCTCGATCCATTCGAGACTCTCTACGGGCGTAACACCAATGGTACTGGCTATGATGCACGTAGCATCCGCACTACCATGACCTTCGATAACATTCTGAACTATAAGAAGAATTTCGGCGTTCATGGTGTTGACCTTATGCTTGGTTCTTCTGGCACAAGCGATAAGAGCTCTAACAACTGGATTAACGGTTCGAACTATGCTAATGCAGACATCAAGACTCTGAATGGTGCTAACAAGATTTCGTGGACAGGTACCGGTTCTTGGGCTGGTCACTGGGCTATGCAGTCATACTTTGCACGATTCAACTACAACTTCAACGATACCTATCTGTTTACTGCCAATCTTCGTGCCGATGGTTCATCGAAGCTGGCTCCTGGACATCGTTGGGGTTACTTCCCCTCGTTCTCTGCAGCTTGGCGTGTAACCAGTGAGAAGTTTATGAAGAATGTAACATGGATTGACGACCTTAAGATTCGTGGTGGCTGGGGACAGACAGGTAACCAGAGCGGACTTGGCAATAACAGCTATCTGGCTTCGTACAACATCAACCGCATCCAGTGGTTTGGCGAGGGTTACGATGCAAATGCCACACCAACCCGCAGTCAGAGTTCACTCTCTAATCCAGAACTTACTTGGGAGACTACCACACAGACCGACCTTGGTATCGACATCACAGTGCTTAAGAACCGCTTGACTCTGTATGCCGACTACTATTACAAGAAGACCAGCGACATGCTGATGTGGATAACTCTGCCCACAGGTTCGGCTGCTGCAAACTCTCTGCCTTACAATGGTGGCGAGGTGGTTAACAAGGGTTTTGAGTTCACCATTAGTTCAAAGAACATCATTGGTAAGAACTTCAAGTGGAATACCGATTTCAATATCTCTTTCAACCGCAACGAGCTGAAGAGTCTTAAACTCACACAGATCTATTATGCAGCAAAGACTACCGACTTCGTAAACGAGTATGTGGTTCGTAACACTCCTGGTCGTCCTCTCGGCTCATTCTGGGGTTATATCAGCGATGGCGTAGATCCTGAGACTGGTGAACTCATGTATCGCGATGTTAACGGCGACGGTATGGTTTCGGCATCCGACCGTACATATATCGGTGATCCAAACCCAGACTTTACTTTCGGTTTGACCAACACTTTCTCATATAAAGGCCTCAATCTTAGTGTACTTATTCAGGGCTCGTATGGTAACGATGTCTACAACGTAGGTCGCATGGATACTGAGGGAATGTACGACGGTAAGAACCAGACCACCCGCGTCTTGGAGCGTTGGCGTGTGCCTGGTCAGATTACCGACGTGCCAAAGGCCGGGTTCGAGATGTATAACTCTACTTACTTCCTCGAGGATGGCTCATACATCCGTCTGAAGGACGTATCGCTCTCGTACGATGTTCCACGTAACATCATTCGTAAGCTTCACATCACTAAGCTGCAGCCATATATGTCGGCTACCAACCTGCTCACTCTCACTAAGTACATGGGCATGGATCCTGAGGTGAACCAGAATGGTAACAGCGGCTCAGTACAGGGACTCGACTGGGGAACATACCCTCTGTGCAAGTCATTCTCAATCGGTCTAAAAGTTGAATTCTAAAAATCAATAAACAATGAAAGCAATAAGAATATTATATATGTCACTGGTGGCAGCCATGATGGTTGGCTGTTCGCTCGACCAAGACCCAATATCAGATCCTACTGAGCTGACTGAGGGTGTGCTGAACGACTCGGTGGCTGCTGTACTTAAAGACAAGCAGGCTGCTATCGACCAACGTAAGAATCTCTATGAACTGCTTCGTAACCGCCAGGAGCACTGGTCGCTCGACTTGCTTCTCATAGCCGAGGCTCACTCTGATAATGCCTATGCAGGTACAACAGGTGCCGAGGTAGTGCCATACGAGACCAACTCAATCGATGCCAGCAATTCTGTGCTCAGTCGTGACTGGACACGTTATCTGGCTGATATCGCACAAGCCAATGTACTGATTAACGGACTTGATGAACTGAAGGCTAAGAATCTGGTTAGTGATGCCGAGTGCCGTCAGTGGCAGGCTGAGGGAAAGATATTCCGTGCGCTCATTATGTTTGATATGGCTCGCCTGTGGGGTTCGTTCCCTGTAATCACAAGCATTGCCAAGACAATCACCAATGAGAACGTAGAAGAGGTTTATCCAACCTATTATCCTCCAAAGATGACTTCTGAGGAATGCTACCAGCAGGTAATCAAGGACCTTGAGGAGGCTGTGGTTGATGCTCCTGATTTCTCAAACTCCGATCGCACTCTGCTCACCAAGACTGTAGCTCAGGCCATGCTGGCAAAGGTTTATGCCGAGCGTCCTGTACAGGATTATAATAAGGTAATAGAATATGCTGAGAAAGTGAAGGCAACAGCAGGTCTGGCACTTGAGCCCGACTTTGCTACACTATTCGGCTACGATGCTGATAAGAAGGATTGTGTTAAGCGCAACACCTGCGAGGGTATCCTTGAGGTTCACTACACTACAGGTAACGGTAACTGGGAGACCTGGATGTACGGTCGCCAGCTTGATGACTACGAGTACTACTTTACTTGGGCCAAGTGGGTTACTCCATCGCGCGACCTGATTCGCGACTTCACAGACGAGGGCGATGAGATTCGCTTCAACGAGAGTGTGGTTTACTACGAGTGCACATGGGCTAATTACTATCCAGCTTCGCACTATCCATTCATGTACAAGTGCCGTTCATCATATCAGAATCGTTACAAGCTGCGCCTTGCAGATATCCTGCTTATGGAGGCTGAAGCCTACGCACATCAGGGCAACGCCCAGCAGGCTGCTGCACTGGTAAATCAAATCCGCCAGCGTGTAAACCTTAAGGATATCGATGCCTCTGGCGATATGGTTGAGAAGGTGCTGCATGAGCGTCGTCTGGAGCTTGCTTTCGAGGGCCAGCGCTGGTTCGACCTGTGTCGTAACGGAAAGGTGGAACAGTACATGAATGCTGTATATGCCAAGGACTCTGGTCGTCTGGAGCAGAAGCGCCTTTACGACGAGAACAGCTATCTGTTGCCTCTGCCACAGACAGCCCTCGACGAGAATATAAATCTTGAACAAAACCCCGGTTATTAATTTAAAGAACAATGAAAACTAAAATGTCAATATTCAGTATAGCAACAGCCATGATGCTCTCTTTAGCATCGTGCTCAATAGAGTCAGTAGACGGTGCAGCCCGTCCTGCAGGCAGCGACACCCCAGCCCCAACAGGCGATGTTGCCACCATCTACACAACCACAGGTTCTGGTACTAACCAGCTTACCAAGAGTGTTGCAGAGATCTTCACTACAACAAACATGGCTCCATCTACTATTCTGGTAGATCCCACACAACAGTATCAGACAATGGACGGCTTTGGCTTTGCCATCACTTATTCTACTTGTTATAATCTCTTGAAGATGTCGGCTGAGAATCGTGCTGCTTTCCTCAAGCAGACCTATAGCGTAAGCGAAGGCTATGGTGTAAGCTACGCACGAATCTCTATCGGATGTAACGACTTCTCAAGCACAGAGTATTCTCTTTGCGATGAGAAAGGACTCGAGAACTTCCGCCTTTACTCTGACGAGACACAGTACGTAATCCCTGTGCTGAAGGAGATTCTGGCTATTAATCCTGATGTGAAGATTATTGCTGCTCCTTGGACCTGTCCTAAGTGGATGAAGGTTAGCGATATTGATGCTAAGACTCCATACGATTCTTGGACTGATGGTCATCTTAATCCCGATTATCGTAAGGACTATGCCCAGTACTTCGTGAAGTTCATTCAGGCTATGGCCAAAGAGAATATCAAGATATATGCAGTATCGCCACAGAACGAGCCACTTAACAAGGCTAACTGTGCTTCACTCTATATGCCTTGGCAGGAGGAAGCTCCATTCGTAGCCGAGCTGGCAAGCGCCTTCAAGAAGGCAGGTATCAACACAAAGATATATCTGTTCGATCACAACTATAATTACGACAACGTTGCCGATCAGGAAGACTATCCTGTAAAGGTGTATAACGCTCTGGGTAACGAGTTCGAAGGTAGTGAGTTGGTTGTAGGTTCGGCCTATCACGACTATGGTGGCAGCAACAGTGAGCTTACCGACATACACAACCAGGCTTCTGATAAGGAGCTCATCTTCTCTGAGTCGAGTATCGGAACCTGGAACGATGGTCGTAACTTGTCGAAGCGTCTTATAGAGGATATGAAGAACGTTACTCTTGGTACTGTTAACCAGTGGTGTAAGGCTGTACTGGTATGGAACCTGATGCTTGATGTTAATATGGGACCAAACCTCGATGGTGGTTGCCAGACCTGTTATGGTGCTGTCGACATTGCACTCGACTACAAGACCATTAGCCGCAACTCTCACTACTATGTCATCTCTCATATGTCGAGCGTTGTTCGTCCTAATGCAATTCGCATTGGTGCCGCTCAGAGATCATTGGTAAAGAACGGCTTGGTTTATTCTGCATTCCGCAACAACGATGGCTCTTATGCCGTAGTGGTTCTTAATAATGGCGATGAGGCAATTAACGCCACTATCAGTGATGGTCAGCGTCACTTCAAGGCTCTCATTCCAGCCCAGTCTGTTGTGTCATGTAATTGGTAATCAATAATAAGTGAGGATTATGAAATCAATTAGAATCATCATAGCAATGATAGCCGCTCTTCCATTCTTGGCGGCTTGTATCGACGAAGACTATCAGAACATAGTACTTCAGGGCGATCCACTCATCAATGCCTCCTCTGTAGGTGACACCCAGATGGGCGAGACATGCAGTTTCAATGTAAACTGTACTGATAAGAACCATACCGCTCTCTCTACCCTCAAAGCTGAACTCTGTTTCAGCGGCGAGGTAGTTGACGAGACTGTTATTCGCACTAAGATCGAGGGCGACTATAACGTTAGTCTGAATGTTCCCTTCTTGCAGTATATCCCTAATGGCGAGGCTACCATACGTCTTACTCTGCAGAATGTTACAACATCTAAGACTATCGTCGAGATTCCCGTTCAGGTAGAGCGTCCACACTTCAACAATCTGACGTTCGTAACATCTGATGATGAGGTTTATCCAATGAGCGAGGGCGACGACTACAACTACTCTGTTATCTTTAACACTGCTCAGACAGCTTTTAAGGGTCATTTTGAGACCAGCGACGGTCTGTGGGTATTTGGTAGCAATGGCTCTGAGATTGAACTCGGTCAGAGTGGTAATATCGATTTCCAAACAGAGTCTTCGGGCGAAGTAGAGGTTACATTCAATACTTGCGACTATACCTATGGACCTCTTGAGGAGATCACAGTGGTTCCTCTTATGTTTACTGAGAGCGACAACATCCTTACTCGTGAGATGGTTCAGGGCCGTCAGTACACCTTCCAGGGTATTGTAGATGACTCTTACTTCATTGACAACGATTTCTTCGAGAAGAACAACGATGACACCTATACCTTCCTTGCCATCGACGGAACATATACTCTTACAGCTTACTCTAAGTATCAGTTCCTGCAGGTATATGCCGGCACAAAGGATGCTCCTGTAACAATTCAGGACGATGGCTCTGGTGCTCTTTGGGTTATTGGTGGCAATGGCATCAATAAGCCATATCTCACCTCATCAAACAACAACGGCTGGTGGACAGGAACCGAATGGGATCAGGCAACAGCACAGATTCGTAGCAAGGTTTACCAGATTACCCTTACTGTTGGTAAGCAGCTCTCTGCTACCGATGTTAACTTCAAGTTCTTCGGTCAGCCTAACTGGGGTACAGAGTTCAAGGGTGATGGCAGCGACCACTCACTTACCTGCGATAGCGAGATCTTTGGTGTTGGCGATGGCAATGGTCACGACAACGGAAACATCTATCTTAAGGATGGTGCCACACTCAATGAGGGTGATACCTATATATTTACAGTTGACCTCACTGCAGGCTGCGCTAATGGTAAGCTCATTGTTAAGAAGGGTGCTGGCGAAGGTGTGCAGAGCGTAGAGCTTGAGGATAAGGCCATCCAGACCATGACTATCAAGAAGGGTATGACTTTCGAGTTTGGCGGTATCGTGGCCGATGACTGGTTTGTTGATAACGACTTCTTCAAGAAGAACGACGATGGTACTTACACCTTCCTCTGTATCAACGGTACTTACAACCTTAAGGCATACGCCGACTATAAGTA
>Ga0265299_10002964_pt1 | contig 16913 bp, 13 predicted proteins | sample AusTroGonzalo_MG_4_FD_193485 | JGI IMG/M metagenome (GOLD analysis project Ga0265299, IMG submission 193485) | Bovine rumen microbial communities from tropical cattle in Woodstock, Queensland, Australia - Gonzalo_02 | ecosystem: Host-associated > Mammals > Digestive system > Stomach > Rumen ... | reverse complement strand
TGGAGATATTACCCACCGTCGAGGTGAAGGTCAGCTTCTCGCCTTGCACAAGAGATATAGACCCCATGCCGAATCCGCTGTCCTCATCTGTAATAGCAAAGTTGACTGTGATCCCCCCTTGGGTATTGTGGGCTGCAATTATCCTGTCTTTGTGATTGTATGGAATCCACACCTGTATATATTTGCAGAGGGCATTACTCCATATAATCTCGTTGCCTTCCTGCTTAGCTTCGGGGATGGCATGAAACTGACTTGTCTTTTCGGAATACTCGGGATATTTCGTCTCATAGGCGGCTAAAGACGCTGCGGGCACATAGATATTGGTCATGATGCTCTGCTGAAAAGGATGCTCACCAAAAGTACAATCCGTAGCATGGATGGTCACTATATCTAACTCCGAGTCTTCTCCGGCAAAGGCCTCGCTGCCGATGCTCACGACGGAAGCCGGAAGATCCACCACGCTAATAGGACAGTTGTAGAAAGCCCTGTCTCCGATGCCCGTCACGGCGTCACCGAAAACGACAGACACGATGTCCGTCCGTCCGCTGTAGGCATCTTTGCCTGGATTGGAGTTGACGGTCAGTGTTCCTGTCTTTGCATCCCATGTGTCGCTGGGCTGACGATTGTCGCCTTTACTGCACGCTGCGAACACACCTGCGCCGCAAATTAACGTGGCAGCCAACCAATATTTCATCTTTTTCATAGTAGTTTTACACCTTACTATTAAGAACTAAAGAAGAAGCTGGTCGAATCCAGTCATTTTCAGGATCTTTTCCACCTCGGGTTGTACATGGAATACCTTGAAGTGGCTCTGGTCTTTGACGGACTTCCGCATGATCAGCAGTACACGGAGACCGGCCGATGAAATATAAGGCACGTTTTCCAAATCCAGTTCTATGGAATCGGTCTCAGGAGATGCTTCCTGGAAGGCTTTCAGCAGGTCCGTCGCCGTGAGGGTATCCACCCGTCCCTGGACTTTCATGACCAGTTTCCCATCAGTTACCGAACTGTTGACAGCAAAAGGAAGCTCCTCAGCCGACTTCCTCCCAGTCTTCGGAGAGGCGACACGCAGGGTGAGTATGTTCATTTGCCGATAGGCATTGCGGAGCTCATCATTCACGCCGGGCACGTCCGGAAGATAGTTCGTGACGGGCTCTGCCGTTACAGTGAATCCCTGGCTCTCCAGGAATCGGATGGCTCCCTCTTCGCCATTCAGGAAGAGACTGTTCTGGTTCATCTTCACATCGGCCAATTCGGTGGCTTTCCCCTGGATACGATTCAGGAAGGCGAGGTCGTCTCCTTTGAGTAAAGTGCTGAAGGTGAGCACATAGATTCTCAATATGGATGTATCGGCCGTTATCCAGGTGCCGCCGTACTCCGAAAGGAGACGGTGAATGGCCTGGCAGAGGCTCACCAGCTCCGACTCATTGAAATACCCCAGAAGCCCTTCCGTCACGATGCACAGCTCCCCCTTGACATCTCCCAATGCATCTTTCATGGATTGGTAATTGGTGGCATCCACGGCATGATAGCTGGACAGGCTGCGTTGCTGGGGAGTCATTACTTTCTCCGCGGCAGGAGCCATGTCGTCAATTACTACCGGAAGGTCAAAACCGAAATATCGCTTACCCGCCGATGACACGCGGAACCCGCGGGGCGAATAACCCGAGGGAAGGTCCACGATATTAGGGGCGCTGCTTCGAATGGCAGCTGTATTGTATATTTCATAGCGGGCCAGCTGGGCAGTTTTGTAACAGAGCCCGATAGGAGCGGGAAGAACCTTGGCCTTCTCCTGCAAATCTGCATCCAAGCCGATTAAAGGCAACAGGGCGACAGCATCCGGATCCTCGGCCTTCTTCAGAAGACCTAAAGTCCCTTTGGCGGTCAAATAAATGGGGTTAACTGTCTTTTGTAGCTCTTTGTTATCCATGATTCATATTATTCCAGAACCTTGCTCAACTCCAGGGTCTCGGTGTGGGTAGTGAGGTCCTCGTCAATACGCAGGGCCGTCCACTTCATCTTGCCGCCTTGGATGCTCTCGATTTCCCACCAGTCACGCTGTTCATCACTGGAGGCGGTATTTTGCCATCGTGTGCAAAGGAGCGTGCCGTCAACGAAGTATTCAGACACCTTGTCTTCAAAGACCTGCCAGGCTGCGTTACCTTCCTTCAGGGAAAAGACATAAGTTCCGTCGGCTTTGAACTCCCAGCGCCAGGTTTGCTGCTTCCCCCCGTCCATGACCTGTGCCTCCCAGGTGCCGAGGACAGCTTGCTCAAAGTTGTCTGTCACGCGCACCCAGCGTTCGTCATAAACCTCGTGCAGAAGAACGAGGGAGCCCCCGGTAAGGGTCCAGTCGGTTTTCAACAGCATTTCTTTATTGGTAATGGAGTTGACGGTGACTGTAAGCACACTTTTGTAGGCACCCTCTTCCTCAATGGCGGTAAAACCATCTTTAGAGAATGTAACTTCGGCCGGCGTCTTGTTTTCCCACGTCATCGTGGTGATTTCGGAGATGCTGTAATACCCTTTTTTAGCCGACTCGAAGGTGACGACCGACTTCCAGGAGGTTGGGCATGCCGCACCGTCCAGATCGGCGACAATCCACTTGCCCAGCACCTTGTCGGAAAGTTCTGTGTCAGACTTTTTACATGAAGTGATTACACTTGCGCCGCAAATAAGGGTGGCGGCGAGTACCCAATTGAGAATCCTTTTCATAGTGACCTATGTTTTTTTGATTACAAAATTAAAAATTTATCGTCCCCAACCAAAATTTCCAATAGGTAAGAAGTCCCAAACTGTAAGTTTTGCAAATTCTGAGAGATTTTTGCAAATTTTGAAAGTGAGAAAGGCGGTGGTGGAAATGGATAGCGTATATCTTTACGAATTATATTGTAACTTCGCACCTGGACAGAATTACCCAAACTGAGTATTCTATGACTACTTGCAAGATAATCAACCTGGAAGAATGGGAATCCTTCGGAGGCGGAGGATACGGCGAGTCCTTTTACAACAAAACGGACGATTCTGTCATTCTTAAACTCAATAAAACCAGCGTTTCGGCCGTGAAGGCGCAGGAGGAATTCCGGCGCTCCAAGGCCGTGTTCGACATGGGTATTCCCTCGGCTGAACCTTACGAATTCGTTACCGACGGCGAGCGCTATGGTATGATTGTGGAGCGCATCCGGGGGAAGGAGTCCTTCGGCCGAATCCTGGCCGACCATCCCGAGCGGCTGGAAGAGCTGGCGGGTATAACGGCAGAATATGCCAAGGCTCTGCACGCAATCCCCTGCGACACCACTGTCTTTGGCAGCACGGCCCTGAATATCAGGGAAATGATTGCCGGGAACAGCACCATACCGGAAGATATCAGGGAAAGGGTTCTTGGCTACATTGACCAGCTGGAACCCGCCACCACCTGCCTTCACGGAGACCTGAACCCCTGCAACATCATCACGGCGCAGGGTAAGGTGTACTGGATAGATCTGGGAGACTTTGGCTATGGGGATCCGCAGCTGGATTTCCGCATTATGGACCACATGAGCCTACTGGGCCCAAATCCGTTCCTCAAGCGCATCCTCCATATAGACAGAAAGACGCTGCGCCGCTTTTATGAGTCCTTTAAAAAACAGTATTTCGGCCAGAACTGGAATTCGCCCGAACTTAGGGAGAAGTTAGAGCGTATTGACCACATCCAGGCCGCAAAAGTCATGTGCACCTGGCCTTCGGCCAACCATTTGAATCTACCCTTCCTTCAAGGAAAGAAGCTCAAGACAGCGCTCAATCTCTTTATCGCCGACCACATGAAAATGTAATGGGCCGAGGTGGGGCCGAAGTGGACGGGTGAAACAATAAAGGATAAGTCTACAGCATCGGAGCCATATACACCGGCACCATAATGATTTGCTCATCTTTCCTTAGGTCCTTGGTGTACATCAGATAACGCTCACGGATTCTGTCGGAGTACTTCTCACAGAACAGGTCAAGCGATTTGTGAGCTTTATAACCGGAGGATTTTACCTCAATGGGACAAATTTTCTGTGCCCGGGAAAGGAGGAAATCCACCTCGCAGATGTGCTTGTTTTCATCCGGGAAAGTATGGTAGAAGAGTTTGTTGCCGGATGCGGTGAGCATCTGGGCAATAATATTCTCATACACATAACCCAGATTGGCAGACAACTTGTCTGTGAGCAGTTTCTGGTAGATTATATTCTCCGTTACCTCCTTGTCGGCAAAGGCCAGTGTGACAAATAGGCCTGTATCGCCCACGTACATCTTGAAACTGCCCAGATTGTCTGTCATCGGCAATCCTACGTTGGGGTCGTCAACATGATGTGCTATGTTGACTGTCTTGCTTTCTTCCATTTCATGCAGCAGAGCCAACAGGGTGTCATCCTCGACTTCGCCAATAATAGGCGTTGTCTGGTAACGATGAGCGTTACTATAAAGCTGGGCAGGTATGGCCTTGAATAGGCTTGCGGCTTTACCGGTGGGGTCAATCTTGTAGAAATCGTCGTTGTAGAGTTCAAGGATTTCACGTTTGACGCCATCTACCAGTGAAAGGTTCTGGGAATCCAGGTAAGTGTTTACGGCTTGGGGCATACCGCCGACGAGCATGTAAAGACGAAGGTCACGCATAATCTTCCTGTGGGCCGCGTCTCCGAGGGCATGCCTAGCGGCAAATGCCTGCTGCAGGAGCGGTACCGTAGCCGTGTCTCCCATAGCCCAACGGAATTCTTCGTAATCCATTGGGTACATCGTGAGGCGGGTTTCCTCACTGGGAATTCGGATATTCTGCGTCTTTTTCTTGATGCTGATCAGGGAACCGGTTTCAATGTAATCGTAACGGTGGTCCCCTACCAGTTCCTTGATGGCCTGCCGGGCTTTAGGGCATTCCTGAATCTCGTCCAGAATGATGACTGACTTGCGGGGAACCAGGGTGACGTTGAAGTAGAATTGCAGGGCCATGAAGATTCGGTCCAGGTCGGAGACATCGTCAAACAGGGCGGGAATCTCCGGGCTTACCTTGGTAAAGTCTACAAGGATGTAAGATTCGTACTCGTTCTTGGCGAACTCTTCTGCGATGGTGGATTTACCAACACGGCGCGCACCCTTAATCAGCAGGGCAGTTTTTCCGTCCTTGTCCCGCTTCCAATCAAGCATCTTCTCGTAGAACTTTCTTTTGAATATCCTTTCTTCCATGGTCAATAGTGTTTTAGCCTCCACAAATATAGCATATTAGAGCGGTTGCGCAAAATTTATTTTTAATATTTACCGACTCAGCGCAAAATGTTTCTGGCTATTTTACCGGTTCAGCGCATTTTTTCGGAAGAAGTGTACTTTCACATGAGTAATCTTCCATGGAGGAATTGAGCTCAGCGCAAAATCATCAATATCGTTGATTTTCAATGAAAAGCGCTTGCAATTTCCACTCAAAATGCTTAGTTTTGCGGTGGAAAATTGAGGGCATATTTCTCTTGAAACATACTTGAAGATTTTCCTCGAGAAAGACATAACACATTGAGTATCAATGCAATAGAGCGCGACTAATCTGAATGGCATTCAAAAGGTCAGGAGTTCGATTCTCCTATGCTCCACAAAAAAGGTTCGGCTTAGCGCCGGACCTTTTTTTGTGCTCCAGCGCAGCTGACGCTGCGCCTTTCTCGATATAATAGACATTTTTAGTACCATTTTAGTACCATATCCCATAAAAAAACGACTCGCCTATTTGAGCATTGTTAAGAGGCTCGGCGAGTTCTAGTGTTGCAAAGATAGTCATCACATTTCTAATAAACAACACTTGCGAAAGTAATTTTTAAATATTACTTTTGTAGAAAAGGACAAATGATGAACCAGATTTATTTTGAAGCAAAAGGAGAAGCTCTACTGGAAAGGATTGGGATGAGCAAAAGTGAGTTTGCGAGGCGGATGGGTATCCGTAAGCAAAACGTAAAGGCTCTATTTAAAACCAAGAACCTTGAAACTATTTATAAAGCTTCCGAGGTGCTGGGGGTTCCGTTTATGATGCTGGTTGGATACATTGAAGAACCGGACCCAATCCCTCTTGATGCTCAATTTGTTGATGATGGCATTACTCATGATGACCTTGTTATTTCAGAAGAGGACATCCCTACGGGCAATTCGACAGAAGACAGACGGAGGAGGCAAGGTATTATTTTTTCGTTCTATGAAGATTGGAAACTCAAGAATCCGGATCAGAAAAAGTACAACATCGCCTTAAAAGAAGACATTAATATCCGTTCAGTCTCTCTTGATGAAACGGCCGGGCAAGCATCTATTACATACCTTTCTACCCTGGCTGTACTTCAACTCGACGCAATTCTGACTAACGCCTGGCTTGTCAAGGATGTTCCATCCAAGCATAATAGTAAGAACCAACGTTCTTTTGAACGTATGCTTATAATGGAGTATATCTGTACCGGAGTCGGCAGAGTCAAAATGACTGTTGGAGTTAGAAGGAAAGACAAGATGAAGGTACAGTATTGTATTACGGCTATCGAAGCAAAGAAAACAAAACAGGAGGCCTGATGACCTCCTGCTAAATTTGCCCCAAGACTACGTGGCGGAATTACTTCTAGAGCGAGGGCCTCGCGGGCGGGGACTTTTGCGCGACTCGATTACCCATCCGTATCACGGTGTTACTGTCTCGTTGCAAAGTTAATGACTATTTTTTTAACCACAAAATGAAACAATATAAATATCCTGACGCTAGACAGATAATTGTCTCCGGTGATATCCATGGTGACTTCAAAACACTTGTTTTTAAACTGTGCATACAATACGGATGTACGGACACATTGCTTATCGTTGCAGGAGATTGTGGCTTTGGCTTCGATAAACCTGGCTATTACGATCGGATTTATAATACTGTTGCCGGCCAACTCCGCAAAGCTAACAATTGGATTGTTTTTGTAAGAGGGAATCATGATAATCCGGCTTATTATGCCGAAGAAAGGATTAATCATGCTCGTTGGAGAACTGTTCCAGACTATAGCATTATTTCTGTCTGTGAACATAATATTCTATGCATAGGTGGTGCGACCAGCATTGATCGTTATCAAAGGATTAAAGAAAATGCCCGGAATCACGTCAAGGATGTAGCGTATTACTGGTCGGATGAAGCGCCTGAGTATAAACCGGCAGAATTGGAGGCAATTCCAGGTTCCATCGGGATTGACACGGTTATTACGCATACAGCTCCATCATTCTGCGAGCTAAACTCTCACATCGGCTTACAATCATGGGCAGAATGGGACTCGGAATTAATCAAGGATGTCGCTTCCGAGCGAACTGTCATGGACCAAATCTTTCAGAGTATCAAGAGCCAAGGTCATCCTCTGCAGAAATGGTTTTATGGCCATTTCCATCAATCATGGAACGGTTTCGTTGAAAAGACACACTTTTCGATGCTTGATATAATGGAATTTAAAGAAGTATAAGCAGTTAAGCTATCTTTTACTCTTATGTTTAACCTTTTGGAGGTACCGAAGTACCACTCTTGAGAATTAGTACCATTTTAGTACCATTTTTCTTGAGGAACCTTAATAGAAGTGCGTAGGAGGCCGATTTTCGAGACGTCCTATGCTCCACTCCTAAAGCTCGGCAGATTGCCGGGCTTTTTTCGTATATTGTTCTGGGATGATTTTTGTATGTACATTAGCTATGAGAGTCGGATTCATAATCATTCTATTGGTATTCTTCGGCCTGGTGGGATATGTCACCTGGCATTTGTGGCGGATTACGCCTGGCGGGCAAGTGCCCAAACTCGTTGTTTCGGGCCTGTTCCTGCTATGGATGGTGGCGGCGTTTTCCAGTATGTTCCTCCGGAACAGACTCCCCTATCCGGCCGTCGTGGCTCTTTATGAAGCGGGTCAGCCGTGGCTCATAGCCTTTGCCTATCTGGCCATCGCTTTCGTCCTGGCCGATATCGCCGTGCTCTGCAAGATACTTCCCAAGGAATACATCAACGGAAACCTCACCGGCTTGCTGTCCATCATCGGCATAGTTGCTGCGGTGATGATTGCCGGAGGCATCCATTACAAGCACAAGTACCGCGAGGAGCTGACCATCCAGACGGAAAAGCCCCTGGAGCAGCAGCATATCAAGGTGGTGCTGGCCAGTGACCTGCACATCGGCTACAGCAACCGCAAAGCCGAACTGGCCCGCTGGATAGACATGATCAATGCCGAAAATCCGGACCTGGTTCTCTTCGCCGGAGATATCGTGGATATCCAGACCAAACCTCTCCTGGAGGGGAATTATGCCGATGAGTTCCGCCGATTGAAGGCGCCGGCCTATGCCGTCCTGGGCAATCACGAATACATCGCCGGCGCAGAGGACTCCGAAGCGTTCCTTGCCGATGCAGGCATCACGCTACTGAAGGACTCCGTGGCACATTTCAAGGGGATGGACATCATCGGCCGGGACGACCGGAGCAATCCCTGCAGGCCGGCCCTTTGGGAGTATGCCGATTCTTTAAGCGGGTTCACCCTCCTGCTGGACCATCAGCCCTCCCACCTGGAAGAGGCCGAGGATGCGGGTATCGACTTCCAGTTCAGCGGGCATACGCATCGCGGTCAGGCCTGGCCGATATCCTGGGTAACGGACGCCATTTTCGAGAAGTCCTGGGGGCCTTACCAAAAGGGCGACACGCAGTATTACATCAGCTCCGGCCTGGGCATCTGGGGCCCCAAAATCCGCATAGGGACGCGCTCAGAATACCTTGTGCTGCATGTAGTTGCGGAATAGATACTTGATTTGTTCCACTCCTTAAAGTTCGGCAGATTCGCCGTGCTTTTTTTGCACAAAAAAGTAGGGAGAAAATCCTTTCTCTGCCACGGACAAGGGCGGAAACTGGGAAGTAATTGATTAACGGGCACGGGAACACGCTACGGCTTCTTCAAGCTTAAGTCCCTCAGTTTGCTCTCCAACTCTTCCATCGGCCTCTGAAACCGGGCAGAAGGCCCATTCAATGCCGTGTGCTGCCATGTTATTGTTGTCTTTGTCGTTCTATTGCTTCCTGATAAAAGGTCTGGCGTTGCTCTTGAGTTATTCTGTAACGCAGCAGCCGGGAATCATCCTTCAGACCATCATCCAGATTACATACGAACAGGTCATCCACATCTGCGATGTATAACCTATTGTAGCGGATGTCTTGATACTGCTGTAAGGAGATTGTATATTTCATGGCTTTGACGGCCTCCGTTGCTCCCAGGTTTTCACGGGAGAACACGAACAGTCCCATCTTGGTGAAGTGGCCATAGAAACCATTCCCCACCTTGGATACCTTGCTCTCGAGAATTCGCCGCAGTGGTAGTGCCATGGACCAGTAGGAGAATTCCTTCAGGCCGATATATTTACCACCTTGCAGGCCAAAGCCATAGCCGTATTCCAAAATCTGGTCAATGTCATTGTGATTCTCCCCTTTCGTTATACCTGCAACATCTTTGAGCAATGCCATTTCCGCAGACTTGCTCTCTTCCATGGCCCGCGTTACCTCGATGCCGATGGACTTTCCGTCCGGAGACTGCAAATCCGGCCTATCCATGTTCACAAGGCAGTCAAACTCACTCCCCAGTAGCGCTGAGAGTGAGATTTGAGCGTACTGCTCAAAGAAACATGTACCGAATTCGCGAGTAGCCATGGTTTCTTTATCCTACGTTACCTAAGTTGGAAAATGAGCAGCAAGAATAAGTAGCGAAGTAAGCGTGTCATTAATATACCGGGAAAGTGAAATAAGTGTCTGGATAGGGTTCGTTCCTCAGGGTGAAATGCCACCATTCGCTGTCCAATGGCTTGAAGCCATGGCGGAGCATGGCCTCGCGCAGGATCATACGGTTCGCATATTGTTCAGGTGTGATACCGGTGTAATCCGGATGGCTTTCCTCACCGAACCAGTCGAAGGTGCCGCCCATGTCCACCTCCTTTTCCGTGGTCATGTCGAAAAGCGTCAAATCCACGGTAGAACCGCGCGTATGGCCGGATTTCTCATAAATGTATTCCTGCTCGAACAAAACAGGTTTATCCAGCATGGGGTAGAAGTAGCGCTTGGTAAGCGTGTCGGCCGGGTCCTTTGACCAACGGACGAAATGGTCCACCGCACATTGAGGCCGATAGGCGTCGTAAATCTTGAGCCGATAGCCCAGCTTCATCACATCATCGCTTACCGCCTTCAGGCTGTCGGCCGCCTCCTGCGTAAGCAGGGCCGTCGGCGCAAGATAGCCATCGATGCGCGCTCCAACGAAGTTGTAGGTGCCGAAGTAACGGATTTCCAGAATAGCGTCCGGAAGTGCTTCGGCGAGGGAAACAAAGTGCTCCCTACCCTCCTGGCCTTTCGTCTGTGCCAGCCTCCTGAATTCATCCTGCGCCAGTGCCATTTGTGCGCGGAACTCCGTGCTGGTCTGCAGACGGGAGTATCCTATGCTGGCCACAGGGCGGCTGGCGTCCACGTCGCTCTGCCAGTGGCAGCCGGAGATGACGCGGCTCTCGCCGGATTTCCAGGCCCTGTCGAAGACGGCTTCGGCGCTGGATGGATTGATTTCGGCCATGAGAAGGGCACAGGCCCAGGCGCGGATGGTGTGGCCGGAGGGATAGGAGCCCTCGGTAGCCAGCCATTCATCGTCCTGCGGAAAAATGGACGGCTGTTTGAAATAGGCAAAGGGCCGGATGCGAAAGTAATGCGCCTTGGGCTTGAAACGGATGAGCTCGATGGTGGTAATACCCCGGGTAAGCACCTCGTAGATGGCCGGAGTCTCCTCCTTGGAAATCTTGAGGCCAAAGGGCTCCCCCAGGATGGTCAGCGTTGTGTCCATGCTCCAGATGGCGTCCCTTACAGCCATCTCCAAACGGGCGGGGTCCTTGCGCTGCTGCTTGCCCCACTTGTAGCGGACAACGTCATATTTGAATTCGGCGCTTTTCCGGCTTGGAGGGGCCGGGATGCACGCAACTACATCCGGAAGCTGGTCTTCAGGAATGTAAGGTTTATACTCCTGGGTAAATGCGCACAAAGTAAGGCACAGCAACAAGGCTGTTGACAGAAGCTTTCTCATAGGCTTACAGGTCCGGGTGAAGTTTCTTGGAAATCTTGAAGCTGAATTTGAGGGACTTGATGTCGCTCTTGGTGATGGATGTATCCGCAATGTCGAGGTGCTTTCCCAGTAAGCCTTTATTGAGCGTGCAAACGGTTTTGCTCCCGTCTCGGCAGGTGAGTTGCTTTTGTGTTCCATCCTTCTCGGCGAACATGTCTTGTAGCGCGTCCAGATTGTCCATCGCCTCCTGGTAAGTTGTTCCGAAATCCAGCAGGACAGCCCCGCCGGGGAGACTGAACGAAGTGTTCGAATCCTCCGTTCCAAAGGTTAAAGACAGCATTGTGTGGCTTACACAAAGCAGGAAACTGGGATTTCCGTCATTGTCCTTGACTTTGTACATGGTGATTTGCTTACCCTGACCGACACCACCGATGGAATCATCCGACTCTATCGAAGCAACCTCCATGCTGCCCCCTACGGGTATATCTCTCTGCGCATAAGAGCAAATGGCCATGCACATAAGTGCGAGTGTTAAAAGAATTCTTTTCATTGTTTTCTGTGTTTATCGTTCTATCTTGACCAGTTGGAGTTCGAATATGAGCGTGCTGTGGGCAGGGATATCGTCCATCTTTGTGGCACCATAGCCCCACTTGGCGGGAATATAGACTTCCCACTTATCACCCTCGTGCATACGTGTAAGGGCGATTTGCCAACCCATGATGAGATCGCCCACCATGAACAGTGCCGGGAGCTGGTCCCCTTCCGTGGTGTCGAAGACGGTTTCGTCAATGAGCTTGCCCGTATAATGCACGTAGACGATGCTGCGGGGCGTGGGTTTCTTGGTGCCGTGGCCTTCTTCCAGTACGCGGTACATTACGCCGTTGTCCAGCACGACAATCCCCTCCTCCTTGGCTTTCTCGGCCAGGAAGGCTTCGTTGGCTTCCTTGTAGGGGTTGGTTCTTTTCTTTTTCATCTTGGATGCGAATTTACGTATTTTTCGGCGAATTTCAGCTTGCGCAATAGCTTGGCACAAGTGGCGATTACCTTTGCAACAGTTAAATGATTTGAGCCATGTTTGAGATTGTTATTTCCGTTGCTTTGTATGTGGGAGCGCTTGTGCTCCTGGTGAAAGGTGCATTCGCATATTGTAATCATAACCCTGAAAACGTTGCTACTGAGCCGTAAGAGATGCGGAGTTTTGGGGATTCAAACTCGTGATAGCCAGACCGGGAATTTATATGTCCTTTTTACGCAAAAACCTTGCGGAAATCATTCAAAACGTCTAAATTTGGATATGGAAAAAGTGCTTGGCTTTGTTCCAAGTATGTTCCAATGAAAAAACGAAAAAGGGGCTAAAAATGGCCTCTGATATAGCTGGGAGGCCGATTGGGTGTTTGAATGGCATTCAAAAAGCGGGAAACGGCGTTCGCTATGGAGGTGTTCCACGCCCCTTCACCAGACTGGCGACACAAGAAAGGCCGTCACTATCTTTCAACTGTCGCAGGTAACTGCCCAAAGCGCAGCAGGTCTGCAAAAAACAGCCGACCTGGGGCACAAATCGGCCACTGACGCTTTCTACCGCCGCAGGTCAGCAGAAAAATGCAGACCTGCGGCACTTTGAGCAGTTACCTGCAGCGTTCTGAAAGAAGATCCGACTCATTATATCAGGGGGCTTCGGTTTTGTGTGATGCATTGGTCTACGCGAAAAAGCTCGACTATTCTCTAAATCCTTCCTTGAATGAGGGCTATGTCCGCCTTCTATATCCTCAGTCACCCCGCCATCCACGACAGAAATACCTGCTGACAGTAAAAGGACTAGCATTGTATAACGAGATTAACAAGGAAGACTGAGACGATGAGCATGGCAAGTGAAATGAGGAATCAAAGAACCGTCCCTTGATCCTCTCATTTAATTTTTTTACACAAAACTTTTAATCCTCGCGCAAAAAAAGCCTCCCCGCTGCATTTCCGCAGGAGGAGGCTCTGTTCGTCTGAGTGTATCAGGGGGCCTATGCCCGTGTGTCAATTCCGCGTAACCTTCGACTCGTCTTCGATAGTCACCGTGCCGCAGTGGCCTTCACTACCTGCACCGATACTATTAGTAGTATTATTACCCTTCGTGGCGGTCACGTGGGTCACACCGCTGGTGATAGTGATATTGCCACAGTTGCCTTGTTCGCCGCTACCGATGCCGGCAGCATAATTTCCGCCAGTAGCCGTGATAGTGCCGCCAGAGATGGTGATGGTTCCGCATCCTCCATTATAACCAGAGCCAATTCCTGCACCACGGTAGCGGCCGCCAACAGCCGTGATGGTGCCGCCAGAGATGACGATATTTCCACAGGTTTCATTTTTTGCCGAGCCGATACCTGCTCCATTAGCATCTGACGATGCGATGAGCGAGCCCGTACCCGTGATGGTCAGCGTCTTGCTCGCAGCACCTTGGATGCCGGGGTAACCGCCGTCGAATCCATTCACCGTGTTCGTCGTGCCGTCCTTCAGGATGATGGTGGCGTCGCCTAAGCAGGTAATGCCGGCATATTGGTACCAGTCACTATGCTCACCGTTACCGTTGATGGTCACGCCGTCAAGTGTCACCGTGGCACCGTCGGCAATCGAAATCTTGTGTGCACCATCGAGCGTGCCGGTGAGGGTGAACCCATCAGGAACGGTAATATCCGTCGTCACGGTCGAGAGGTCTATGGTTGTCTGCTTCTCCATCTTCACGTTGATGCTGTAGTACTTGCCGTTCTCGAAGGTGACGCCACTCTTCTCGAAGGTATAGGTGCTTGCTCCGACTGTGGCTGTGAGGGTATAGGTATCGGCACCGGCGTTCTCGTTGCGCAGGGCTACGGTGAGCTCGCTGGCAGCAAAGTCGGGCGTTACGGTGATGTCGCCGTAAGAGGTGCCCATGACGTGGCTGTTATACTTGAACAGACGCATTTCAGAGAGCTGCATAATTCCGCCGCTTTGGTTGGCTGTGATTTCCAGGCGGAAATACTTGTAGGTGCCTGGAGCATCCACATCGAAATCTTGCGGGGTATTACTTGCTGCGGGCATATCGTGATTATTGCTCTTCGTGTCAATGGTAGTCCAAGTGGGATCGCCCTCATTTTTGCCTTTCAGCACCCAGTCCTTCGGATTACGTCCAGGTTCAGTTCCCGTATCACCGGCAGTTCTGAGCATATAGCCATCCACCTGAATGGGGCTGGCGGTGTGGAACTCGATATACCAGCCGCTACCGTCCGTGCACCACTTGGTGCTCTCATTGTTGTCAACCAAATTTCCGTGTTGTTCTCCACCGAAGCCACCTGAACCGCCGTCAACCGTGTAGTATCCGTCACCATTGTAATAACTCTTTTCGCCCGTGCCACGATAACCCTTGTTGGTGACGAGCTTGTTGCTGGAAGCACTAATCGTCAGTTTGTCGACTGCAAGGGCTGCGCTGCCGTCATTGTTCTTCAGTATGAACTTCACGATGGCCTGCTGGCTGGTGAAGTTGGCGGCATCGGTAGTGATGGTAGTACCATCTACCTCGTTCACCGTCACGGTAGCCGCGGCGTAGTCGTATTTCTTCTCGATGGAGTTCTCGTCACTCAAAAGAATACCCTTCTGGCCGGTGTAGTTCCATTCGGCACGGGGGAAGAGGAAGTTCAGATTATCACCTATATTGGCGCCGGTGACAGCGCCCGTCAGGGTGGTGCTGCCGGTCTCGCTGGCGGCAGCGGTCAGGGTGCCCATAGCCGGGGTGGCCCAGCTTTCCGGGAATACGCTCACCTGGTCGGTGGCGGCCCACTTCACGTTCAGGACCTGGCCGTCCAGGGACAGCGCCTTGGTATCTTCACCCTTGGTGGCGTCAACAGTAAGGGTGTACGTTTTTGCCGACGGCTGCTCGGGAGCAACGGCGGGAGTCATTTCTTTTTGGCAGGAGGCCAGGGCTGCAATGCAGGCAGCGCTCAGGCAAGTAATCTTCAACATGCTTTTCATGATGCTTCCCTCCTTGTTACCAGTTCCAAATACCACTACCGTCCAGCAAGCTGGGATCAATGCCGTCGTTGGCAGTTCCGTACGAGTCGCGCAATCCGCTCTGGCAGATGACGCCTTCAGCCTTCACCTCCACGGTCTCCGCCATGGGGGGAGCATAAATGATTTTGTTCTTTGTTTCCATTTATTGTTGTGTATTAAGATGTTACTCCCTATGCGAGTCGAGCAAACATAATAAAAAAAAACTGCTCGGACACAACTGTCCGGGCAGAATTTTATGCAGAATGTTTTATGGGCGTAATTTTTTACGCAGGATTACATTTTTTAAACCATTCGCGGGGCGAAACGCCTTCCTCGCGGGTGAACACATTGGAGAAAACCGTGCGGGAAGAGAAGCCGCAGCGCGCAGCGATCTCGTCCATTTTCAGATCCGGTTGCTCCAGTTTCAGGCGTTTGGCCTCTGCCAAGCGATACCGGCTCACAAACTGATAAAACGTGCAGCCGTATTCCGCCTTGATAAACTGGGAAAGGTAGGTTCGGTTCATGGGCAGCACCGCTCCCAGGTCCGACAGTTGGAAAGCCGGATTGACATAGGGCTTTTCCTGCTCCATCCAAAGGTCCAGCTTTTGGCGAAGTGCATCCTGTGAGGAAACGGCCTCCGGCTCCGGTTCCTCTGCCTTTTCCCGCCCGCGCACCATCTCCCAAGGGTCCTTGCGGCAAAGGATTTGCTCCGTGCTGTAGGCGAACATGAAGATGGTGAACCACAGCTGGGTAAAGCCGCGCGCCGGGGCCTGGGTAACGCAGATGAAAATATAATTGACGCCTACCAGAACCACCATCCACAGGTAACGGATAATCCACTGGACATCAAACTCGTCCAGGGTGGAGAAATTCTCTTCGCACCAGTTTTTATACACGCGGATATGGGTAAGAAGCAGCGGAATGAGTGCAAAGGGATACAACGCGATAAGCGGCCTCAGGCTTAAGGGAATCAGGTAATCCAGGCCGATCAGCACACACATGGGAAGAACCTGCCATAGCCCGGTCTTGAGCGACAGCCATCCGGGCCGAACGGCTTCCGTAGGATACAGCAGCAATACCCAGCCCAGCAGGTTGCCCAAAAACAGTTCTATGGTGGTGATATGCTGGGCGCCCATATCCATTATCTGAGAATGGGCAAAGATATGGCCGACAAGATAGGTTGAGTCGATCAGACCCCAGAAGAGAAGCGTCCAGCCCCATACTCTCCGGATACGCAGCCCGTCCGCATGTTTGAAAACAAGGAAAGAGCCGAAAAACGCCACGGTGACCGTGATGGTAAACAGGAGCGGAGAAAGGACCTCTTCGAAGGTAGCAACAGAAATATAGTGCGAAAGCCACAGGCTAAGCGCTACGCAAACGGTGGTAATGATGAAAAACCCTTGTTTCACACGACAAATTTACAGAATCCTCTGCAAAAAGTGAAACAGATGGCCCAAATATTAACCGAATTTCGTTGGCGTTGTAAATATAAGTATAGTCTTGATTCCGGCTAAAAATCCAGCGAAAACGTGCGCGTGCCGTCCGGCTTGTGCTCCCCCAGGAGGCCGGTCAGGTGGCTCTGGTCCCCTCATTCATCGGTAGAGCAGACAGAATAATCGAACTTGCGTTCCTCTGAAAAATCGTAATCCAACGTCTCTGAGAGATTTTCGAATGGATTGTACAATACGGAGGAGCCATCCAGCACCCGTTCCTTCTTGGAGATATTGTAGGTCCTGTACTTGCCTGCGAACTTGAAGATTCCTTAATCATTTCAAAAAACATTTTTCCACCAGCGGAGGATGAAGCGGATGCCGGCCGAGAGTAGGCCGGGGCCAAGGCCGCAGTAGAACCAGGCGATGAAAG
>Ga0265299_10002963_pt1 | contig 16915 bp, 12 predicted proteins | sample AusTroGonzalo_MG_4_FD_193485 | JGI IMG/M metagenome (GOLD analysis project Ga0265299, IMG submission 193485) | Bovine rumen microbial communities from tropical cattle in Woodstock, Queensland, Australia - Gonzalo_02 | ecosystem: Host-associated > Mammals > Digestive system > Stomach > Rumen ... | reverse complement strand
AAATAGGAGCTTTTCCACGGATAATATCAAGCCATTTCTGCACCGCCTTCTCATGGACGAAAGTTTTGCCTTCGGCTCGGAAAAATTCGTTGAGGTCGAAGCCGTCCATGTCCCACTGCTCGATCATCGCACCGAGGTCCTGCGGCATCTGGTAGGTCATCATCACCATAGTGGGCATCTCCAAGTAGGGACCACCGACGGCCTCTTTCCGTGCCTGCTCGTCCTGATAAGTCCAGTTGAAGATTTGGTTTTCAATGAATTCGCCCGTGGCGAGGGCGCGGAAAGGGGTGCCGCTGAGGTAGAGGTAGTGCTTGCCGGTGATGGGCACATCGCTGTCGTCCCAAGCACGTCCGCTTTCCACGTCAATGCCGCTCTCGCTCATCACCTCGTCCTCCTCCACCTGTCGCTTATTGGCCTCGGCATCCCCGAGGTCGAGCAGACTCTTGGCATTGTCATTCCACGCACCGAAGTGGTACTCGTCCAGCACAATCAAATCCCAATGGATGCTGTGAACCCACTCGTTTTTGGATTTGATGTTTCCGTAGCGGTCTCTGCCGAGGTAGTCTTGGAACGAACCGAAGACCACCAAAGGAGTGGATTGTTGTAATTGTAGAGGCGAATAATCATTCGCCCCTACGGTCTTCGTACCACTTCCTGCCTTACACTTTTCGCTGTAATATTGCCAGCCCTCGAAATCGCGGTGCCGCAGCAGGTCGTCGCTCCACGAATCCTCCACAGCAGGTTTGAAGGTGAGCACCAGCACGCGTTTCGCCCCCATGCGTTTAGCAAGTTGGTAAGTGGCGAAGGTCTTGCCGAAACGCATCTTGGCGTTCCACAGATAGTGACTGGGGCGGTCGGGCTCCTCTTCGTCCATCTTGGCAAAGTATTCCGCCGTCTGCTTTACCGCCTGAGCCTGCTCTTCGCGCATCTCGTAGTCAAGGTCGCGCACCGTTTCGACATGCGTATCGCGATGACGCACCGCCACGTATGCCGCCTGTGCCTCACGCAGGGAGCAGCGGCACCATTCACCGATAAGTTCCTTGCCCATGCGTCTTAGGTATTCGTGCAGGTCGTGGTCGCTGAAGCTCTCGCCGCTGCCGTCGGCATAGAAGGCGTTATCGTGCCACAGCAGGTGGTAAGTCTTGTACGGCTCGGTGATGGGGTGCTGCTCATCGATGCGCTTCGTTACATCGGCACGGGACGTTTCCCCAATCTTGATCCATCCGGGGAAGGCAACGTCATCGTACATGTAGATTTGCGGGACTTTGCGCCGGCTATTGGGAAGGATTTGGTCTATTGTTTGCATAATTAAGATATTATGTGCTTATTCCATCGGGCGTATCATGCTCTCGATAAAGGCGATTTCGTCCTTGTCCAGACCGTATTTCTCGTATAGCATTTCGTCTGTCCAGGGGTGGGAGAAGTCTTGAAGGGGAACGAATTGGAATTTATCCTTTGCTATATTTTGAGTCAGTAAAACTGATGAAAGTAAAAATCTAAAGAATCTTGTCTTTATATAACTGGCGAGATTATCTGCAGACTCTTTATCTTTCATATGTCCTATTAAAAGATATGATTCAGAACAAATGTGTTTCTTTTCCAAGATTTCAATTCTTGAAACAACTTTCTTACGTCCATCCTTATCTGCTTGTCCTGCATGTTCAGCACTTGTTTTAGACATTACGACCTTCCAATCATCAACAATGTCTGCATTTGTTGTAATATCCTTTTGAGGAACAAAGAAATCCCCCTTGCTTGTCATAATTTTGATTGTTGCAGCCGATGATTGCTCTTGGACAAATTTATATGTACTTGAAAAGCCAAACGGATTTCTACTATAAACTACTGCGTCCATAGTCGGCTCCTTTAATTTCTGAATCTTGTAAATGATATTTAATGTCCTATAATCTCTAATAAAAACATCGAATTCATCAAGATAACGATATGAATCATATTGAGTGTTATCGCCAATAGTATTTTTTACATTGCATTTTCCTTGATAATTCTTATCCCACAAAAACACGCATACGCCACCCGCGATGTCCACCCCTGGAAAACAAAGTCTGGAATCATTATAATCCAATAGTATACGTATTCTTTTGTCATGTAACATTTCATCTCTGAATTCATCAAGACCTTTCCCGCCTGTATACCATCTTGCAGGAATAATCATCGAAAGGTATTGAGGGTTTAAACGTTTTGCTTGTTGTACAAAGTATTGGTATATTGGCATTGCACTTGAACCTGTACCGCCTCCGTCACTCAGCTGGTACGGCGGGTTTCCAATAATTACGTCGAATTGCATATCTTTATTGAGTATTTCTTTAATTGATTTGTGGATAAAAGGATAGGCGTAGGACTCAATGGTTTCTACGCGGTCGTATTGAGCGCGATTAGCGCTACAATGCTTGCACTTGCCGTTCACCCAAGTATGTTGACATCGTATATAGCGCAGATTTCCCTCTGTGTCGCGGAAAACAGTACTGACACTGTATTTACCATTGGCCTGCTTGGTACAGTAGAGTGTGCGGCGGCTCATCTCGGCGGTAAGGTCGGTGCAGGCGATGCCGAAAACCTGCTGGGTCATAATGTGGTCGATACGTTGCTGCAGATCGGGAATCTGCTCTTCAAGACCCGCCAACAGACGTTTGGCAATCTCGCGCAGAAAGACCCCGCTCTTGCTGCAGGGATCGAGGAAGCGCGTCTTGCTGGAGCGGAACAACTCCTGCGGCAGTAGGTCGAGCATACGGTTGGCCAATTCGGGTGAGGTGAAGACCTCATCACTGGAAAGGTTGGCCAAGCAGTTGAGAATATCGGGACTATAATGCGTCATATTTATAAAGTTGGGTGTAATGCAATGGGGGATAGGAGCGCACGGGTTCGTCGAAGCTTTGTACTTCGCCCTGTTCATCGAAAAGGCTGTATTGGTGGCTTTGGGTGACGAGGAAGTCGAATTGGAAGTCGCGCCGTGAAAACTGCATGTCGCCGGCGATGGGCGTCCACTCGCAGAAAGTGATAGGTTTGCCCTCGGCAGTGCGATAGGTCAGCGCATCGCCGCAGACGATGTTTTTCTGCAGCATATAGCGGAGCGAGAGAAGGTATGGCTCTTGTTGCATCTCTTCGAGATGCTCACAGGGTGCGTGCGTCTCTTCCACCGCACTGCGCTTCGCTTGTACGGTGTTAATTGCACTGCGTGCGTTTAGCCTCTCCGAGGCCGGGTGCTGGGAAAGGACATACTCTTCGAGTCTTGTGCGGCAGGCCTCGGCGTTGTCGGGCAGGATGTCGATGCCGTAGCAGGAGCCGACGGCGATGAGGCTTTGGAACTCCCAGTCGGTTTGGGATTTGAGGTCTTGCAGAAGGGAGAGCTTGCGGCGGAGGATTTCGATGAGGAAGTTGCCGTCGCCGCAGGCGGGTTCGAGGAAGCGGCTGTCGAGCCGGAAGGACTCGTCGCGCACCAAATCGAGCATAGCGTTCACCTCCCGTGGATTGGTGAACACCTCGCCATGATCAGCCACCCGCTGGCGGCTTTTGATTTGTTTAGTGTTTTCGTTGTCGGACATAAGAAAATCGTGGAACTTTGCTTATGCCCTCTTAGGTGTTCCACGACCTGTCCGACAAATAAGTAAAGCCCACGATTTCTCGCAGGCGTTTACCGCTTTACATTGTCGGAACTTGCTTTGTGGAACTTCAAGAGGACAGTTAGAGCGAAAACGCTTTATAATATGTTATTTATCTTTTTATTCTTTTATTGGTTTGATATTGATTATTTGGTTTTAGTTTCTGTTTTATTTTAGGGTGCAAAGATAATTTTTAAGGAATTAGCGAAAGCATGAAAAATAAGCTCACTTAATTATTTTCTATTCTAAAGAGTTTATCTCCCTGTGATAATTTAACCACATAGTATTCATCACGCTTCAATTCAATAGGAAGTTTGTCTTCGAGTATTGAAGCGACGAATTGGATGTTCTCTCTGTTAGCTATTTTGGCAAGCTTTACAAGTTGATTGTCATGCATAAGTTCTTTTTTGTCATTCAAAATAAAATGAAGACAAGGTATCCCCTCTTGGTCTGCAAATAATGTATATGCAATATCAAAGCAAGAAATCTCACCTTGTTTCTTGCCAGAACTCAAGTTAGTTCCAATGATTGAAAATTTATATGTGGGTTGCCCTTTTCTATTAAACACAATATCTTCCTTTACAGAATAGCGTTCATCATAAAGTTCATCTGAAATATTAGAGAATATATCGTTGAACTTTGACAGTTGTTCGTCAACTTTGTTCCTAAAATCATCAGAAAATAATCCATCATCTATGCTTTTTAGTTCATTAATGAACTTAGTCATCGTGTTTTCAGAAGTCTCAATCTGAGATAAAACAGCATTGTACTCTCCTTTGCGTGTGTATTGTTCATTTAAATCGCTGATTATCTTTTCCAGTTCTTCAAATGTGTTGGATGAGGTAATGCGTTCAGACAGCTCTTTTTCTTTATTCCTAAGTTTTGAGAAATCACGTTGTAAGGTAGTTAGGTGTGACTCAAGTGAAGGAATTTCCTCTTCAATGAAACGTATTCTGTTAGCAAGCATTTTGTTATGATATTCCACCATTTCTTCGAATGTGTGTTGCAAATTAGGAATCAATGCTGATGCTTGTTGGTATATGAACTTCAGTTGTGTGAGATCTGCATCAAAACGTTGTTGGTTGAAATCTTCTATAGACTCTGCGATAACATCTCGTCTTATGCGTAAAGACGTAATATCAGAAGCTACTTTGTTCAATCGTTCTTTGATTTCAGTCAATTCTTTCAAATCCTTGTCTATCTGAGGATTAATATTGAGAGAAGATTTTTGAGATTCCAGTTTCGCAATCTTTCTGTCTATATCCTGAAGAGCAACTTTATAAGAGTTTTTTGTGCCATTTTTTTCTAATCTTTTTTTGAAGTTAGATTCACTCTTAATATTTGCTAATAATTCCTCTCTTCGATTTCCCTCGTCATAATCACAACCAAAAAGGAAAAGATACAGCGTTTCATATTCCTCAAGTTTCGTAAATGCGTTAAGAATCTCAAGAGTGTTGTTTAGACGGATTTCCTCGTAGCGTATATTGTGGGCTATAATCTGCCTAAATGTCGGTTTAGAAACCTGTATAGTAGGAAAAATAATATTGCCAAGATATGCTTCAAAATCAGTTTGGTTTACATTCTCACCGTTCACCTCACAGATAGCTTCACTACGCTTCAAGAAATTTCTACTTACTTCAACCATACGATGTGGATTATCCAGATCGTCAACTAAAGTCAATGTAATAATGATCTTCTTTTCAATTAGATAGTCTTTGACAAGTTGATAGACTTCCTTCTTGTTCTCAGGATCCCTATAAATAACACTCCCATCTTTACCAAGACAGAAATCAATCAAACGGAGAACCGTTGTCTTACCAACATTATTGCCCGTCAAGGTTTTCCCAATAGGGGTCTCATCAACGATTAGATTCAGTCCACGATGGAACTGAATGTCTCGTATCACTTTAGTTGGTGTGGAAATAAGTAATGATTTTAAGAACATAAACGAACTTCTCCTTTCTCATTAACTGAAGCTGCATGAATCAAATACAACCAATCCAATGATAATAACAAGAGCTTGAACGACATATCATGCTCCTGCTTCATGTGTACAAATAAATCAGCAATCGTTATCATCCCTTTTTGCTGAATTACTTGAAGAACCATAGCTCCTGTATAATAAATACTATGTCTTGGATGTGTTAAATCAGGCAATAACATAATTGTATCCTTTAGGATTCTCAAATATCTTACAACGAATAAAAGCATCTACTACTAAAACATCAGTGCAGATGTCGATAGACTCATAACTAAGTTCGCCACTAGCAGCATGATTGATTATTTCTGTTTTTACATCATTGCGAACTGCATCAAAAAGCGCATCACCATGTTTGCTCGTTTGCTCAGTAAGATAAAAAGAACGAATTTTCTGAAGAACAAAGAATGATTTATTCATGCCTTCTGCATCAAAAGTCTCATATACACGTCTAACAGCAGTCTGCCAAACATTATATTCCTTGATTATACCAACAGAATTGGATAAAGAATTATAATCAATCTTCTCATCAATTTGGAATTCGTTATCAACCCTAATACCCTCAAATTCCGATGCATCAATCTTTGTCAACATTAAGATAACTTTTGCCAAATCAGATTCAAGTGTGGCAGTGAACACATCATTACCTAACTCTGATTTAATGAAATCTGCTACAGCTTGTAGCTTTTCTGTAGTAAGCCCCAATACTTTACGCAATATTGCGTCTATATCATAAATATCTTCTTGAGGATTAAATAATAGTCCATACTTGTTGGTGAATGCTTTTTCTTTCAAATCACCAGCAGATCGTGCTATTGAAATGAACTTGAATGACCAACCAATATATTCAGCCATAATAGGCTTTGTTAAGGCTTTATCTATCTTTTGCTTAGTGTTGGTGGAAGAAACCTGTATGACAATTTGATTATTTCGGTCAATCAAATCTATTGCTTCAACATTTTGATTTACCTCATTTAGATTTTCCAGATTCCATTCAAAGAGCAAATTGAAAAAATCACGATAAAAGTTTTCAGAATGTAGATGCAGGTCAAGAATATTTAATCTTCCTCGTCTTTCGACACGGAAAGCTAAAATACTGAGCTGTTCTTCTATATAATTAAACAATTGCTTGCGTTTCATAATCGGTCATATATTCAAAAACAAACTGGTCATCTTCACAATTGTATTAGCAGTAATGGTAGCACTAAAAAATTTTGCAAAAGTAACAAATTAAATTGAATTTGGAATCAACAAGGTCGATTTTTTATCCCACTCATCCTCCATGCCCTATTCCCAAAGGATATACCTTGATAGAAGCCTTGCACACCAAACGGCAAAACATACTCATCACCTTAGAAACCTAAATGTCATACTCTTTCTCCCTCATAAACTCATCGCAAACATACAAATCGCCGTAAAGGTATAGCCCGGTGGACTTGTCGTGGAGGTCGGCGCAGGTCTGGCTTTCGTAGAACAGCTGCAGTGCTTTTTCGGGCGCGATGTTCAGACGCTTTGCCAACTCCACGGAGATGGCGCCGATGCGGTAACTCATGATGATTTCCTGTATGACAGGCGATTTGACGGGGTCTTCAACCTCACTCATTTTCGCTCCTCCCAATTGTTCATACATTCCACTAACCCCTCCGCGAGCTTTTCACGGCTTTCGGTATGCAGCGTTTCGTAGTGCGGAAGGATGTACTGTTCGATCAGCCCCACACGTTTCATCCGCTCATACACATCCTTGTATGACGTGCCCAACCATCGTGCGGTGGTCTCGATACAGGTGGCTACAAAAGCCATAATTACCTGTGTTTTTGGTATTTCAATAGCGTTTTTCATTACGAACGGACGCTATTATCTCATTAAATGCAATTCCCGATAGGCTTGTCTGATGTCATCTTGGAATTGCCTGTACGAGGGGAGTTTTACTAATTTGTCAATAGACACTTTTTGGCCTAACGGAAGGTAGAGATCCCCTATTTTCAATTCCTTCCTTTTACGTTTCGTCTTTTCCTGTCGCGCTATCCTGATTGCTTCCTCAATGGTTGCCTTGGGGTCGGCTATCGTTTCTGGAGCTCGGTTGATCTTTAGTTCATTGTCTGTTTTGGTGGTTCCAATCTCTTTCTTTAATAAATCCGTATCAGCTAACATCCATGCTTCCATCATCTGAACAGGAATCACGGGAACAAGTGTTTTGCATGTGGAATCGCCATTCTGGGTGTTGATCAAATCCCGCGCCGGGGCAATTTTATTGTCAAGTACGTTTTGATTTGTCGCATCATCTGCATCTGAATGTATGCAAAGAATCATCATCCCTATCTCGTCAACCCCTTGTTGTGCAGCTTTCAATGCGTATTCACTAAAGGAAAGACCTGTCTTGTCAACAACCAATGGCCAGACAACGGGCTCAACATCTCCCTGACACTCGTATGCGATTTCCTCAAAGGACCTTTCTATGATTTTCTCCAAAAAACGGACATCAGTAGTTCCTTCTGTTGTAAATCCAACAAAAACCTGTCTTGCCGCCATGATTATTCTCCATTTAATGAGGTTAGATATTCGTTTACGGTAAGTATGGAAACCTTTTTGTCCTGTTCAGAGATAGGAAGCGACAGTTGACCATCTTTTGCCACAGGAAGAATGGTCGTGAACTTTGTTTTTTGTTTTTTTCCGTTTATCTCCTGTATTCTGGTACGCATTTCGGCAAAGAGAAGCGAAACATTGATGTCTTTCACCCAGTGCTTGTGAATGATGTTAACAAGTAACGGGGAATGAGTGTTGACAATGACTTGTCTTAACGGCATTTCAGAGTCTGCGAAATCTGTTGACAAATCTTTCAATAGGTCAACCATTGTTTTGATTCGAAATGGATGAATGCCATTTTCCGGTTCTTCAAAACACAAAAGGCCTGTGTGTTTGTCGTCTTGTTCCAAGATACATAACGCGAGCATCCGAAGAGTCCCTTCCGATAGAACTCTTGAAGAGTATTCTTTTCCGTCTTCTCCTTTTAGATAGATAACATATTGTTTGTTCTCAACATCATCTTTCACTTCGACTTCAGTGTAATTAGGGATAAAACCACTGAGTTTTCTTGAAATCTCCACCAAAGAGTACGGATCTTTCTGTTTGATTCGATAGAGGGCTGCAGCTAAATTTTTCCCGGAGAAAGAGATGGTATCCTCTCCGTCTTTTTTGCTTGTGGGTTGCCTTAAGTCTTCTGGATTCAGTTGAAGGAATTGCCAGCTCCTCATTTCCTCTTTTGCGGCAAGAATATGTCGGAAATCTACAGAATCAAAACTACTCAATATCGTTTTTTTTGCATGTAGCAGATTAATGGTACGTTTGTTACCATGAGTCCCGTCTTGAGGAATATAAACAACAGGGATGCCGTTTTCGACTTTTGTTTCAATATAGGGAACACCTCGCTTACCTGTTACAACTTTAGGCCGCCAAAGCTCCATTTGTTTGTGCGGAATGAGCTTTATCCAATTGTCATCGTTATGTTTTATAGTACTCAGATATTCATGTACAACTTCTAAATCTTCCAACCCATTATCATTAACGAAGTGCTTGATCTTTAACTCATAACGCAGTCTTGTGTATTTTAAAGTTGCGGTCGCTCCCCATGCATCCGTAATCTCTTTGTTAACCAGCATTTCAACAACAAACTCCATAATGGATGCGCATTCACCATTATCATATTGGGTGAAAAGCTCATGCATGTCGCCTCTTTGCTCCTCACGAAACGCGGTATGGATTTTATCAACTTCAGCGAGCCTGGACAAAAGACGCAATGCATCAAACAAATTACTTTTCCCAGCGGCATTTGTCCCGGCAATAATTGTCAAGGGGGTGAACGTCATCTCAAAATCTTGAAATGACTTGAAACCGTTAATTTTAATATATGTCAGCATAAGCTTTTATGTTCAAGTTGATTTGCGAGAAAATGGGAATGTCTATTACCGAATGTCGTTGTACATTTTCTTCACGCGGCAAAGATACACATTTTTCAAAAAACACAATTCCAACAAAAAAGGGGAACCCTCCCGGATTCCCCTTGCATTCCACGTAGAGATGCACGGCCGTGCGTCTCCGCAAACGGCGCGCCGCGTCTCTCCATATCGGGCGGTTAGTACCCGAATATCTCCTCCAAACTCAACTTCGTCACCTTTCCGTACTTCTCCAGGCCCTTGAAGTCGATCTCGTTCTCGTTGCCCAACACGACCACCACTCTCTTTTGTCCCTTGATGTAGCTTGTGTTGAAGTTCTTCACATCGTTGAGGGTCATTTTTTGGATGGTATTGTAATTGGTTCTGTCCATCGGGGTCTTCAGACCCATTTCCTCACAGGTGAGATAGTAGTTGATGATGCTCATCTTGCGGGTGCGATTGGTGCGGTACTGCGAGATGAGGGAGGTCTTGGCCAGGTCGAAGTTCAGCTCCGACACCGGCATGTTGTCTAACAGATCGGTGAAAGCCTCCAACGCGTCGATCAGCTTGTCGTTCTGCGTGCCGATGTGGGTCATGTTGTAGTTGTACTTGCCCTTTTCGCTCGGCTCCACGTAGTAGGCAGCGGCGGAGTAGGCCAGGGAACGTTTCTCGCGGATCTCTTGGAAGACGATGGAATTCATGCTGCCGCCGAAGTACTCGTTGTACATCTCAATTTGCGGACTCAAAGCCCAGTTGGCAGGACTGGAGGTCGTGAGCTGGCGGCAAAGCGACTGTTTCGCATCGTAATGGGCGAAATAGACCTTGTTGTCCTTCGTGGCGAGACGGTCGTAGTCGGGACCCATCTTCACGGGTTTCTTGGCCGGATGCACGCTGTGCTTGTCGGTGATGACTGTTTGTAAGTTGTTGAGACTCAAGTCGCCGTAGTAGAGGATGCGTTGCGGCTGGGAGGTCATGGTCTTGATTTGGTTGACCACATCCTGCGCCTTGATTTTCTGCACCTCTTCATTGCTGACGAAGTACTTGCGTACGTTGTCTTTGCCGAAGGAGGCATAGCGCAGCATGTTCTGGAAGATGGTCTGTTGGCGCGATTTGGCGTCGTTACGGGATTTCAGCACGTCGCTGATGGAGTTTTGCACGGAAGACTCGGAAATCTTCGGGTGGTTGAGGATGTCCTCCACGATTGCCATGGCCTTCTCCATGTTCTCGCTCAGGCCGGAGATGCGGACGGTGGCGTATTTGGTGCCGAAGCCGATGCTGTAGTCGCAGGCGAGGTCATACATCTGACGGTTGATCTGGCTCAGCGTGCGGTTTTCGCTCTCCAATTGGTCGAGGAAGCTGTTGGTGATGCCGGCCTTCTTGTCATAGAAGGAGCCGTAGTTGTAACGATAAACCAGCTGGAAGCGGCCGTTGTCGGTGTTCTGCACGTAGAGAATCTCGTTGCCGTTGGCCTTGCCCTTCTGCATGTCCTTGTTGAAATCCACGAACACGGGCTCGATGGGCTTCACCTTCATGTCCTTGACTTGTTTCAGGAAGGTGCTCTCCACGTCGCGGTTCATCACCACAGGCGTGATTTCGGGCTTTTCGACTTTCTGCACGTTGCGCTGCTCGCCCTGACGTTTATAGACAATCACAAAGTTGTTGTTCTTGAAGGTGCGTTTTGCGAAATCGATCACATCCTCTTTGGTCACCATGCTCATGTTCTCGGTTTCGTTGATGACATCCTGCCAGCTGCGGTGGGAGAGGTAGGCGAAAGCCATGGCCATGCCGCGGTTCACGTTGCTTTCGAGAGTGGTCATTTCGCGGAGCTTACGGTTGTTGATGGCAGCGGTAAGCAGATCGGCATCCCAGTTGCCTGATTTCAGGATTTCGATTTGTTGTAGCAGCAGGTCTTTCAGCTGCTCTAAGGTTTGTCCTTCTTTGGATCTGCCGCTGAGACGGAAGTAGGCGTAGTCGTTCAGGTCGCTCACGTTGGAGGAAGCGGACAGCGCCAACTGCTTCTGGTTGATGTTCTCGTCGATGATACCGCAGGAACCGTTCATCAGCACCGCGTCGGCCATTTCGGCGAGGAGCACATCGCGGGAGCCGGTACCGGACTCGATACGGTAGCCGATCTGCACGTTTTCGGGTTCCAGGCCAAAGACTTCTACCGTCTTCACCTCACGGATCGGTTTCTCGTGCACGTAGGTGAAATCCGGGATGTATTTCGGCTGGATTTTTCCGAAGTATTTGTCAATCAGTTTGATAGCCTGTTCTGGATCGAAGTCGCCCGCCATGGCGATACAGTAGTTGTTCGGCACATAGTAAGTGTTGAAGTGCTTGTTGATGTTGGTCAGGGACGGGTTTTTCAAGTGCTCGATGGTGCCGATGGTGGTTTGCGTTCCGTAAGGATGGTTCGGGAACAAAGCCAGGTTCATCTGTTCGTAGGCGGTGCGGCTGTCGTTGGCCATGTTCATGTTCTTCTCCTCATAAACGGCCTCTAACTCGGTGTGGAACAAACGGAAGACGGGGTTGGCGAAACGCTCGCCCTCAATCATCAGCCAGCGCTCCAGCTCGTTGCTTGGGATGTCCTCCTGATAGACGGTCATGTCGTTGGAGGTGAAGGCGTTCGTGCCTTGCGCACCGATCATGGACATCATCTTGTCGTATTCGTTCGGGATAGCGTATTTGGAAGCTTCGTAGGAAACAGAGTCGATCTCGTGATAGATCTGTTTGCGCTTGGCGGGATCGGTGGTGTGGTTGTAGACCTCGTACAGCGCTTCGATCTTCTTGAGCTGTTCCTGTTCCTTGGCCCAGTCCAATGTGCCGAAGTGGTTGGTGCCCTTGAACATCAGGTGCTCCAAATAGTGGGAAAGACCCGTGGATTCGGCGGGGTCGTTCTTGCTGCCCACACGAACCGCGATGTAAGTCTGGATGCGCGGCTCGTCCTTGTTCACGGACATGAAGACCTGCAAACCGTTGTCCAGCGTGTAGTGGATGACGTTCATCGGGTCGTTCTGGTAGGTCTCCTTGTGGTAATTCTGCGCGAAAGAGCTGAAGGTCAGGAGACAGCAGACCGCCAGCAGCAGAGTTGCGATAAAGTTACGTTTCATAATGTTTGATTTGTATTAGTTTTTGATGAATTTTTCTGTGTGATAGTCATTGTCCGTGATGATTTTCACGATATAAATCCCTTGCGGAAGCAAAGAAACATTGATTTTGGAATCCGGATTTGTTTCCGAAAGCATCATTTTTCCCAATAAATCATAGATTTCTATATTCCTGACATCATTTAAGGTGATATTCAAAATATCTTCAACTGGATTCGGATAGAGGTGAGCACAGCTCATTTCATGCGTTTCGATTCCGACGTTAAAGAAATGCACATCAAAAGAGGCTTGGTCGCCGTAGTATTGGATGTTGGTGATCTCAAAGCTGGTTTCCGGGGTCCCGTCGATGAGGAAGGGGTGGGGGTTGGTGGTGGGACCGAAAGATTTGCGGGGTCCGTCTCCAAATGCCGCATAGTTGATATACCCGTTGACGGTGTCAATGTTGCTGTACGGACGGAAAATCCAGTAGGTGTGAGGTTTTTCGAAGAAATCGAAAAAACCGTTGCCGGAGTCATACATGTCATCGAGGTCAACATTGTCATACCATCTGCCGATGATCACGCCGCTTCGAGGGGTGTTTTCCATGAAATCGTCACAATTGCGGTACTCGATGGTGAACCACTGGTTCGGATCAATGGAAGAACGGATGAAGTAACAATTCTGATGCTCGGAGGAGGTGTTGCTATTCAATACATAGTGACCGTCTTCCGTGATTTCAATGGGTTCATCCACGATGCCTAAAAACTTGTGTTTGATGATGGTGGAGATTTGTTGCAGGTTGTTATGGGCCATTTGGTCCCAAGTCCCGACAGGCATCACATCGTTCGTGTAGTAATAATGGTAGTAGTCGGGGATGCCTAAAGAGTGTCCCATCTCGTGACTGAACACATTGGCGGTGAAATAGTTGCCGGAATTGGCGAATTCAAAATTATAGGCACGTGGCATTTTTCCATTGATAAAGATCTGAAAAGTTTCAGAGTCGAAAAAGTCCATGTGTGGCCACAGCAGGTCGTTCCAGTTTCCGACATTACCTTTTATAACAAAACTGATGTTGTCGATAAACCCATCGTTGTTGCCATCTAAGTTGATGTCAGGATCCACTAACTGTAAGGAATCCACATAGTGCATCACCCTGATTAACAGTTCTGTCTCCCGAGGGTTGGTGATGTCCATGGTTTGTGGTGGGTATCCATTCGGATTGGTCGCACTATAGGGTTGGAAATAGGAGCGCGGCATCGGGTCTTGATAGGAGACAATAGTAGAGTTCTGGATGTTGTTCGTATAGACAGTGTGGTAGTTGATTTTCCCGTAAGTCGTTGTGTTGTAATAGTTATAGACCGAGATGTTGTAAGGCGTGGTGTCATTGAACATCTGGTCGATAGGTTCCAGAGACTGGTTGAATTCCGGATCGTCGGCAAAACGGATGAAAATGACGAGGTTGGTGAGCGTCATTTGCTCGTTTCGGTTCAAACGAATGTGGGGCGCAGATTTGTAGTTTTGAGGCGGCCGTGGCGGCATCAGCGGCGAAATAGTGTCCGATGGGGCCGAAAAACCGAGCAAAACGATGGCATTAAGCAATATTACAAGAAATTTTCTCATTACTTTATAATCTACGTAGATTACTATTTATAATAACCCGCAAAAATATACATTTTGCCATTTCACCCGTATGATGTTGATAATTATTGATATTTAGCGATGTTGTCCATTTTTTATACACCGTTGTCATCATATTAGACGGTGCAATGTTTTGGAAAATCTATGTATTGTATTGTAAATCAATTTGTTGTGTCTTTTGGCACAGTTTTAGTAGTTAGCAGTTATGACGAAAAGCTCCCATAATAAGAACAATTTCCTTAAGCAGCCCCGTAGGGGCAAGAGCTTGGTAGCCAGGGGTAAGGCGCGAGGAACGAGCGCCGCCACCCCTGGAATGATGAAGAGGCAAGACGCACGAAGTGCTAATAACCCCACATAAGCGACGAAGGAGCGTAATGTGGGGACAACAATAACGAACAATAGAACAATGATACGATTAGAAAACATCAGCAAAAGCTTCCGTTCCGAGACGGTGGAAACGAAAGCGCTACAGAACGTAAATATGGAGGTCCGGAAGGGCGAATTCATAGCCATTACGGGCCCTTCCGGATGCGGCAAGACCACGCTGCTCAACATCCTCGGACTCCTCAACACTCCCGACTCAGGTCAATATTGGCTCAACGGTCGGGAAGTCTCCACTCTGCGCGAGAGCGACCGCCTGAAACTGCGGCGCGGCGTCATCGGCTTCGTGTTCCAGAGCTTCAACCTCATCGACGACATGAACGTCTTCGAGAACGTGGAGTTGCCCTTGCGCTACATCGGCCTCAGCAAGTCGGAGCGCAAGGTGAAGGTCAACGAGGTGTTAGAGCGGATGAACATGATCCACCGCGCCGCCCACTACCCGCAGCAGCTCTCCGGCGGTCAGCAGCAGCGCGTCGCCGTGGCCCGCGCCGTGGTCTCCAACCCGCAGCTCATCCTCTGCGACGAGCCCACCGGCAACCTCGACAGCCAAAACGGCCTCGACGTCATGCACCTCCTCTGCGACCTCAACGCCGCCGGCACCACCATCGTCATGGTCACCCACTCCCCCCACGACGCCAGCTTCGCGCATAGGCATGTGAAGCTGTTTGATGGCACGATCGTTGATAGTTAGCAGTTAGTAGTTAGTAGTTAGCAGTTAGCAGTTAGCAGTTACGAGCGACCCCAATTCCCCTTCTCTTAGAAGGGGTGCCCGAAGGGCGGGGTAGTAATATTAAACTCTTTCCTTGAGCAGCCTCGAAGAGGCAAGACGCACGAAGTGCAATTAACCCCACATAAGCGACGAAGTCGCGCAGTGTGGGGCCATCCAAAACCGAAAATCCAAGCAAGTTATGAAAAACAACGCGAAAACCCCACTCATCCTCAATATCCTCGGCCTCGCCGTGGCGATCGCCGCCTTCATGGTGGTGGCGATGGTAAGATATTACGACCTCCGGTACGACAAGTCGTATCCCGGTGCCGACCGCATCTACTCGGTGTGGCCCATAAGAATCCAGAAATTCAGTAACGGAAACCAAGAGTTGTCGTTAATGCCTACAAATTCAGACTTCATGCTGCTTACGGGAGTCTCTCTGGATTATCCTACTAAGACACAGCCGTCAGTGCTGCCCTTCGAAGAGATGGAGGATGCCTGCATCATGAGCGGTTACGGTGGCGGCTGGAAACGGGTCGCTGCGGAAAACGGCACCGCGCCAGACACCATTTCGAAAATACGGATGACCATACCGTCCTACTTCCCCTTCTTCGGCATTGAAATCAACGAGGGAAGTTTGGAGAAATTTACTGACTTTAGAAATGCGGTGATTTCCAGTCGATTAGCAAAGATTCTGTTTCCTCATGGAAGTGCCGTTGGGCAGCGGATTGTTTTGAGTTCTGAGAAAGAGTCCTACCATTCTGTCCCCAGTCCTTCGCTCGACACGCTTACCGTTATTGCCGTTTTCAAGGATCTGCCGCAGAACAGTTCCCTGTACAACTATGATGTGGTGCGACATTATCCTCCTGGCAAACTCGCTGGAGGTGTCTATGTGAAAGTGAAAGATACGGCGATGGTTAATGTTTTGGAAAACAAGATGTTGGATTGCTATCAAACGGCATATCACAATTTCTGGGATAATATCGACACCACGGGCGACTGGGCCTTAACAAGTGAGGAAGATCATCAAAAGTATGGCAATGCCCCAAATAAAATCGATGATGTGAGACTTTCTACCATGCACGACAACTATAATTCTCCCAACAACTTCTGGAATTTAGAAACAAAGCAGTACACAACGATGTCCAAAGCGTTAAGTATATTCGGCATCGTGCTGTTGCTGCTCGCTTTCCTGAACTTCACCAACTACGCGGTGGCCACCGTGCCGATGTTCCTGCGCAAGACGAACATCCGCAAGATCGAGGGTTGCTCCAACGCGCAGCTGCGATGGGAGATGTTCGGGCGGTTCCTCCTCTCCGCCGTTATCGCTTTCCTCTTCGCGTTGGTCATCGTGGAGGTGTGCGCCCGCACGAAGGCGATTCCGTTCGTGACCATCAGTCTGAAGCTGGCGAACAATATGCCTGTGGTATGGCTTTCCGCCGCCGTCACCCTCTTGGTGGCCGTGGTCGCCTCGCTCTATCCGGTCTTCTACACTACCGCCGCCACCAACATCGATTCGGCGTTGAAGAGTCAGCTCGCCACCCCGCAGAAATACGGCAAGTGGCGCAAAGTGCTGC
>Ga0265299_10002956_pt1 | contig 16942 bp, 16 predicted proteins | sample AusTroGonzalo_MG_4_FD_193485 | JGI IMG/M metagenome (GOLD analysis project Ga0265299, IMG submission 193485) | Bovine rumen microbial communities from tropical cattle in Woodstock, Queensland, Australia - Gonzalo_02 | ecosystem: Host-associated > Mammals > Digestive system > Stomach > Rumen ... | reverse complement strand
GAAGACAGGACCCGAATGGCGCTTATGCCGCCGTGATTCCTAAGTTCATCAAGCAGCTTTTGAACGATGAGCGTCCTACCATCAACGGTGACGGCAAGCAGAGCCGCGACTTCACTTACATCGAGAACGTGATTGAGGCCAACCTGAAAGCCTGTCTTGCACCCGACGAGGCTAGCGGTGAGGCGTTCAACGTGGCATACGGTGGACGCGAATATCTCATCGACATCTACTATGACCTGACCAAGGCGTTGGGTAAGAACATCGAGCCGATATTCGGTCCCGACCGCAAAGGCGATATCAAACACAGCAACGCCGACATCAGCAAAGCGAAATGTCTGCTGGGCTATGACCCGCAATATGATTTCGCGAGAGGTCTTAACGAGGCGATAGAATGGTATAAAGCCAATCTATAATTCAATAACTGACAAAAATTTGAAAAATATATAACGATGAAAGACACTAAGATTTGTGTTATCGGCTTGGGCTACGTAGGACTTCCTTTGGCCCGTTTGTTTTCAACACAATATCCGACCGTCGGTTTCGACATGAACCAGAAGCGCTGTGACGCCTTGATGGCGGGACACGATGCGACGTTGGAAGTGGCCGACGAGCTTCTGCAGGATGCCATCAACAATCATGGCTTTGTTTGCACGAGCGACATCGAAAAGATTCGTGACTGCAACTTCTATATCGTGGCGGTGCCTACCCCTGTTGACAGCGACAACAACCCTGACCTGACACCGCTTGTCGGCGCCAGCACCACAGTGGGCAAGGTCATCGGCAAGGGTGACGTGGTGGTTTATGAATCTACGGTTTATCCTGGTGTTACTGAAGACGAGTGCATCCCTGTCGTTGAAAAGGTCTCGGGCATGAAGATGAACGTCGACTTTTACGGCGGCTACAGCCCTGAGAGAATCAACCCTGGCGACAAGCAGCACACGGTGGAACACATCAAGAAAGTGACTTCCGGTTCGACACCTGAGATTGGTAAGTATATCAACGAGGTTTACAGCAGCGTCATCACAGCGGGAACACATCTTGCCCCGACGATCAAGGTGGCGGAGGCTGCAAAGGTTATCGAGAACTCGCAGCGCGACATCAACATCGCATTTGTGAACGAGCTCAGTAAGATTTTCAACAAGATGGGCATCGACACCCTCGACGTGTTGGAAGCCGCCGGAACGAAATGGAACTTCCTGCCGTTCCGTCCGGGACTGGTTGGCGGTCACTGCATTGGCGTTGACCCGTATTATCTGGCACAATGTGCACAGCGTCACGGTTACAATCCGGAGATTATCCTTGCCGGAAGAAGGATGAACGACGGCATGGGCGAGTATGTGGCGACACAGACCATCAAGCTGATGCTTAAGAAAGGCATCCAGGTTATCGGCAGCGAGATCCTCATCTTGGGCTTCACTTTCAAGGAGAACTGTCCTGATGTGCGCAACACCAAGGTCATCGACATCTATAAGGCATTGAAGGAATACAACCTCAACATCACGGTTTACGACCCGTGGGCAAATCCAGCCATCGTGGAGCACGAATACGGCATCAAGGTGGTGAACGAACTCCCGAAAGAGAAGTTCGACGCATGCATTGCTGCCGTAGCGCACAAGAAGTTTGAAGGACTTGATGTTCCTGCTTTGCTGAAGGATAAGCATGTTATCTTCGATGTGAAGTGCACGCTGGACAGAAACATTGTTGACGGAAGATTATAATTACAAGGCTTAAAAAATTATGTTTGAGAAGATTATTTGCAAATGGTATGATAAGGTGCTTCGTGTAAGGGCAAAACATCAATTAAGCCAATTTGCTGAGCATGGCAAAAAGGTGAGTGTGGGAATCGGTTGTGATTTCATCCCATCACACATTCATTGCGGACATCATGTACACATTGGCCCTCATGCCTCGTTTATTGCAAGTATCGCTCATATCTATATTGGCAATTATGTAACATTCGGGCCATTTGTGACTATTCGAGGTGGAAATCATCGTGTAGATGTGATAGGTAAACATATATACGAAGTTAGAGAGGATGAAAAGTTGCCAGAGAATGATCAGAATGTTTTTATTGAAGACGGTGTATGGGTAGGGTGTAATGTGATCATATTGAAGGGTGTTAGGATAGGCCGTGGAGCTGTCATCGGTGCGGGGGCAGTTGTAACTAAAGATGTCCCTCCGTACGCTATAGCGGCTGGTAACCCGGCAAAAGTGATAAAATACCGTTTCAATGAAATGCAAATTGAGGAACATGAAAGAATATTAAAAGAAAGAGGTTATTAATTGGGTGTTGTATGTTGAATTTTATTAAATCAATTTCTCGTAAAAAAAAGCAAAAGAATCAAATTGCTAAGGTAAAATCATCACTGACACAATTAGGTTCTATATTAGAGCTAAGGGGAGATACTCGAATAAGTTTGTTGGATGGGTCAATAAGAGATGATATTATAGTACATGATAATGTAATGCTATTGGGATGCCATCTTTTTTCTTCACATCATGGAAAAATAGAACTTGGAAACAATGTCAAAATTGGTTCCAGCTCCCAAATTCTTTGTGTTGACAAAGTTGTTATCGGCGATTATACTGCAATAGCAACCGATGTCACTATTGTTGACAACAACAACCATCCCATAAATCCTGAGTATCGCGAGTTTATGCGTACGACGCCTCACAATAGCGATGCTCGTTCTTGGATACACTCGGACCATAAGCCAATTATCATAGGACGAAATTGTTGGATTGGTTCAAATGTTCGTATTCAGAAGGGAGTGACCATTGGCGACAATTCAGTTGTTGCCGCATGTTCTGTGGTTACGAAAGATGTTCCTGCCAACTGCATAGTAGCAGGCAATCCCGCTAAAATTGTGAAAACCGACATTGACCAGATACCCGCTCCGACGTCGTGTAAGGAGTTTAATGATTATATCGCATCAAAGAATGGCAAGTAAAAGTGGAAGAATAGTCAAGAACACGGTGGCGCTCTATGGGCGTTCCCTCCTGGTGCTTGCCGTTTCGCTATATACGTCGAGGGTGATTCTCCAGACTCTTGGCGTTGAAGATTATGGCTTGTATAATGTGGTGGGCGGCGTCATTTCCATGCTTGGCTTCCTGAACTCCACCATGCAGGCCACCTTCCAGCGGTATTACAATGTGGCAATGGGTGAAGGTAAAGAAGGTGAGATAAAAACATTGTTCCGTTCTTCATTGACTGTCCAGCTGATATTGTCTTTAATAGTTGTGTTTTTGGGTGAGACCATAGGCTTGTGGTTCTTGAGCAATAAACTTGTCATTCCGGAAGGGCGAATGGAAGCCGCACAGATTCTTTATCAGGTAACTATCGTTTCTTTCGTATTATCAATATTCAAGGGACCGTTCGCGGCACTCATTACTGCATACGAGCGAATGAGCGTTTACGCCCTCTTTTCCATTATCGAGACGGTACTAAAATTAGGAATTGTTTTTGTTGTTCAAGTAATACCTGGCGACAAACTCATTTACTATTCTCTCTTTATATTGCTTATCCATATTGTAGATATTGCTTTATACATAATTTTTTGTGTCAAGAAACTGCCTACTACTGACATCGGTTTCAGTTGGGACAAAGGATATTTGAAGAAAATGCTGTCGTTTAGTGCATGGAGTACTGTTGGCACTTTAGCCTACACTATGAAAAGCCAGGGTCTTAACATTGTGTTGAATCTCTTTTTCGGCATTGTTGTCAACGCTGCCCGCGGAGTGGCTTATCAAGTGTTGAATGCGGTTAACCAGTTTATTCACAGTTTCCAAACAGCTTTCCGTCCGCAGCTTACCAAGCTATATGCCAGTGGAGACTATGATGCGACTATGCGGTTGTACTATAGCGCGACCAAACTTTCGTATTATCTCATTTTTACCATATCATTGCCTATACTGTTGGAAACTCCGTTTATCCTGCATATTTGGCTTGGCGACAGAGTGCCGGAATATGCTGCGGTTTTTACGCGCGTGATACTTCTCACGGCATTTGTCAGTGCTTTTGCAAACCCCACAACCGCCATAGCTTATGCCACTGGCAAAATCAAGAACTTCTCCATTGTTGTCAGTTTCTTCAATCTTATGATTGTCCCTGTCGCATGGCTGTTTTTGAAACTTGGATATGGTCCAACATCGGCTATGTTGGTCAGTTTGGCTTTTACCATTCTTGTTCAAATAATCAGACTGATAGTCGTTGCCAATATGACCGTGCTTAAGGTTGGTGACTATATGATACATGTTGTGCTGCCTGTTGGCATATACTCCATGTTGTGTTTGGCGACACCGTTGGCGTTGAAGTTTTCACTTGATATGGGATGGCAGCGATTATTGCTGGTATTGGTTGTCTCTGTTGTGTCTTCGATAGTGTTTGTCTGGTTGATAGGTTTGAACAAGATAGAGAAACAGTTTGTATTGTCAAAAATCAAGATAAAGAAAAAAAGATGAAATTGCAGGTCAGTTTAAAAACGAAGCGTATCTTTTGGTATTACGGGGCTCTGCTCTTTATCATGTTCCTGCTGATGCACCTGCGGCCTCATGCCATCCCGATGATTGTCAGGTTGGCATTGACCATATGTTTGCTGTTTCCAATTATTACGGATTCCAAGTTCATAATATTTGCGTTCTCTTGTATATGGGTATTTAACCTTTATTCATTCAGTCCGGTCTTACCGGAATTCAGGCATTTGTATCTCGGTGTAAGTATAGCTTACTTGGTATTAGTTATTCGGGACATTTCATCAATTAAACGAATCTTGCTTGTTTGGTCTTATTTTGCCATAATATGCTTGTTGCACGGAGACATTATGGAGAGGTTTGTCACCATGACTCTAATTGGCATCATTATCTCTTCGGGTGTTAATGAAGAGGATGACCTAAGACTGTTGACCAATGGACTTATCATAGCCTCTCTTTGTTTTTGTCTGTTGTATTTGCTGAACAAAGGTGCTTTTGCGGAAAGCTATGGCAAGGAGCTGGAACGTTCAGCATGGATGAATTCAAATACTTTTGGCTCACTTGTGTGTTTTGGTTCCATATTGGCAGTTGGTCTTGTCACAAGGCAAATCAAAATACGGTTTTCCAAGAAAGAATATATACTATATCTTGCAGCGGCTCTATTAGGTCTTACCGTATTAATCATGAATGCGAGCCGAGGGGCACTATTCTCATTCGTTGGAGGCGTTGCTTTATTTGTCTTTTTTTCGAGGACAAGAACATTGTATAAAGTTCTTTTTGCGATTGCAGCTATAGTGCTGGTTTATTTACTTTATCAGAATGGTTATTTTGAGTTGTTGCAAAAGAGATTGGAGGATAATGTTACTACTGCAGGTGGTCGTACTGATATATGGCAGGCTAAATTGAAAGCATATACCAGTTTTGATTTTTTGGATTTGGTTTTCGGAAGGAGCCGCTTGGGTGTCATCAGCATACGGTCTTATGAGGGCTTTATGAGTACGCATAATGATTTTGTGACAGCATTGGTGGGTTATGGTGCGATTGGTTTGTTCTTTTATTTGGGATTGTATGCTATAACGATATATAAAGCACCTATCAATAGAAAACTGTCAGTGTTCGTATTGCTTGTGGTGTTCGCCATGGAGGGATTTGTTGTAGAACCTATTTTCCGAGGCAATTTTATGGCAATCATGTATATGGTTTTCATCTACAAGTATGCATCCATTCCTCTAAATTATGGGAAAAGAGGCTGATTTATGGCAAAGAAGATTCTTTTTGTATTTCCTTCGATGGGTATCGGTGGTACAACGGTGAGTACACGTAACCTCATATCTTTGCTTGGCAAGGAAGGCTATGATTGTTTGGTTATGCCACTAAATCAACAAGGATCACTTATTCATCTTTATGATGACGTAAAACAGGTAAAGACACCGTTTTTTGTCCGAGTTTTGTCGGTTAGCGGGTGGAAAAAAATGCCTTCGTTTTCACAAAAGTTAGCTGCAGCAGTTTTTCGTTTTTTGTGCAAAAATTGTAAAAGTTATGAGAGACGCATTATTGGAAAGTGTTTTGACAATATTATCAGAAAATATAATATTGACACGGTAGTGGCATGCCAGGAGGCAATTACAACACGTTTAGTCTCATATGCAGGAATCAAGAGTAAGGTGGCTTGGATCCGATGCGATTATCGTCGCCGTATGGAAGAGATGAATACAGGTCGCGAAGTCTTCTATGAAAGCTTTAAAGCGATTGTTTGTGTCTCTGATAAGACTTGTGAAGACTTTAAGGCCATTTATCCTGAATATGCAGCCAAGACGTATTGTATCCCTAATCCGCAGGATGGTGGTCTAATGGCAAGACGGGCGGATGAGGAAGAACAAGAACCACGATTTACGACAGATGATATCACCATAGTTTCCGTTGGTCGTTTTGATGCCGTTAAACGTTTCGACCAGATTGCCCCTATTGCACGACAGTTGAAGGACAAAGGGTTAAGGTTCCATTGGTATCTGATAGGAGAGGGGATAGAGCGAGGACGCATAGAGGCTTCCATCAAGGAATTTGTCGTGGAAAAAGAAGTCATAATGTTGGGAGTAAAAGCCAATCCCTATTACTACATCAAGCGTGCAGATGTGTTGGTTTGTTTGTCTCGTTCAGAGGCTTGTCCCCGAGTGGTCAATGAAGCGAAAATATTGCACACACCAACGATTTCAACCGATTTTCCAACTATTTATGAATTCATTAAAAATGGAGAAACAGGCCTTATTGCCAGTTTGGATGATATACCATCGACCATGCTTCGTTATTTTGATGACGATGCTTTACGTACTAATATAAAGGAAAACATCAACTTGTTCGATTTCGATAATAAGAAACTGATGGATTCTATTATGAACATTCTTTGAATATTATTAAATCCGTTGTTATTCTTTCTAAGAGTGAACTGTATTACGGCAACAACGCTGCCGGGGCAAGGATGAAACTGTATGCAAGGTCTAGTTCGTCAAATATAAATAAAAGCATTAAGCTATTGGTTAACTTCTTTACAAAGGATCTTTTTCCAGCATTATTATTTGGTATACATGTTCTATTTCGTTAGTAATTCATATTCTCCCAATACAGCTCTGACTAATCGGGTAATGGCTATAATCAGAGGTTTGTCGGATTTAGGCGTTTCGACCCGTGTTGTATTCTTTGCTCCAGATAAGAATCGTAGCAGAGTGAAGGACTCTTTCCCTAATATTGAGTTTCAGTATCTATGGGACAGAGGATATATAGATATAAAAGGCTTGAGGAGATTATCGCTGTGGTGGTATTTGAGAAAATTTCTCCGTAGTTTAAAAGCTGGAGATAAGGTTTATCTCTATGGTTTTACAGACTTGGTTGTGGCATTGGCAAAGCGTACTGATATTTGTGTTTACGAAGAGAGAACAGAGCACGTCGATGCCTCCTATTATTGCAGTATCATAAAAACACCTGTTCCTGTCTTTTTGGAAGCATGCCGTCGAATGGATGGTATGATAGTAATTTCACAGGGCTTAAAGCAATACTTCATAGACAATGGCTGCCATCCCGAACGCGTGCATGTGATGAATATGATTGTTGACTCAACACGTTTCAAAGATTTACAGAAGCAGTCGACTGAACCATATATAGCATATTGCGGAACAGCGACGAACACGAAAGACGGAGTGGATCAACTTATCAAAGCATTTGCACTTGTTGTAAAACATCATCCAGAATACAAATTATACATTATCGGCAGTACACCGTCTAATAAACAACGGTTTGATAATCATGAGTTAACGAAAGAACTTGGGATTGAGAAGAACGTGGTTTTTACGGGCGTCGTTCCTGCAGAACAGATGCCCCAGTTATTAAAGAATGCAAATATTCTTGCTCTCGACCGTCCAAATAACCTTCAGGCAAAATATGGTTTCCCGACTAAATTAGGAGAGTATCTGTTAACAGAGAATCCTGTTGTAGTTACAGAAGTTGGCGACATCCCGTTGTTTCTAAAAGATGGAGAGAGTGCGCTGATTGCAGCACCTAACAACACACAGGATTTCGCAGATGAGCTTTGCTGGGCTATAGATCATCCTGATGAAGCAAATAAAATTGGTAAGCGAGGAAAGGCTGTTGCTGAGGAATTCTTTAATTATTTGTCGGAAACAAGAAAAATATGCGAAATCATGGATTTATAATTTAAGCATGAAAGACTTACATATAAGTTGTTTTATTAGAGTTTTAAAACTACTATTGAATGAAAATAGCAATACATCATCGTCCGGGTTCATTTTCAGACCGCTGGATAGAATATTGTAAAGAGAAAGGCATTGATTATAAGATTGTCAATGCTTATGATTCTGATATAGTAAATCAGGTGGCTGATTGTGATGCTTTCATGTGGCATCATGTGCACTATAATTATAAAGATGTCCTTTTTGCCCGTCAATTGCTCTATTCACTTGAAGAGGCTGGCATGCGTGTATTTCCTGACTGGCGTACGTGTTGGCATTTTGATGATAAGGTTGGACAGAAATATTTACTTGAAGCAGCTAGATTGCCTATAGTTCCTTCCTATGTTTTTTACACAAAAAAAGAGGCCTTAGCTTGGATAGATCAAACCACTTTTCCAAAGGTTTTTAAACTACGTGGAGGCGCGAGTTCTGCTCATGTGAAGCTGGTGTATAATGCAAAAGAAGCTCGTCATTATGTTAAGAAAGCTTTTGGAAGAGGTTTTTCACAATTTGACCGCATTGGTTATTTAAAAGAAAGGTACAACAAATGGCGGAATGGCCGAGACACTATGTTAGGAGTATTAAAGGGGATTGGTCGTCTGTTTAAACCTACAGAATATGCAAAAATGCACGCGCGTGAAAAAGGGTATGTTTATTTTCAGGACTTTATTCCTAATAATTCTTACGATATACGTGTAATCGTTATTGACGAAAAAGCTTTTGCCATTAAGCGAATGGTACGTGAAAATGACTTTCGGGCTTCGGGCAGTGGCAACATCATTTATGCTAAAAATGAACTCAATGAAGAGTGTGTGCGCTGCTCTTTTGAAATAGAAGAGAAGCTCAGGACACAGTGTGTCGCTGTTGACTTCGTTTTAAAGGATGGTAAGCCACTTGTCGTTGAGATAAGCTACGGTTTCTCAGCAGCTCCTTATGACAAATGCGAAGGTTATTGGACGAAAGATATGCGATGGCATGAAGGTCCCTTTAATCCGGAAGAATGGATGATAGAAAAGTTGTTATGAAAAGAATTATTTGTTTTATTGACTCTCTTGGGGCTGGCGGGGCTCAAAGGCAACTGGTAGGGCTTGCTGCTTTTTTGAAAGAGCAGGGTTATGATGTAAGCGTGGCCTTCTATCACAACAATTGCTTTTATGAGGATTTGTTGCAGCGTAGCGGTGTACCCTATGTGTTTTTGAAAAAAGCAGAGAAAACAACGTTTAGAATTTGGCATGTGGCTCGTTATCTCCGTAAGATAAAAACAGATGTTGTGGTTTCTTATTTGGAGACACCATCAATATGCGCTTGTGTAGCAAAATTGTTTAATCACAGGTTCAAACTTATTGTTTCGGAGAGAAGTACAACCCAACATACGGGTTACAAAGAGAGAATAAAGTTCAACCTGTTCAGAAAGGCTGATTATGTTGTTCCTAACGCGTATGCACAAGAAGAATACATAAAGCAGGCTTTCCCGTTTCTATTGGATAAAGTTGTAACAATACCGAATTTCGTTGACCTTGGCTATTTTGTTCCGCCAGCGGAACGTCTTAGGAGAGAGATTCCTGAAGTATTGGTTGCAGCAAGCATCTGGGCATCCAAAAACACGTTGGGATTCATCGATGCGGTAGCGGCCTTGAAGGATAAAGGATATAGGTTTCACATCAGTTGGTATGGCCTTAATGATAAAAACAAAGAGTATTGTGACTCGTGTCAGGAAAGAATCAGGCAGCTTCGCGTTGAGAATTGGATTGAACTCAAAGAAAAGACCACCCAAATCAAAGCGCGATATCAAAACGCGGACTTTTTCTGTTTGCCTTCGTTTTACGAGGGGACGCCTAATGTGATTTGCGAAGCTATGGCCTGCGGACTTCCAGTGGCCTGCAGTGATGTGTGCGACAATTCAAAATATGTCATTGAAGGCGAGAATGGCTTTCTTTTCAACCCGAAGGACAATGACAGTATAGTTGCCGCATTTGAACGCTTGTTGACAATGGGCGACGAAGATTACATTCATTATTGCCGGAAAAGCAGGGCCTTGGCAGAGCAAAAACTGTCGAAAGAAGCATTTGTAAACGCTTATATAAATCTTATTTGAAAAGAGGGAATCCTCAAAGATTAAAGAGGAATCACAATATATGGTGAATAGTGCAAATAGAATAACTGTCAATAAATCATTGAAGGACAGATTAAAGAATAATCGGTTCATAAGGGGCCTGTATTGCTTATATAGAGATTATTTCGGATGCTGCAAGCGTAGCCGTTTCGGTCTAATGGGTGACAATGTAACATTGGTGCCACCATTGCGAATTGATAAGCCGGAGAATGTGTTTTTGTATGGAGATAACAGCCTTATGAATGCAGACATCATGGTGACAAATGCGCGTTTTATTATGAAGCCGCATTCTGACGCAGCAGAGGGACTTAGGGTGTCAACCGGGAACCATGCCATGGTTGTAGGAAGGCTATATCGTTCAATAAAGGAAGTGGATAAACCCAAGGGACTGGATAAAGATGTTGTGGTGGAGTCTGATGTTTGGATAGGAAGAAATGTTACAATTCTTAGTGGAGTGACCATCAATAGGGGAGCTATAGTTGGTGCTGGAGCGGTAGTCACCAAAAGTGTGCCTCCTTATTGTGTCGTAGGCGGAGTTCCTGCAAAACCCATCAAATTCAAATGGACAGTTGATCAGATTTTGGAACATGAGGCTGCCTTATATCCTGAAAAAGAAAGGTTTTCCAGAGAAGAATTGGAGAGAATCTTTACAGAAACAAAAACAAAATGATAGGAAGTATGAAAGTTCTTTTGATCTCACCGGTCGGGAACCTGATAAACGGCGGAATTGGGAAATGGACTGGCCATATAATGTCATATTACAAAGAGCATGGCGATGGATTGGAATTGAGTTTATTGTATAATTCCAAATCAAAAACTAATTTTGAGACCAACACATTCCTGCACCGACTTTTTAATGGTTTTTGGAATTATTTCCCATTGATAAAATCCTGTAAGAAAACCCTGAAAAAAGAACAATTTGATGTGGTTCATATATGCACCAGCGCGTCGTTGAGCTTGTTGAAAGACCTGATTATTATCAAAGCGGCGCACAGAAGACACATCAGAACATATATCCATTGCCATTTTGGACGTCTTCCTGAAGTTTTGAAATCCAATGGATGGGAACACAAGTTATTCGATAAATTGATAAAAGTCGCAGATGGCATCATAGCAATCGATATGAAGTCTTATAACGCATTAAAAGCGTATGGATGTGAAAAGGTCTTTTATTTACCTAATCCTTTGGCGGTGTCAGTTGAACAACTGGTGAAAGATAACGATTCGATTCGACGTGTGCCGGGAAAAATAGTTTTTGCAGGACAGGTCATGCCAACAAAAGGTGTTTATGAGTTGGTGGAAGCTTGTAAGCAAATAAATGGCATAGAATTATACATGTTGGGTTTCTTCCCTAACGAAAACGTCAGAACAGAATTGTATGAAATAGCTGGTGAAGGATACGAGTCGTGGTTGCATATCATGGGCGCTATGCCGCATGAAAAAGTAATACAGGAAATGCTTTCGTGTAATGCGTTTGTCCTTCCTACTTATACCGAAGGATTTCCGAATGTAATTATAGAAAGCATGGCATGCGGATGTCCGATTGTGACCACACCTGTCGGCGCCATACCTGAGATGCTTGATATCAATAGTGACAAACCTTGTGGCATTTGCGTTGAACCGAGAAATGTTGGCCAACTTAAAGACGCCATTGAAAAAGTGCTGCATGACAATAATTTGGCATTGGCTATGGGTGAGAGAGCCCGTGTTCGTGTGAAAGAACAATATGCTATGGAAACAATATGGGAACAGTTAGTCGGGATTTGGAAAGGAAACAAATAAAGAATTATAAAGTTCTGTCGGCCAATGGAGACAATCTTGTGACATGCAAGGGCTATTGGTTGAAAGATTCTTTGGGAAGATATAAAATCGTAGACAGGAAATATGCCTTGTTTTCCCGCTTTGCGCTCACCAGACGTTTTTTTAGGGCTGAGATTACCAGTTTTTATACGCTGAATAACGGCAATCGGTTAGCAATAGCCAAAAAAGGTCTGTTTCTGCAAAAGAAAGGCAACGGTGCTTTTGAGAAATGTTTCTCCATTTCCAGAGGTTCCAAACCGTTAAACATATGCATTGCCCCGTCGGGAAATTTGTTTTTTGGCGAGTATTTCCAGAATGTTGAAAAACAGGCGGTTAACATTTATTGCTCGAATGATGATGCACAAACATGGCATGTTGCCTACACGTTTCCGGAGGGAAGCATCAATCATATTCACGGATTGTTCCTCGACCCATATACAAACCGCATCTGGGTGACGACTGGCGACATGGATAATGAATGCATCATTGGATATACGGAAGATGAATTCAAGACCTTTGTCGAGGTTTTTCGCGGAGGACAGGAATATCGCATATGCAATCTCTTCTTTTATAAAGAATTCGTCGTTTTTGGCACCGACACTCAATATGAACAGAATGTGCTTAAAAAATTCGACCGCAATACTTTGGAAATAACGGAGTTGCAAAAGGTGCAGGGCTCTGTCATAAAGGGAGGACAAGTTGATGATGTGGCATTTATATCCACAACAGTTGAGCCTTCTGATATGAATACTGACAAATGGGCGCATTTATGGGTGACAAAAGACGGCTTGAATTGGGAGGAAAAATATAAGGCAAAAAAAGACTGGCTTCCATTTAAAATGCAGTTCGGAACATTTGAGTTCCCACAATATTATGGCATCAAAAAATTGGAAAGACTTTATTTCAGCGGACGAGCTCTTAAAGGACTTGACGGAAAGTCAACATGCATAGACCTATGAAAGTATTATTGGTAACACAATATTTCTATCCTGAAAACTTCAAAAGCAACGATATCGCCTTTGAATTGGCGAAACGTGGGCACGAGGTGGATGCACTTGTCAGTATTCCCAACTATCCTGAAGGAAAGTGCTACAAAGGATATGGTATTTTCAGAAAACGCCGTGAAGTGGTTAACGGTGTGCATGTTTACCGTGCTTTTCAGACACCGCGAGGCAAGGGTGGCTGGCGGTTGCCGGTGAATTATCTGACTTACGTGATAAGTGGCTGTATGGACGTGCTTTTTTACTTCGCATGGAAGAAATATGATTGTGTGATATGTCACGAGACATCTCCTATCTTTCAGGCATACCCGGGTCTTTTGGTTAGCAAACTGCGCAAAATACCTTTTTATATGTGGGTGCTTGACATCTGGCCTGATGCGATGCGTTCTGGCGGCGGGATGAAAAACGAGAAGATTATTGGTTGGGCCGACCGCCGTGTGAAAAACATTTATAAAAGCTGCACAAAAATACTTATAAGTAGCCGACGTTTCACCGAAAGCATTTTGCCTAAAGGTGACTTTGCCAATAAGGTTGTTTATTTCCCCAATTGGAGCGAAGACATGCTGGAGATGCCGGCCACCTACAATACTCCAGAGTTGCCAAACGGATTTATAATTATGATTGCCGGAAATTTAGGTAAATCACAAAATCTGGATGCGGTGGCAGAGGCAATGGTAAAATTGCACGACATACCGGAAGTTAAATGGGTGTTTATCGGTGACGGCTCCCGCAAAGAGTGGTTAGACAAGTTTATCGACGATAACGACTTGAAAGATTGTGCCATAACATTAGGCCGTTTCCCTTTTGAAGCTATGCCTGCGTTTTACCAAAAGGCAAATGCAATGCTTGTGACATTGAGGGCTTCATTTCCTCATTTGGGCATGGTTGTTCCTGCAAGATTACAGTCGTATATGTCGGCAGGAAGACCGGTGTTGGCAATGATCGGTCCTGGCGGACAGGACATTATCCGTGAATCGGATTGCGGTTATGCCGTTGACGCTGGAGATGTGGATGCTTTTGTGCAAGTTGTTCGTGAGAAGGTGCTGACTGACCGTGAAGGCTTTGAGGCTAAGGGGGAAAACGGTAGACGTTACTATGAAAATAACTACCGCAAGGAAGATTGTATCAACCATTTGGAAGAGATTATCAAAACGAAATAGTGTATGGAACAGAAAAAACTCAGTTTTACCTTTAAAATGCTTCGTGCGCTTGGCTTCAACTATTCAGAAGAAGAATATGGTCAAGTCAGTTTGTGGCGTGTTGTCAAGCAGTTTTTTAGGAATATTCGCATGAAGCGTTTGGCGAAGATGATGGATTGGTCCATTTTGGAACCTTTGGCACCCAGAAAACTGCGTCCCGTTATCATGCGGAAAATGGGCTGCCATGTGGGTAAAGGCTGCTATATTGGTGATTTTGTACGAATCGACCCGAGTCATCCTGATATGATTACCGTGGAAGACAATGTAAGCATTGCCAGTGGAGCACGTCTGCTTTGTCACCAACGCGACTTCACCAATTACCATGTTGGTAGTGACTATATGAAACTGGGCTATACCATTAAACCCATAGTCTTGAAAAAAGGTTGTTTGGTCGGTATGGAATCCATGGTTTTGCCTGGAGTAACCGTAGGCGAAGGTGCCATTATTGGAGCGGGCTCCTTGGTATCAAAAGACGTTCCAGCATGGACTATCGCTGCCGGAAATCCTGCAAAAGTCATCAAGCAAATTCCTAAAAAAGAAGCAGAATGAACATCCTGACTTGCGATGTGGAAGAATGGTTCCACCTTCTCGACTGTGATGCGACTCGAACCGAAAACGAGTGGAAAAACTACGAGGTTCGCATTTACGATAATGTGGAGCGTGTCTTCAGAGTCTTGGAAGATACAAATACAAAAGCCACCTTTTTCATCATCGGCTGGATTGCCAAGACATATCCCGATTTGGTTAAAAAGATTGCTGAAAAGTACCAGATAGGATGCCATACCATGAACCATCAGCTGGTGTGGCAGCAAACACCAGAGGAGTTTAAGACCGACGTGGAAGAAGGGGTGAAGATGCTGGAAGACATCACTGGCAAGAAGGTGGAGTGTTTCCGCGCTCCAGGTTTCAGCATCAGAGAATCGGAAGCGTGGGCTTTCGAGATTCTTGCCGAATTGGGTATAAAATACGATTGCTCAGTGTTTCCTGCCGCTCACGCTCATGGCGGCATGCCTTCCTATCCGAAGGCGGCACCAGGCATTATTGAGTATCACGGGGTCCAGATGAAAGAGTTTCCTGTGGGTTTCAAAACCATAGTGGGCAAGCATATCATGTTTTCTGGAGGCGGCTATTTCCGTCTGTTCCCTTATCCTTTGATTAAAAAATGGACCGAAGAATCGGCCGATTATCTGCTGAGTTATATCCACCCCCGCGACTTAGACGCAGGACAGCCGATGATTAAGAGTCTTCCGGCGGCTCGAAAGTTCAAGTCGTACGTCGGACTGAAAGGCGCTGAGCAGAAACTCCGCCGCTGGCTGACTGATTTTCAATTTGTTGACATTGCCACGGCTGACAAAATGTTGGATTGGTCGTCAGTACAACACATTGTTTTGTGATTTTTGAAAAATATTTAAAACTTAATACTATGCACGATATTCATTGTATACTTGTCGTTTTTTTAATTTCTGTTATTGTGGCTTCTTTGGCATACCGACCGATACTGCGATTTGCCGAGAAAAATAATTTTTATGACAATCCAGAAGCCCGCAAGCTTCAAAGGAAGCCGATTCCTGTCATGGGCGGATTTGTCGTGTTTATTGGGTCAATAATTGGGGAGTTGTTTTATTGGTTTAAGTACGATTGCACTTCAATCATCCCAATTCAGATAGCTATGCTGTTGATGCTTCTTGTCGGGGCATGGGACGACATGAAGAAGCTTTCCCCAACAGTGAAATTTGTCATTGAGATTGTCGTTGTTGTGGCGTTGGCGTATTACAACAATTATCTTATCAACGATTTTCATGGGCTTTGGAAAACTCATCAATTTGCTACTTGGGTTGCCTGGCCGCTGACAGTTTTTGCCTGTGTCGGTATTATCAATGCCATAAATATGATTGATGGAATCGATGGTTTGTCCTCAGGCATCTGTATTATTGCATTCGGCTTTTATTCATGGATATTATTCAGGTCAGGGGATTATGATAGGGCTGCGTTGGGAGTGACGATTATGGGCGCCATTATCCCGTTTTTCATAATGAATGTCTTTGGCAAAAGGTCAAAGATGTTTATCGGTGACGCAGGCACATTGATGCTTGGAATAGCTTTGTGTGATATGTTGATGGCTATGTTGACACACGGCTCTAATTGTGGAGACGTCATGGAACGCGATGGATTCAGCATTGTTGGATTTACACTTGCTGTGTTGGCGATACCTGTTTTCGATACCATAAGAGTGATGTTTGGAAGAATCAGCCGAGGCGAATCACCATTTCATCCCGACAAGACCCATCTGCATCATGCTTTTATCGAATACGGTTTTCATCATTTAGAGGCAGCTTTGCTCGAAATCATCCTCACTATTTTGATAATTTTGTTATTCATGGTGATAAAAATATCGCATCTTTCTTTGCAGTATCAGCTTTATGGTGTCATATTAGCCGGAATAGCTGTGTGTTACGGTCTCTACTGGATGCTTGGCCGACGCAAACGTATGGCACAGGATGTGGCGAAAAAATATGGAATCACCATGGATGAATATGAGAATATGTCTGACGAGGAAAGGCAGAAACTGAAAGAGAATAATAAAGAAAAATGAAAAAGGTCTTCGTTTCAGGCTGTTAC
>Ga0265299_10002955_pt1 | contig 16942 bp, 12 predicted proteins | sample AusTroGonzalo_MG_4_FD_193485 | JGI IMG/M metagenome (GOLD analysis project Ga0265299, IMG submission 193485) | Bovine rumen microbial communities from tropical cattle in Woodstock, Queensland, Australia - Gonzalo_02 | ecosystem: Host-associated > Mammals > Digestive system > Stomach > Rumen ... | reverse complement strand
CAGACACTGCCGCAGCTCCTTGTACCGGAGTTTGAGTCGCCGCAACCGGAATAACCGCCTGCTGAACAGTCCTCAAAACTTTTATCCTCGTCGAATTTTCCTGATATTCAATTTCCGTAAGATCTGTTTCTCTCAGAAGCTCTGCAAGAGCGCGAACCGCTTCTGTATCTATTTTTACTTGTGGAGCCAACTTAAACCCTTTCCTTGGTGTTGCCAAAAAACTAATGGTGGGCACAGCAGGGATCGAACCTACGACCACTACGATGTCAACGTAGTGCTCTACCTCTGAGCTATGTGCCCAAACTCTGGGAATCTTATACACCGTTTAAAATTTTTTAGCAATAGTAAATTTTTAACGGTACTGCGAAATAGTTTACAAAAGGTTAAGGGAAGGTTGAATTTTTCAGATATCGTCCATATAATGCTATGAGTTTATGTGGATGGGTGCTATGGCTGGAAGTATCAACAAAGCGATTTTGGTGGGTAATTTAGGAAGGGATCCGGAAGTCAGATCAGGTCAAGACGGCAGTAAGATAGTCAGTTTTTCCGTGGCTACAACGGAATCCTGGAAAGACAGAACTACGGGAGAAAGAAGAGACCGTACGGAGTGGCACAGGGTTGTTGTTTTTAACCCGAATTTAGCTGAAGTTTGCGAAAAATATTTAAGAAAAGGATCCAAGGTCTACATCGAAGGTCAACTCCAGACCAGAAAGTGGCAGGACAAGGACGGGATCGAGCGTTACACTACGGAGATAGTAATTCCTCGTTTTAAGGGGGAGCTTGCGTTGCTGGATTCCAGAAGTGGCGGTGATGATTCTGCGGATATTTCTTCGGATATGGGTTCAGATCAGCCACCGGCGGGAATAGACGACGATATTCCGTTTTAATCAGTTGAGTAGTATTTAGGAGAGTTCTTTTGAGTGTGGAAAACGAGGACATTGTTCCGGTTAGTCTTGATGAGGAGATGAAGCGCTCCTATTTGGATTATGCCATGAGCGTTATCGTTGCGCGTGCGCTACCCGATGTAAGAGATGGTTTGAAGCCGGTGCACCGTCGTATTGTTTACAGTATGACCGAGTGCGGAAACGACTATAACAAGCCGTTCCGCAAATCAGCCCGTATCGTCGGTGATGTTATGGGTAAATACCATCCTCATGGTGACTCGGCTATATACGAGACCATGGTTCGTATGGCTCAGCCGTTTTCGATGAGGGCTCCTCTCATAAACGGTCAGGGTAACTTCGGATCTATGGATGGTGATTCCGCTGCGGCGAGTCGTTATACAGAGGCTCGACTGACAAAAGTTGCTCACAAATTAACGGAAGATCTGTATTTGGACACGGTTGATTTCCAGCCGAACTATGACGGACTGGAAAAAGAGCCTGTTTTGTTACCGGCCAGATTTCCGAACTTTTTGGTGAACGGAGCCAGCGGTATTGCCGTAGGTATGGCGACAAATGTTCCATCGCATAATCTCGGAGAGGTCATCAATGCATGTGTTATGCGGATCGATAATCCGGAGGCGACGTTAGAAGAAATAATGACCGTGTTGCCGGGGCCTGATTTTCCGACTGGAGGTATTATCCTCGGTAAGGGTGGTATTATTTCCGGGTTCAAGACAGGACGAGGTTCTATTACCATTCGGGCCAAGACCCATATAGAGAAGATTCGTAAAGATCGCGAAGCGATAGTTGCTACCGAGATACCTTATCAGGTCAATAAGGCAAAGATGATAGAAAAAATTGCATCTTTAGTGAACGAAAAGACCATTGAAGGGATCTCCGACATAAGAGATGAATCAGATAAGGACGGAGTGCGGGTTGTTATCGAGCTGAAGAGAGATGTCAATGCAGATGTCGTATTGAACCAGCTTTACAGGGCTACTCCGATGCAGTCATCTTTCGGAATTAATATGCTTGCTTTGCATAACGGTCGCCCGAAACTAATGGGGTTGGTCGAGATTTTGCAAGCTTTCATTGAGTTCAGAACGGAGGTTGTTGTCCGCAGGACTCGTTTCAATCTGAGTAAAACGAGAGACAGAGCTCATGTATTGATCGGATTGGCGATTGCCGTTGCGAACATAGATGAGGTCATTCGTATTATTAAGTCCAGTGAGGATCCGAGCTCGGCGAAAGTGACTTTGATGAGCAAGGATTGGGACGCTGCGGAAATCGAGCCGTTGATTAAGTTGGTGGATGATCCGAACAGTATTTATTCCGATGGAAAGTGCCGACTGACAGAAGTTCAAGCTCAGGCGATTTTGGATTTAAAACTCCACAGATTGACAGGTTTGGAGAGAACGAAGATTTCTGACGAGCTGAATCAGCTTTCCGACCGAATTAAGGATCTTTTGAGTATTCTGGCTTCACACTCACGAGTTATGGAAATAGTTCGCACCGAATTGATTGAAGTTCGTGACGAATTTGCGACCCCTCGTTTGACCTCTATCGAGGAAAATAGTGTTGATCTGGATGATGAAGATTTTATCCAAAAAGAGGATATGGTCGTAACCATCAGTCACAGCGGGTATATCAAGAGAGTTCCGTTGAACACTTACCGCGCACAGAATCGAGGAGGAAAAGGTAAGACCGGAATGACAACGAAGGATGAGGATTTTGTACAGGATGTTTTCGTTGCAAGTACTCATACTCCGGTGTTGTTCTTCTCAACGGCCGGTATGGTTTATCAGATGAAAGTATACAAGTTGCCGTTGGGAACTCCGCAGTCGAAAGGGAAAGCTCTGGTAAATCTTTTCCCGACGAAAGCAGATGAGGCTTTGGCTACGGGCTTGCCTCTGCCGGATGATCCATCGACTTGGGATGACTACGACATTGTGTTGGCGACTTCTCGAGGAACGATCAGACGGAATAGTTTGAGCGTTTTTGCGAACATTAATTCCAAGGGAAAGATTGCAATGAAGCTCGAAAATGAGAGGTTGATTGCGGTTGCTCTTTGTAAATCGGGAATGGATATCTTGATTTCCACGAAGCTCGGAAAGAGTGTAAGGTTCCCGGTAGATTCTCTCAGAGTATTTTCCAGCAGAAATTCTGTCGGAGTTCGCGCGATTAAGTTGATCGGCGATGACGAAGTTATTTCCATGGCGGTTTTGAATAACGGTACTTCTACCGTAGAGGAGAGAGAAGAGTATGTTCGTTATTCCAATTGGCTGAGACGTACAGGTGAAGAGCTTGATCTTGAGCAAAAAATGGATCCGCCGGCGAAGTATGAAGAAATGAAGGGATTGGAGCAAATTCTGATGACCATAACCGAAAAAGGTTATGCGAAGAGGACTTCATCTTTCGAATACAGAACAATGAGTCGAGGAGCTCAAGGTGTGAAGAACCTTGATATGAGCTCTAAGAACGGAAAAGTTATAGCTGTATTCCCGGTGAATGAGGAAGACGACGTAATGTTGATTACTGACGGAGGAAAACTGATTCGCTGTCCGGTTTCCGGTGTGAGAATTACTGGACGTGCGACTCAAGGAGTGATTTTCTTCAAGGTTGGTAAAGACGAGAAAGTTGTGTCAGCAGTCAGATTAATTGAAAATAGTAAAATTGAAGAGAAATAGAAAAGAAAGAACATGGCATCTATAAAATTACAGGGAATAAGTAAGTCTTTCAGAGATAGTTCCATAATAAAGAACGTGGATTTAACTATCGAAGATGGGCAATGTACGGTGTTGGTTGGTCCTTCCGGATGCGGAAAATCTACGATTTTGCGATTGATTTGCGGATTGGAAGATGCGGATTCGGGTAATATCTTCATAGGAGATCGTTTGGTAAACGATGTTCCTCCGGCAAGTCGAGGAATTGCTATGGTTTTTCAGTCATATGCTTTGTATCCTCATATGACGGTCTTTGAAAATATGTCTTTTGCTCTTCAAGTTCGAAAGTTGAAGAAGGGCGAAATTCAGAGAAGAGTAAAGGAAGCTGCGAAAATTTTGAAAATCGACCATCTTTTACAGCGTAAGCCGAAGGAATTATCCGGAGGTCAGAGACAAAGAGTGGCGATAGGCCGTGCGATTGTTCGAAATCCTTATGCTTTTTTGTTCGATGAGCCTCTTTCGAATTTGGATTACTCTTTGCGATGTCAAATGAGGTATGAGCTTGCGAAATTAAAAGCGCAGCTTAAAACGACGATGGTTTATGTCACCCACGATCAATCTGAGGCGATGACTTTGGCTGACAAAATCGTCGTGATGCATGACGGTATTGTCGAGCAGGAGGGTTCACCTCTGGAAATCTATAATTCTCCGGTAAATACTTTTGTTGCGCAGTTTATCGGTTCAAGCAAGATGAATGTTTTTCCTGTCACTTTCGAAGGGCAGAAGGGTGGTAAGTCCAACTTTAAATTAGAGACAGGAGAAATCGTTTCTATCGATAAAAGATTGGATTTGGAAAAAGGTTCTAAATATTTGATGGGAGTTCGCCCTGAAGATTTGGACGTTGTCGCGCAGAATACGAAAACTTCCGGCAATTGTTTAGAGGGAGAAGTTGTTCTTGCTGAGAATTTGGGAGGCGAGGGGTTCGTCCATGTATGTTTAAAGGACGGTTACCAGATTATGTCTAAATCGAAGAAAACCGTGCTGGAGCAAGTCGGCGAAAAAGCTCGTTTATCCTTCGGACATGATCGTTGCTATCTGTTTGATGACCAAGGTAAGGCAATTTGCGGAATAAATTCTCAGACAATTGAAACAAAATGATAAAGTTTCAGATAAATGCGATCGGGAAATTGAAAAGATCTCCGATATTGGAGCTGATTGAGGAATATAAAAACCGCATTCATAATCAGATAAAAATAAACGAGCTGGAGTTTAAAAGGTCGCAAAGTGTGTCAGAAGATACCATAAAACAAGGCGAGGCAGAGTTATTGCTGTCAGATCTTTCTAAAAATTCTTATTTGATTTCTATGGACGAAACAGGAGATCTTCTGGCAAGTCATGAGTTTGCGAAGTTCATAGAACAGAAAACTAACGAAGGATATTCTTCTTTTGTGTTTTTTATCGGAGGGGCGGACGGTTTGCATTCTTCGGTGAAAAAACAAAGCAATCGTGTGATTTCTCTGGGAAAAATCACTCTGCCGCACATGTTGGCGCGGCTGATTTTAATCGAGCAAATCTATCGCATTGAAAAAATAATGGATAATCATCCGTATGATAAATAATTGAAAGGAAAAAAGAAATGATTTTTGTATTTCCGGGGCAGGGATCCCAAAAAATCGGAATGGGAAAAGATATTTATGATAATTTTTCTTCGGCGAGAGAAGTTTTTCATGAAGTTGATGATGCGATTTCGTTTGCTTTGTCGAAATTGATCTTCGAAGGGACTGAGGACGAATTGAAAAGAACAGAAAATACTCAGCCGGCGTTGATGGCAGTCAGCATGGCATTTGTCGAAGTAATGAAAAAAGAATTCGGTATCGGTATTTCGGAAAAGGTCAAATATTTCGCAGGTCATTCTTTAGGAGAATATACCGCCCTGTGCGCGGCAGGAGCTCTTTCATTGAGAGATACTGCGAGGATTCTGCGAATCAGAGGAAAGGCGATGGCAGAAGCCTGTCCTACGGGCGGAGCGATGGCTGCTATTCTAGGATTGGATATAAATCAAGTCGAAGAAATCGTAAAGGAATCCAGCTCTGATGCTGTGAAGGTGCAAATAGCAAATGATAATTCCGTTGGGCAAATTGTCGTCAGCGGTCACGAAGAAGCAGTGAAAAAAGCGGCGGAAATTGCTCAGAGCTGTGGTGCAAAAAGAGCGGTAATTCTTCCTGTCAGCGGTCCGTTCCACAGCGAATTAATGCTGCCCGCGGTCGAAATTTTGAAGGAGGTACTGTCCGATGTCGAGTTCAAATCTCCTGCAAAACCGATTATCGCAAATGTCACAGCGAAAGCAGAAACCGAGAATTTCCGAGAACTTTTGCTGAAACAAATTACGGGCAGAGTAAGATGGGTCGAATCAATTCGGTATGCGGAATCGCAGGGAGTTTCAAAATGTGTCGAGGTTGGAGCAGGAAGAGTTCTAACCGGGTTGGTTAAGAGAATTTCTCCGAGCATGCAGCTGGTTAATGTTAACTCTTTGGAGTCGTTGGAACAGCAAAAAGTGATGTGAGATATAGATATTTTTCACGAAGTCTTGGTTCTTTTTGTCAGAACCAAGGTCTTTTGCAATGCCGGTTTTTCGGATTTATCCAATGCTTCAATTTTGAATATCTTGGTATAGTGATCTGATTTTTTCTCTGAAGTTATTCAGTTTTTCATCGTATTTTTCATCGGAGATTGGCATGCGTTTTATTTTTTTCCAAGAATTAAGAGCATTGGAGTAAGAGTCCTTTAGAGTGGAAGGCAAATCTTCGGAGGTGAAAAATTGGTTGTTTTTTTTATTCTCGAATATTTGGCGTCCTTTATTTAAAATAACATTAAGCGTTGTTCCCGAATTCTGCAAAGCAGAGTTAAAGCCTTTCAGCTGTTTTCTAAATTCGATAAAATTCTTGTTTTTTAAATATGGCCTTTCTTGCTTGTGAGGAGTTTTTTCCTGATTTGTATTCGATGGATTTTCTTGCTCGTAGTAAATTTTCCCCAGATTTGCATTCAACAGCATACTTTTCATTTGATTTAAACATACAATTAGTTTTTCAATTTGTTCTGATAACACATCAGTTCCTGCATGAGATTCAAAGCTTAATAATGCTATACAAACGGTCAATCCAAAAATTGTTTTTTTCACGACGCTCCTCCGACCTCTCAGTGAAACATGGTAGCAATAAAGAGTTAATTATAGGTTAATAAACCGTAAGAGATTTTTTTGTAAGATTTTATAGTTTTTATAAATTAATTAATAAATTTAACTATTAATTAACCAATATTAATTTAGCTTAATCTATGGGAGTTTATGTAGGAGAGTAAATGGAATCTTTGGTTCAGTGGCATGAAGGAATGTTAATTTCTCCACAGCATTTTCAGTTAACGACAGGGTATTTTCAGCAGGTTATTGGGTATACATCGGCAGCGGTTTCCCCTTTTGGATACGGTTTATTCGATTTAAAAGTAGATACCTCGTGTTTATCGTCAGGATTGGTTCGAATATTAAAAGCGAAAGGTTTTTTCCGAGATGGATTGTTTTTCGATTTTGATGCTACGCGAGATGATCCTTTGGAATTAAATTTAGGTGATTATTTCGAAGCTAATTCTGTTGCTACGAAGATTTATTTGGCTACGCCGTCTCGACGTAGCGGAGAAAATATGTTGGAAGGAAATTTGGCCCGCTATTATTCCTCGGAAATTTCTGATGTTAAGGACGAGAATACGGGAAAAGAGCCAATTACTGTACCTGTTCTGAAACCGAATCTGAAATTGATGCAGGAAGATCAAGTGGATAGCAGGTACCAGAGTTTTCCTGTGTTTGAGGTAGAGAAATCAGTCGATGGAGGCATCTCCGAAACAAAGTTTATCGCTCCGTTTTTATCTTTAGATAAACATTCGAAAATTATTGAGATGTGTTCGTCTCTTGTGCGACTTATTAGAGACAAGATATCATATTTTGCGGATCGCAAGGAAAACTTTGCACGAAATCAAACTGAAGAATCTTTTTCAAATCTTCGATTGCTAATACAGTCAGCAATTCCTTTGGAGACAATTCTCAGCGTAGATGGTGTGCATCCGTTCGAGTTGTTTAAGGCTTTATCTCAGACAGCAGCGTTTGTGATGTCAATGAATCCGGCGCAGCTAATTCCGAGACTGCCTGCTTATAAACATGAAGATTTATACAGCTGTTTTTCTCAATTGCATGACTATATTTACGGAATAATTTCTCATTTAAAGCAGAAATATGACGTGGTTTTGTTTGATAAAGTTCAGGATGAATTCAGACTGATGATGTCTCCGCATTTGCTTGAGAAAGAAGAAATAGCGATTGGTATTCGTAGACCGTTTTCGGCGACCGACAGCGATATCATAAATTGGATTAACGGGCTTCAGATCGCCAGTGAGTCGATGATGCCTCTGATAAAAGATCGTCGAATCTTAGGAGCAGAACGGAGAATTTTGGAAAGAGGGGAATATATTACCCAGCCAAATGGTATGACCATTATCTCGGTGAAGACCAAAACTACCTATATTAAAAGTAATGAACAATTATGTCTGGTAAGCAGTAATTTTGATGTAATTCCGGAGGAGATTATTCTTTATGCAGAAAGAGAATAAAATCACAGATTTAGACCTGATTTTCGGCGATTTTTGCGCGGAAATTTTTAAATATAAGGATCAGATTGTTCAGAAAACGGAGAATCTCGATCCGAAAGTAATTTACAGGGATTTGGTATCGAAAGTAAAAGGAATTCTTGAACGTCAAAAAAGTATCACTTTTGAGCAACAAGTGCGTGAAGTGGTTTATATTATGGTTTCTTTAGCTGATGAAGTCTTTTTGAATATTTCTTGGGACGGAAAAAGTTTCTGGGAAAATAATATGCTCGAAAAACATTTTTTCGGAACTCAAATAGCCGGAGAAAAAATCTTCAATAATATTGAAAAACTGATTGAGAAAAATGACATCGAAAGTCTTTTGATCGCGGAAATTTACATGAAGGTGCTTTCGTTGGGATTCATAGGTAAATTCAGAGACGATATAGATAAAGATAAGCCGATAAATGCTTACAGAAGAGATCTTTTTAACTTTGTTGAAAAATATGACAAATCTATCAATATGATGAGCCATCGTATGTTTGGAAAGGAATACACATATACGTTGCCGACAATTAACAGGCAATTTTTGCCGGATGTTTCGGTTGTTAATTATTTTTATGCTTTTTTTGTTTTTATGTTTTTGGTGATAAGTTCTGTTGTTTGGCTGATCGAAACCCGAGATTTATATGAAATTTTGCACGAGATATCAGCTATAGTGTTGAGAGCGTAAATATGGATGGATTTAAGGATTTTTTGTCTGACAGTTTACCAGTAATCCCCAAAGAGCTAGTACCGGCTGTTTCCTTAGGATTGATTTTACTTTCGATTGTTTTGGTACTGATTTTCTTTGTCATGTGCGTAATGTATATAAATTCTCAGCCTAAGCCGAAGGTTGTTACGCCGTTAAAGAGAGATGATTTAAAAAAGAATCAAGAAGAAAATTTAAAAACCGAAAAGGCAATTAAGGACGGAAATTGCGAGGAACTGCCGACTGTGTCAGGAAGACTGGGAGAGATTCTCAGTCTTTTGGGAATTTTGAAAATCGGTCCTATAACGAGGATGTTTTTCAAAGTTTTGGAAGCCATACGCAGCAGTACCTATGACCTGAGATGGAGGTACAAACTTCCGTGTTTTATGATTGTAGGACCTAAAGGGAGCGGTAAGACAACTTTGCTGAATAATTTGAATTTTGAGCATCTGGTGTCCGAAAAATCAGAAAATAACTCTTTGTGGAAGCTGTTCAGGGAAGGGGCGATTTTCGAGTTTCCGAATATAGATTCGTCAGTGGATAAATCAAAATTTTGGACATTTATCAGTGAGTTATTTGTTTTTATAAGACCTCGTCGTCCGCTTGATGGAATTATTGTTACGATTCCGGCTGATTTTTTTATTTCAAGAACTTCAAACATTGAAAAACACGCTCATGAAATGTTCGACAAGATATTTCAGTTTCAGCACGATATCAATTTTAAGCTTCCTATATACTTCATAGTAACCAAGTCGGATCAAATTTTTGGATTTCAAGAATTTGTTCACTTGTTGAAGGAGAATACAAAACAGCAGATTTTCGGGTGGTCATGTCCTTATTCGTTAGATATGGCTTTTTCTCCGAATTGGATTAATGAAATTTTCAACACCATGGACGAAGGCATCAGAAAGGCAGGATTTTATTTCGCCCGCAAAAGAAATATAGATGAAAATCTCGAAAAAGCGATGTTATTCGAAGCATATTTCGAAAAAATTAAACCGATGTTGTCGGAATATTTACTTACAATGTTCCGTACCCATAATCCTGTGGACGGCATGATTTTGAGAGGAGTTTATTTTGTAGGACGTCAGAAAGAAGTAGCGATTTCTCCGGGAAGCGTCGTTCAACTTTCTGCTTTAACTCCAGGGGTAAATGTTGACGCCAGTATGAATCATTTGCACACGGACGACCTATATTTTGTGCAAGATCTGTTTAAGGATAAGATTTTCAAAGAATACAACATTGCGTACCCGATTTTGAAAGATACGGGAGGTATTACCAAGAAAGAATATCGCAATAAACTGATATTTGCCGGGTCGGCGCTGTTTTTCTCAGTGGGATGGATTTGGGGTAACGGAAATATCAGGACTAATGTTCGGAACTGTTACCAGACTATGTGCACCGTAAAGAAAAATTTGCTGCGGATAAAATATCTGGAAGATACTCTGAAAAGTTCGGAAGACCAATCACTGATTAACAGTCAGGCATCCGCTTTGCTGCAAAATATGCCGGTGGTAAAAACGGGAGACTTCTTCTCGATTTTTGTTCCTCAATCTTGGTTTTTCGGAATAGGTAGTTCTGTCAGATCAACGACGGAATTGGTCTTTGACTCTGTCGTTGTAAAGGCCATGTATATTGATTTGAATTTCAATACAAAAAATATTTTGCTGGGATCGCGTGCTCCTTCGAAGAAAAATCTAAATAGTCAGAAAGATATTTTTGACGTGTTAAACTTCGAGAGTTTCAAAGAGTTATCAGGATTTGTTGAAAAGATTAAGAATTTGAAAAAGATCAGTTCCGAATACAACTCTATACGAAATTTGGAAGACAGCAACAACGTCATAAGTATAACGGAGTCTCTTTTCAAGGATAAATTCGAAATCGCGGATGAAATGAGAACACATGTTCCGAATAAGCAGATAATGCCGCCGAAGTTTAATTTAGAGGATTTCCAAACGAATATTGAAAGCAGTCTGAAAAATATTTTCGACAATTTTATAAGAGATACTTTGGATGTAACTGTTGAGAAAGTTCTTCAGAACGTCGCGAGCGATATCGACCGTCTGCATGAAGCGGGACAAAATTCGAAGATAAATTACAGCGTTCAAGATTTGGCGAAACTCTACAATAAGGTGGAATTAGTAGAGGATATCTTTAAAAATAAAAATTTTTCATGGATTAAAGAGAATACTTTCTGCCCGACTCCCGAGTATCAGAAGATTTTGCATAACTTGGAGTCTACGGGAATGATCAGTCCTGACTGTTTGAGAGATTTAATACATTTTGCTGATGTTTCGTTTAATAGTTATAAGGACGCATTGGGAATGTATAAATCCAAGCTTTCTGGAAAGATTTTGGAAAATCAAAGTCCATCGGGCAGTTTTTTGCAGGTGAAAGGCGAGTTGAAAGCTTTGTTGGATCTTTCTTTCATTTGTGTAGTTCCTTCGGGGCATTTTTCGCGAGAGCTTCCGACTGATAAAATGCTGATTTGGGATGTTAAGCGTCTGAAAGAACTTTGTAATTTGATTGATAAATACAACGAATTTTCTGAAACGGTTCCCGAAGGAATGAGGGCTGAATATTTTGATATTTATAAAACGGTTGCGAAAAAGTGTTTTTACCCGGCCATTAAGGCGATGGTTGCAAATGCTCAAATTTTAGAGGATATGCCACTGGGAAACTCAAGAGCTTTGTTCGAAAACGCATATAAGAAACAAGCGTTAAATATCCGTAATGTTTCAGTATCTCTCCCGAAAGTAATAAAAATTTTGGACGAAATTATTTCGGAGGAAAATTTACAAGACTTTGGATTTTCTGATCTGATAATTTCCCAGTATTTGGGGCTTTTGGAGAAGATCGACGCTTTGTTCAATACTGAAAAACCGTATTCTACCAGCTCTGCTCTGTTTGATGACTGGGACGGCAACGGAAATCCGCAATTTATGAAGATGAGCAGCCAGGCGAATATCAAACAATATTTGAACGCTCAATTTGAAAGGATCAAGTTTTTAGCGAAAGATTTGGCGAGTCCGATTGTCGATTTGCTGACTATACCTAACGTTTTTGAAAAGATTCGTGATAAGAAATTGATTAACAAATGGCGAGAAATTATTACCAGTGTTGATGACTACGAAAACAAGAAGCCGGGTAACTCGATTGCTGCGTTAGAAAGCTTCATTACTGAAAATCTTTCCAAGGTATCTCTGGATAATTTTGATACTCAGGGGGAAATCAAAAATATTTCGCAAAATGATTCGGATTATTTCTTGTCGAAGCGTTCTGTCGTGGCAAAATCTCTCATGAATCGTGCTGACGTAGTGCAATACGATAGGGTTGCTGTTGCTTATAACAAAGTTAACAACATATTCAACAAAAAGTTGGCTAACAAATTTCCGTTCGGAGATTCAAGCGAAGATGCTTCACTTAATGATTTGGAAGAATTTGTTAATGCTTACGAATTGCTGGATGCAACTGCGATAAACGTTTTAGAGAGAAATAAAGATGTAAAACATATCAACTCGCAGGTGTTCGATTTCTTTAAAAATACTAATAAGATATTGCCATTTTTGAAGGCTTGCGTCGCTCAATTCAAGAGTACTGATCCGAATACTTGTCCGATGAGCTTTAACGTGTTATTGCGACCTTTTCCGAATATGGAAGCTTTGACATCCGCCGTGATAGACAGAATGTTTTCGATCAATAATATGCCGGTTTCAGACGATAATAACGGAGTATTTTTTTTCGGTAATACTGTAATGGCTATTTTCGGATGGGTGGCGTCGGCAAATGAGAAACCTAATGAAAGCAAAGCGATGGGGAATCTCAGCATCGAGAACAATTTGGCAGCTTTTACGTATACCGGGACGTGGGCTTTGTTCCGTATGATAGAGGCGCATAAAGTCAGCAAAGGTGTTGAATATCCAAACGGTATTGTTTTGCAATTTAATGTTCCGATCGCTTCTCAAAAGGATGGAGCTGAAATAGGAGACGCAAAAATGGTTTACAAAATTACGCCTATGATAAGGGAAGGAGACAAGTTAGTACCGACAACATGGCCTTTATTCCCGAAGAGCTGTCCGAGTTTGTATGGTGCAACCTCTAATGTTAAGGATAAAGAGGAATCAGTTAAATCAGGGGTAGCTCCTTTAGATGTGGATGTCTCGTTTGATGAGTGAAATTGAATAGGATGAGGTCCGAAAGTTATGAATATAGAAAGTTTATTAAAACCGATATCGTCAGAAAGTAATTGCGGTGAATATTTGTGTTACGATCAGGTATACGATGAGTTAAAGGAACTTCGTAGGGAAGATGATCTCCGTTTATCTCAAGGAATTTGGCAAACCGAGCCTAAACGCGCTAACTGGCCTCAGCTTAATAAACTTGGTTGTAAACTTCTTGAAACTAAAACGAAAGATTTGCAAATAGCTATGTGGTTGATGGAAGCTTGGATTGTTGAAAGGCAATTCGAAGGATTTATCGATGGATTGAAGCTTGTTAAGGGACTTAGTGAAAAATTTTGGGACGAAATTTATCCTGCCATAGATTTGGAAAATCACAGTTATGATTATCGACTGGCGCCGTTTTTTTTCTTATCGGATAAAATCTCTGAAAGGATAGTTTTGATTCCTCTTACCAGTATGGGAGATACTTTGAGTTATTCTTTATCCGATTGGATGGAGGCGCGTAGAAATCTGCAGATCAAAAATACCGATGGAATTTCTCTCAAGATCATTGGTAAGCAAGTAGCCATTACGACGATAGAGACCTTCAAACGTATAGCAGATCAAGTAAACGAAGCGATCGAACTTTTGAAAGAATTGAGAGCCTTTCTTGATGAAAAATGCGGCCAGAACGCGCCGAGTTTTCACCATTTGTCGGAATATTTGGAGGATATTAAACGGATTACCTCAAAAAATATTGAATTAAAAGAGAAACAACAGAAACAAGAGCAGAGGGTAAAAGCTGAGGAACAAAAGGCTAATCCTAATGTTGGGGATGATGAAATAACATTGGAAGATGATGGAGAAACTCGGAGGCAGGAGCCGACGATTGGTCAGGCTTATGACGCCATGTCCGAAATTGCCGAATTTTTGGAAAAAAAGCAGCCGCAAAGTCCTTCATCTACTTTGCTCAAGGTTGCAATCATGATCGGCAAGAAAAGTTTTCAGGAATTGCTCGAGTTAAACATGCAGAGCGGGGTTTCGGTTTTAAATACCATTTCTGAATTGTATAGTATTTTTTATAAAAAAGAGCCTAAACTTAAGGAGTAGTTAGTTGACTTGTTATACAGAAAATTCTGTTGGAACAGTTTCCGTAAGATGTTACAATTTTGAAAGGATGAGAGGAGTTTTTATGCGAAAGTCTATAAGTTTTTCATTGATTGGATCCGTTTTTTTGTTGACGGCTTGTGATCCGGTCAGTTGGTTGGTTGGGGGGACGTTTGTTGCCGGTACTGTTACGGTTCGTGATAAGGAAGGAATTACTGGGCAAATTTCGGATACCTACGTGAAAGAGCGAATTAGACTGGCTTTGCTGAATAAAGATAAAGACTTGTACGATAGGATCGAATTAGCTGTTAAGCATGGGATAGTTGTAGTAATCGGAAGTTTTGATGATGAGTCCCAGTGCGAGAGAGTTAAGGATATTGTTGATACGATTCAGATTAAAGATGTTTATTATGAAACTAAGGTAGAACCTCAGGCCAGAATCGGAACTTTCGCCGCTGATTCGGGGATTACGACTCGTATCGAAGCCAGCATGAAGAGTAACGGAAATGTTGCATCCTTAAACTACGATACTACTACGGTTAACGGAGTAGTGTATATGTGCGGAACAGCGATGACTGCGTATGAAAGAGACATCGTTTTGAATATTGCTCGAAGTACTTCCGGAGTGAAGAAGGTTGTATCGTATATTAAGATTGCAAAACCTGAAGTTGAGGAATAGTAATCTTGCACGCCAGCGTAAAAACAGTTGCATTTTTTGGAGTATCGGTAGCCGAGATTGATGTACAGGTTCAGATTCTTAACGGTTTGCCGTCATTTAATATCGTAGGTCTTCCGGATAAGGCGGTGGCAGAGTCTCGAGAAAGAATCCGCGCCAGTTTGTTCGCGATGGGAATTTCTTTTCCCCCGAAAAGAATAACGGTGAATTTGGCTCCTGCCGATGTCCAAAAAGAGGGGAGTCATTATGATTTGCCTATTGCGTTGGCTTTGCTCGCGGCAATGGGAATTATTTCTCAGGAAGACGTTTCCAATGTAATCGCTATGGGAGAGTTGTCTCTTACAGGCGGTATTTCGCGAGTTGTAGGTGTGCTTCCTGCGTCTGTCTACGCGAAGAAAACAGATCGAGTGTTGATTTGTCCGAAGAATTGTGCTCAAGAGGCAGCCTGGGTTAATGACGGTTTAGTTTTAGCTCCGGGAAGTTTATTGGATTTAGTAAATCATTTTAAGGGAATTCAATTTTTACCGAAGATTGTTGCAGATCGAAGTAAAGTTGATACCATGGCAGCTTCGAAATGCGGATGTTTTAGTGAAATAAAAGGGCAGCTGTTGGCGAAGCGGGCGATGGAAGTTGCCGCGGTTGGAGGACACAATCTTCTCATGCTTGGTCCTCCGGGAGTGGGGAAGTCAATGATGGCCTCGAGGATTGTCGGCATACTGCCTCCGATGACTGCGGAAGAATCCTTGAAGGTTACGACTGTCTATAGTTTGGCAGGAAAGATGGGCGGAGGCGGTTTAATTTTGCGGAGACCTTTTCGCGCGCCTCACCATTCTGCCTCGCTTGTAGCGATAGTCGGAGGCGGAAACAATGCTCGCCCAGGCGAGATTTCTTTAGCTCACAATGGAGTTCTGTTTTTGGACGAGCTCCCGGAGTTCTCCCGTTCTGCTTTGGAATCTCTACGACAGCCGTTGGAATCGGGAGAAATTACCATTGCGCGAGCTAATAACCATGTGACCTATCCTGCGAAGATTCAGCTGATTGCGGCGATGAATCCTTGTCGTTGCGGGTATTTGGGCGTGGAAGGAAAAGAATGTTCACGCGCTCCGAAATGCGGAAGCGAGTATTTGCGAAAAATTTCAGGTCCGTTACTTGATCGTATCGATATCTATATAGACGTGCCGGAAGTGAGAGTGCAGGATTTTTATCAGGATAAGAGCCAGCTGGAATCCAGCGATGTCATAAGGCAACGAGTTATCCAGGCGAGAGAAATTCAGTACCGTCGTTACGGAGGGAATAAGACGAATTCCGAAATCGAAGGAACAGATCTGGAAAAATATTTATCTGATAAAGGTCGTAATTTGCTATATTCTTTCGTTGATAAGGCAAAAATTTCGGCTCGCGGATTTTATCGAGTGATAAAATTGGCTCGGACCTTGGCAGATATGTCGGCGGAAGATTTAATTGGCGAAAATCATGTTGCGGAAGCTTTGGGGTATAGAAGAATTGTTTGATTTTTGCAGAATCAGGATTATTCTCGAAATCTTTACTAAAAATTAACCGTTTCCTGCAAGACTGTTTCCGCATGGGGTTTGTATTAAGGAGTGCGTGATGAAGCAATTTGCTAAAATGGTATTTGACAACGGGGGGGGGTAAAAATCAAACAAAATCAAGTGGTTATTGTTTTAAAACTTTTGAAAGTTTAAAATATTTTTCCAACCAAGTATCAAATTTCCTGACTCCGCGGCGCGAGGAAGAGTTATTTCGCGGAGCAGTTTTAATTGAGTTCGCGGTCTGTATGCCCGTGTTGATTATTTTGCTGTTTTATGTTCATGATTTGATGAAGATTAAGAGACTTTATTCTCAAACCGAATTCGTCGGGCAGCAAATGGCGAATATTTTGCAAAATATTGCAAAAACCAGAACAATAACCATAAATGACATAAAATATTCTGCTGCATTGTCATATCTGTCCATATATCCAGGAAATACTATGTTTACCATAAAATCCGGAAGGGAATGGCATTTGTTTGCTCACCAACCAAGAGTTTATATATACTATGTAAAAGGCGGGG
>Ga0265299_10002952_pt1 | contig 16955 bp, 7 predicted proteins | sample AusTroGonzalo_MG_4_FD_193485 | JGI IMG/M metagenome (GOLD analysis project Ga0265299, IMG submission 193485) | Bovine rumen microbial communities from tropical cattle in Woodstock, Queensland, Australia - Gonzalo_02 | ecosystem: Host-associated > Mammals > Digestive system > Stomach > Rumen ... | reverse complement strand
CCACTGGATGAGTTGATTAAGGAGGAGTTTGGTCTCCCCATCACCCCAGACGAAATCACCCGCGGAATGTTCGCGCTATGGTTTGCCGTGAGGACAATGTTTGGACGGATGTGGTCTTGGTATTCCTTCATTGTCCTTGATAATCCGACGGATTGCTTTACGACCGAGACCGGCGAGTCGGGGACCAACATCATGCGCGACCTCTTTGCCTCGATGGTTGTAGCCAACGAGGACGAACTCATCCCGACCGGGAGGACGCTGAAGGATTATTTAGATAAGGGGGATTTGGAAGACGATGATTTTGGGGTAGACGATTGGAGGTGAACGGAAAAAGTTGTAGTTTTGCGGAGTCGTTTTTCTTTTGGGGTCTGCTTGGATTTCGAAAAAACAAGTATGAGTTGTAATTATCATTTAAAGAATATTGATTATGTTAAAGCAAAAACTATTTGTTGGTTCTAACTATGCCACAGGAATCTATGGAAAAAAACTTTTGGTCGTAGGACATCAAAAACATGCCAGCGATAAAGATAAAGAGAAGTACGAAACAAATCCAACACAAGAATATTTAGAAGAGAATGACAACATAGGCATGCTAACTGAGTTATGTACTGGTGACTGCATGAATTGGATGCCGACTGACAGAAAAGCGTGGCTACAATTTGGGAAAATGCTTTCTGGAAATCTTGGATTTAATTTAGGGACTGAACAAAGTTGCAATTTGTTGAACTCTCTAGCTTTTTGCAACTATCTCCAAGTACCAGATTTTAATCTGGAAGCAAGACAAGGTAAAGACAAAGAGGAATTTTACATTTTCTCCGAATCTATTTTTAAAGAATACTTGGACGAAATAGAGCCTGATAAAATAATTGTGTGGGGGACACTTGCTTATCCTTATGTTGCCAAATTTGGTGATAAAATAGATGACCGCCATTGCAAAATAACAATGCATTCAGGACACACGATTGACGTTTTTCGTATTAATCACCCAAGTAGAATTAGCGTAGGTGGTTATGAACAATCAATACGACAGATAAAGGAATTTTTGATGCGATGAGTGGCCATCACATAATAACAATCAATTGAATGGTACTACCTTACATTTTTAAAATATGGAACAACTCAAAAAAATGCTACAGGATGTGAACGTCATCCTACAAAAAGAAAAAGTCAGAAAAGAGGAAATAACAAAGCGCGGTGAGCATTTCAACATGTTTGAAATGCTTGGAGTAGCTCACCACGAAGTGACCCACTCCAAAATCATCGCTGGTTTCCTGAACCCTAAAGGTTCGCACGGACAAGGTGATCTTTTTTTGAGATTATTTTTGCAAACAATCGAAAACAATGATGAAATCGCCATTGAAACTTCCAATGCCAATGTCTATACTGAGTATGATACGGGAGATGGCCGAATAGACATTTTGATTGAGGACAATACAGGTCACGGAATCATCATAGAAAACAAAGTTTATGCAGGAGACCAACCTGAACAATTGATCCGATACAACTCTTTTGCTAAAAACAAGTATAAAAATTACACTATTTACTATCTTACTCTTTATGGCTATGAGGCCAGTAATAATAGTGCCAATGGTGTAACCTATAAATGTATTTCATACTCGGAACACATCATTAGGTGGTTGCAAAAATGCATCCACGAATGTGCCACTATGCCACTTATCAGGGAAACCTTAGTACAGTATATGAATCACACCAAACAATTAACAAATCAAAATATGGATAGTTTAATCCAAGGAGAATTGATAGAAGTTTTGGCTTCTAAGGACTATTTCAAACAATCATTGCTAATAGGAAACAATATCAAAAATATAAAAAAACATATCGTTTCAGAACAACTTAAGCCTCAAATAAAAAAGAGTCTATCGAAAGTTCCCGATTGTTCAATTATTCACTTTGAGTTCGGGGAAGGAAATTATTCTCAGATTCAAATCAAGGTTTCTTCATGGGAAAAAGCACTAATAACTTTTGAATTCGACAGTAATGATGGTACAGATAATTTAGTGTATGGAGTCCTCTGGCCTGACGGACGTCCATCAACTATCACTCTAGAGGGATTTAAAAGTAATAATAAGTGGGCATGGAAAAATCATCACTATAATAGCTGGAATACAGAAACCTTTATCGATGTCTTCAATGGTAAAGTTGCAGAGTCTTTCATCAATAGCATTGAAGAAATATTGAATATCGTCAAAGAGAGCGATCTATCGCTATAATTATTAACAACATGCAATCTCCTCTCGTCTCTGCCACCCCCTAGCACACCTCCACCTTATTTTTGCCGCCTAAAACGTCAAAGATATGTTGAAGTACATCAATAAGAATCTGCAGGTTGGAGATCCCATTACTATTGAAAACAAGGAAGCTTCGTTTCACGGGGAAATTACGGAGTTGAGCTTCGATTCGTTAAGATTACACTATGATGGCAAAGAATTCTGTTTCAACGAGAAGCAGATTACTGGGTTGAAACATCATAAAACAGAAAGTGACCATTTTCCCTTATACATTCAGAAAGTGTTCCCCGAAGAAGTTAATCGGAATTATTTCTTCGGGGTCAATGCGCAAGAGACACTTTCCTTCATATTGTCAGATGACATCTTGAAAGCGGGCAGTGCGGATAACATCCAAAAAGAGAGTGGTCGATTCGAATTTCCTGATTTTGTGGAATTAAGCGACCGGCTGTATAAGGTGGAAACTATCATCAATGGTTTCTGCCCGTATCCTGATACAATCAACGCCATCAAACTGCCCAAACATTTGAAACAGATACAAGGTGCCCCTTTTGATGGGTGTACTTGGCTTAACACCGTCTATGTTCCGCATACTGTCCATACTCTCGGCTGCTTCAAGGTGGGTGGCTGCACTTGTTGTGAGTTGCGCGACATGAACGGTCAGTTTCTAGACTGGGAAATAGACGATGATTGACCTTGACCATACTATGCCACAAATTGGCACTGCTGTGTATTATTTTTGCGGACAGAAAATCAACGATTATGACCGCAAAGAAAATTATCATCCCCATCGGCTTCAACGCCGAACAGTGTAAATGAGGCGTTCTGGCACATTTCGTGGACGACATCACTACGGAATGGATGGCGGACCAAGATTTCGTGCAACAATATCTGTATTGTCAGGAGGACGGCGAATATAACCCGCCGTTGGAGGTTTGGCTGCTGGTATGGGATTCACCCGGGAAAACACTTCATTCTCCGAAAGGCGCATGCTCATCGTTGAGTGTCAGCTGTCGTGCAGTCTGCATCAATCTGACATGGTGCAAAGTCCACCATAAAGGTCTCACAGTCCATGTAATCAAAGTGCTACCTCCCACGCTTGGAAGCCGCATTCAAACTATTGAAAATTCTTGGTTCGGGTCCGTGGTGGACCACTTCCACACGGTTGATTATCAGGAGGAAATGGAACACGTGGATCCGAATATGCCGTTTGGGGAGTTTCTGAACAGGATGGATGAGAAGATTGCGAGGATTATCAAAGGATACTGCTCAAATTATTGAAATTCACCAGTTTGACATCGCCAGCAGCATTTTCAAAATCTCCAGCATAAACCACGGCACGGCAGGTAACCGGAGTCTTGATCCACTCGGGCAGATGGCGCAGTGTCTTCTCAAACGAGGGGTGGTAGGTCATTGAGGATTTCACCTCTATGGCTGTGATTTCACCCTCCTGCTTGAGCAGAATGTCCACCTCGTTCTGGTTGGAATCGCGATAAAAGAACACGCTGTTCTCCTTTCCCTGGTTGAATCGGTGCTTGATGATCTCCATCACAACAATGTTCTCAAACAACGCGCCCCGCATCTTGTCGCGCTCAAGTTGCCGCGGACTTTCGATATCCAACAGATAGCACGCCAATCCCGTGTCGTTGAAATAGAGCTTCGGACTTTTCACCAATCGTTTGGAGATGTTTTCGTAGTACGGCGGCAGCAGCGTCACTAAGTACGACGCCTGCAGCACTGACAGCCATCGGGTGATGGTCTTGGAGTCCACACCCACCTCTGCCGCCAGCTCCGAAGCGTTGAACAGGGAGCCGATTCTCGCGGCACATAGTTTCATAAAGCGCAGAAACTGCATCTGGTTCTGGATGTTCAACAGGTCACGAACATCCTTTTCCAAATAGGTTTTCACATACGACGGGTAGAAAAAACGCGCCGTATTCTTGCCCGCACTCACCGCCGGATACAAGCCGTTGAAAAGTTGCTGGTCCAGACTTTTCCCCTCTCGCTGCGCCACGGTTTCCGACAGCGACATCGGCAGTAGTTCGAACACACCCGCACGACCCGCCAGCGACTCAGACAAATCACGCATCAACTCAAAGTTGGAACTGCCCGTCAACAGAAACTTCCGTTCGGGATGGTGATCCACAATCCCCTGTATGTATTCCATCAGAATGGGGGCTTTCTGGATCTCGTCAATAAACATCCCATCCGAGGTCTGCTGAAGAAACGAAACCGGGTCATTCAAGGCAAATTCACGGATATGCATCTCTTTCATACTGTATTCCTTAAAATTTGGAAAAAGATGCCACAACAGTGTGCTCTTGCCTGATTGTCGCGGACCGGTAACAGATATAACTGAATAATATTCAGCTGCTTCATTTATAACTTGTTCTATTTTTCTGTTAATGTAATGGATATTCATTTTTATGTGATTTCGGAATAAGATGGCAAAAATACATAATTTTTGGATTGTAGGATATTGTTTTTCGTTTTTTGCGAGAAGTTGCAAACAGCGGTCTTGACAACGCCATACTTTGGCACATCCCCGCTTTATCTTTGCCGCCGTAATAAATGAACAACTATTACTTATTACACAGTGTCTCTTTCGACGAATATGTACATTTTGTACTTTTCCTCTGTTATTCGTAGAGACGGGGCATGCCCCGTCTCTACATAGATACAACAATTTCATTATGTTTGTGCATATTTAAGATTTTGTTTATAATTTTGTACCTTTGCCCCCTCATTTAATCCCTCAAAAAATGAACCCCGCTTTTCATACAATAGACATCATCATTTTCGCCGCGTATCTGCTGATTATTGTCGGATTGGGCATCTGGATTTCACACCGAAAGAAGAATAAGGACAAGACCGCCGAGGACTACTTCCTGGCGGGCAAGTCGCTGCCTTGGTGGACGATAGGTGCGTCACTGATTGCTGCCAACATCTCAGCAGAGCAGTTCATCGGGATGTCGGGTTCGGGGTTTGCGGGCGGCTTCGCGGTGGCCTCCTACGAATTTATGGCTGCACTCACGCTCATCATCGTGGCCAAATTCTTCATGCCTGTGTTCGTAAAGCAGGGCATTTATACCATACCGGAATTTGTAGAGAAACGCTATTCGCGACAACTTAAGACCATTCTTGCGGTGTTTTGGCTTGGACTGTTTATCTTCGTGAACCTCACTTCTGTGCTCTATCTCGGAGCGAAAGCCATTGACACGATTATTGGCACCGGCGACGGGTCTCTGATCTTACCCGCTATTATCGGATTAGGACTCATCGCCGCCCTCTACTCCATCACTGGAGGTCTCTCCTCGGTAGCCTGGACCGACATTCTACAGGTATTTTTGCTCGTCTTAGGCGGCATTATCACCACTGTGGTCGCCTTACATGTGGTCAGCCCAGACGGTTCCATCATGCAGGGCATACGCCATCTTTCAGACGTGGCTGGAGACCGAATGCATTTAATTCTTCCCAAAGACAACCCGGAATACCATAATCTGCCCGGCATCGCCATGCTTATCGGCGGTTTGTGGGTGGCCAACCTCTACTACTGGGGATTCAACCAGTACATCATTCAGAGAGCCTTCGCCGCAAAATCACTGCAGGAGGCACAGAAAGGACTGGCTTTTGCCGCATTTCTTAAAATGATTATTCCGTTTATTGTGGTTATTCCGGGCATTATTGCATACGTGATGTACACAGAAGGCAGTTTCGGCGCGGTAGAAGCCCTTACTAAAGCAAACGGAGCTCTTAACAATGACAACGCCTATCCGTGGCTTATCAGCACTTTCATTCCCACAGGCTTGAAAGGACTGGTGCTCGCCGCACTTGCCGCCGCCATCATCTCCTCCTTGGCTTCTATGCTCAATTCAGCCTCCACTATCTACACCATGGACATATACAAACCTTATATTGCTCCCAAAGTGAAGGAAAAAACGGGAAAAGAGGTTAATTTGGTGTTCGTAGGACAGATTTCGGCCGCCCTATTCCTGGTCATAGCCATTCTGATAGCCCCTATGCTTGGAAGCATTGGACAAATGTTCCAATATATCCAAGAATATACCGGACTGGTGAGTCCAGGAATTCTTGCATTATTCCTCTTAGGACTTTTCTGGAAAAAAGCGACAAACAGGGGTGCGGTCACAGGCGTGCTTTTGTCAATTCCGATTGCATTAGCCTTAAAGTTCCTGCCTATAGAAATGCCCTTTATTGATCAGATGTTTTATACTTGCATCCTTACTATGGCTATCATCATAATGGTAAGCCTTTGCACTTGTGAAAACGAGGATGATGCTAAGTGTATAGCACTGACTTCCAGTATGTTCAAGACCAACAAGGACTTCCACATCGCGGCTTATGCGGTATGTTTGCTGTTGGTCGTGATTTATGCTGTCTTTTGGTAGAAATCCGACTTTTTGCCAAAAATCGCTATCCTTTTGTTATTGGTAAATTCGCGAAATATGCGTTACTTTGCAATTGAATTCAGGGTACTTGAATGAATGCCAGTATTCATCGTGCTGATTCTTGATTCCAACATGTAAAATACTGATAATCAAATAGAATAAGAAGCAGGTCGTTTGAGTATTTCCCCAATGCGAGACCTGCATTCATGTGTTGTGTTATGTGCGAAAGAGACTCTTCTACAGAGTCTCTTTCAATTTTATGCCATGAACAAAAAAGACCCCACAACGGCTGTTTGGGGTCTAGTTATTTGGGAACAGATAAATGCAATACTGAACGAATCGAAATCCTACTGCGACAACATCAACTTCAGTTCAATACCCGTTTCAAAATTCATGTTGTCATACTGATTCTTGTTTTTCGGTTTGTTGATTGCCTGGTTATAATAGAATTTCAGACCCACCAAACGGCTGAACTGATAGTCTGCAGCTGCATTTATGGTAATATTCAGCGCACCGGAAGTAACCTGTTCGTCATCCTCTGTGATTCTTCGGAGCATCGTCTGATTGTCCTTCAAACCAAATCCGGCCGTCACATTCAAGTCACTGACAAACTGACGTTTCATTCCAGCGAAAACGAGGCCGATTTTAATGTCTTTAAAGCGGTATCCTGCAGACACAGCCACCTCCTTGCTGGTCGTTTCCGTTATTTGCGTGTTTGTGAAACTAATGGAGACATTTCGGGACTGTTTGTACTCCACTTTCAACAACATACTGTTTTTCAATGTCATGTCAATACCGATCAAAGGAGCGAATTGTTCGGTCAAGGCCATTTGACTCAGTTCGTTGGGAGCAATAAAGTCGCCGAGCGCATTATAGGCTGTTGGGTTGCCATCCGCATCATGCGTATAGGCGATATTGGTGGAGAAATTGCCGACGTTGTAATTACAGGTATAATTATGAATCAATGAGAAACTTTGGAACACCTTATCCATGCCTTTGATTTTGGTCAGGCCGTTGTAATTGAGGCGCCAGTTGGGTAGCGGGATTTTCAAAAACGGGCTGAAAATTTCATTACCATTGGCATCTTTACTTAAATATGTCGTCATGAAAGCGCCCATCAGTACATCCTGTGAAATGGCGCTATAACCCACTGGAAATCCAGTATTTGGGTCAACTTCCCCTGTATAGTTGGGGTTTTGTTCGGCATAACGAGAAGCCAATTGTTGACGCACATCGCGGAACTGTTGGAACAGTTCGTCGTGATTCATAAAGAACGTTCCCAGAGCACAGTATGTCATACTGAACGAACCCGTGCTTTGTGGTGTATAGTGCGACACATTGCCAAGTTCGTCAACATGGAAATATTCTGAGAAGTTCTCCGTGTAGTTTCGGTTGGCGGAAACATCGATTCGGAAGTCCTTGAAAGGCTCCACCGAGGCTCGGAAATTCAGCAACTGATTTTTCGTTCGCTGATATGGTGAGTTCATCAGAGAGTCTGTTGTCAACCAATGGTTTCGGGCAGCAATAGTTTGAATATCAGGTTGTCCACCAAACATAAAGAGGAAACCAGGTCCACTACTTTCTTTGGTGTGGCCAACCAAAGTAGCGGAGTACATATAGCCTGGCAAGATGGTTCCACGACTTTGAGAATAGTTAGCCGAGAAATTGCGCAATGACATCAACAAGCGCAAGGTTCCATCCAAAATAAACTTGCCTATCATAGGTTTGTCTCGCAAGGAATCATTCTTGTCCCGTTTCTTGTCTGCAGAATCGTCATCTTCATCGTCCTCAGAATCTTTCTTTCCTTTAGTGTTCTTTTCGTTTTTGGGATCTCCCTTCTTATCTCCTTTTTTGGTTAAAGTAACCCCTTGGTTCACTTTCTTCAGATAGGGCACTGTATTATACAGGGTGACAAAGTTCAATGTGGCATTGCCCTGCAAATTTTGTGAATTCTGGATGGTATTGCCTAAATAAGACAAGGAGAGGGCGGAGGCTCTGAATTCATACACGGACGAATATCGCACGTTAGCGCTTATGAATTTGAATAGCGGAATCTTGTTGATAGGAACCTGATAGGTGGCATTGAAAGTCTGCCGGTAATCCGTTGTACGACCTCCTTTGCCGAGACAACGCCAAACGGAATCCTTTTCTGTGCGAGTGTCTATGCGGCCTTCCGGCTCGTCAATGCGCGCAGAAGCGTCAGCTTTGAACTCCAACCTCAAACTCTGGAAAATATCCCAGTTGATAGCATAGTTTCGGGTCCAGTCGAAGGATTTTACATAGTTGGTGTCGATAATAATATTACCTCTGCTCTTAGGACGATATTTGAATTCCTGCATTTCGCGGTGCAGCGTGGTGCGGAACACAAGATTTTTCGGCATCGGGGTGATATTAATATCTCGAATAATTTGCAACCATTTGCTTTTCAGCCACTTAACATTAGAAAGCGGTCGATAGTTTTTCGGATTCGTACTAAAGGTGTATCCTATTTCTCCATTATGGATATATTCGTTATTCATTTCCAAATCCTCATCTCGACGAATCAGTTCGGAATAAGAATAGGAGAAGTCAAGGTTTTCGATATCCCAGATGTGCATTTTGCTTCCTTTCGAGAAGTCTCTTTCCTTGCGGACATTCATCAAGTTGACGTTTTGCCGCTGGGTGAACTGATTGGTAAGGTAGCGCAGAGAATCACGAGCCGCGGCATTCGGCAGGTCCGCTAACTCGTCTTTCATCTTCACATCAGGATTCAGCGGGTTGTATTCCGGCTGCACCACCGCCAATGAATAGTCATAGTGCACCGGAATTCGGATATTCCACTTTTCGGGGAAGAGTATCTTACCGCCATCAATATTGGTGGCAATATCGAAATTGATATTGGTTTCATGGGAACGTTCTGTTATTGATTGTTCCAACGAACCAAATCCGGGAGTGGCGTAGGTGCCTGAAATGGTGAAGTCACCAACGTCGGCAAGTGTTGTTCGAGCGCGCAACAAAGCCGCAAACCCCTGGCGATCATCAAAGCCACTCAACCTCAACTCATTAATCCACATCTCCACCGATTTCGGTTTCATATCGTCATAATAACCGCCAGCCTCCGCTTCGCCAGACCGTTTCTTCGGGTTACGGATACCAATCATAATGGTAGTCACCTCTCCCAAATTAGGATTACCGACCACCGTGAAACGAGGATCCGTATCAGAAGCCGGAAGTAGCGTATACGGCACCAGAATGCTGGGATGAGTACCTGCCCGAATTGCCCTGTTACGTTGCATTTTTAGAGATACCAAGGAATCCAATGTGATATAAACCATATTCTGGGCGGGCCAGATGGCGTTGGTGTCACGACCTACATTCCAAGGCGTAATTTCAATCGGGAGTTCGTATTCGTAATAGTTCTCTGTAAAATCGGAACCCAAACGAATGAATGCCTTCACATCACCCTGACGCAAATCACCGGAAGAGTAAACGTCTTCCGCATGGATGTACATCTGCAGATTATTGAACTGACGAAGATCGTAGGATGTGTTTTTATAAATGGCACGGGAGTCGCCGTCGGGCAAGTCCACTACCTTCATGGTAACCGACTGCTCGTTTTCCTGGTACATCTGTGCTGTCATGCCGTATGCCGTCTCGCGTACAATGCCGGGAGGCAGCATATACGGAATCGGCACACGGTTGGAATTCTCCTCGTAGCTCACCGTTCCGACATAGAAGGAGCATTCGCCATCATCCTGGGTCGGAAGATAGTCGCCGTCTTCACGCAAACTCATATTGTAAGTACGCCAATCACTACGAACCAGTTCGAAGGTGGCCAGACGGCAGACTATCGGTTCTTCAAAATCACGCATGAAGACACGCATGAACCGTATGGAATTGAAACCGGACATATTGTTCACAACCTTGTCAGGATTGTGAATCGGAATACGGAACTGATACCACTTGGTGGCGGGTCTGTCTCCGTTAGGCAACCGGTCAGGACGACCCTCATAAATATCATTGATGTAATTTTCTCCCACCACCATCTTGTCTGGGGACAGATCAATCACGTATTGGTAGTACCGCTCGTCTTCACTCAGCGTATTATCATTATTCATATCCTCCATATTCGGGAGGTTTGTGGCCGCTGTGGGATAATTTTCGGGACTTTGGTTATCCGTCGGGGAGTTGCCGTCGGCATTGTTGAAATATTTGTAACGCTCCACGACCTTGACATCCATTTGATCGTAATCACTGCCTCTGAAATAGTGATAGTTATCGGCAGAGGGGTCGCTAATGGCATTCTGATAAGCTTGGGAAGCCGGACCGAAAGCAGCAGCAATACGGTCCACATAGGAGGTCTGGAAATACTCCAACTCTCTGCTATTCGGAAGGCCGTCGTAACCCACGTCCTGATACTGACGGGAATTCTCCTGGTTGTCAAAAGCATTCACAATCAACTGTTTGGTAGGTACACGGCCCCAAACCGTGAAATCCACATCATCGTCGGAACCATCTTCAGGCAAGCCGTTTTCGAAGAATTTGCGACCATCACGAAGAATATCCTCGGAAATATCACCCAAGTTGAAATACAACTTACCGCCAGTATGATTGGGATTATCAATAAAGGGATCCATCATCCAAAATTCGATATACTCGTAGTTGGATGATTCGAAATCGGTGTTGTCGAACTTGCGCATAATACCACCCCAACGGCTCCTCGGATCACGCAGCGTACCGTCTGCCTCCAAACCTTGGGAGAAACCTTCAGAACCGTCCACGTCATAGTTGTAAGCACCTCTTTCCGACGGGTAGTAGGCAATATTGAAAACGGTCATCAAGGTGGACAAGGAAGTGGTCGCTTGATCTTTATAGGGGAAAAGTTCGGGCTCGTAAACGGCACGGGCATAGGGCTGTGAAAGGTCATCTTTGGTGAGATTCGACGGAACAGCCGTGCCACTATTGTAGAACAACGGGTCGATAATATACCATGCCATACGGGCTCTGTTGTAACCGTATGCCAACTGGCGACGCGTCGAAGCGTTCACACTCACCGGAGAGGCTTCGGGGAAAAGGTCGGGCTGGCCTTGCGGCGTGGATGCCATCACCCAATTGCTCATAGACATCAAGTCAATGGTAGATTTGGCCGACTCGAAATTGTCAATATACGTTGTACCCGACTTGCCGATTTGACGATTGTGTCCTGGAATGAAATGGGCGAACTCACCGTCCAGGTTCAAATAGGATTTCGTGGTAGTGTGATGGAAAGTCAACAGATCGATAGCCTTCGTAACAAACGGAAGCTCCGTCTTATAAGCGAAGTTCATACCCCAAATCAGATTGTTTATAGGCTCATCGCCATAATTGACTTTGTTCGTGATAGGACGTTCTTGCAAATTTAACAGCGTCGCGCCTACGGTGAAATCGGGGGAAAACAAATAATCCAAATTGACACCGAACATGCGCTTGTCGGTTTGGTAAGCATCGTCGGTCTCAGGGGTGATTTGAATCGGTGTTCCTGAGGCCAGAATACTCTGGTTGGTAATGGTCACCACACCCATGTCGTAGTTGACCGTGTAATCAACATTCTCGGTCAGCGTAACGCCTCCGGCAGTAACCTTCACGGACTTGGTGGCTCCTCCTCCCTGGAAATGGAACTCCGAGCCATACGACGATCGGTAACTACCTTCAATGTAGTACTTGTTTTTGCTGGTAATCTGCTGCGCCATGGTTTTCGTCATGGTGTACAGCGAGTCGAATGCATATTTGTCAGCCAGTTCGGGCTCTTCAATGACCTCTCGCAAGTCCTTGCCAAAAGGCTGCGTTGTGGGGAAATAAATACGACCATTGGTAGAGTTGATTGTACCTCCATTGGTGTTCGCGCCGTCAATAAAGTCGAAAATCCCATCCGGTGTCGGATCCAATTGTTTGTTCAAACGGTCCAAACCCATCAACCGGATCAACGGAATGCCTTTTTTAGAACCCTGGGTGAAGAAACCATTCGGCGTACCCTCGGCATCACCGGTATAAAGGACGTTCAAACGGAATTTGTCGGAAGAGATCTGATAGGCCGACAAACTATAAACGTTCTTCATCATCAGTTTCCACAAAGGAGACTTGGTGTTCAGGCTGGAACTCTTCAACAGTTTGACCCGAATACAGTTTGGGGTAGCCACTTCGTTAGCAAATTCACCCACCTGATACACATGGTCATCGCCGATGACCGTGTATTGGAAAGCTACCGCCAGCACCTGGTCAGAGGCGAGTGCTGAATTCAGCGAAATGAAACCTAACTTGGTGTTAACGGTGTATTCACTGGAAGAAAGCAACCGCGCACTCTCAACTTTCTCATAGTTTGTTCCCGACTTGAATCCGAGCGACTGCATGTTGCTTGACACGTTGGCGATATTGCGGATCAAGGAACTGTCGGCGTAGGTCGTCAAGTTGTTGATGTAGTTGTCAGGAAACTGCCCGCCAGGATACGCAGGGTTGTACGAAAGGTTGCGAAACTCCGGATTATACTCGCCTAAGTCTGTGAAAGCCACAATGTTACGGTTGTTTGTGGTGGCCGCGCCAACCGTTGTACGCCACACCTCAATCTTGGTGATTACGATAGGCGAACTCACCAAAGGCAATGTGCTAAGATACTGATTATAATGCTCTTCGAAGAATTGTCCGAGGAAGAAGTGTTTGTTTTCTTCATATTCGTCGGCGCGGAAATAGAAATCCGTCTCCTCGGCACCATTCTGCACGGTAATCGTCTGGCTGGAACCCTTCTTTCGGGAAGCGACGGCGGTTATGAAGAGATTGCCGAACTTAAGCTGCGTTTTCACACCAAACAAACTCTGGCTACCGGTGATCAGCGTGCTGTTTAACGGGAAGGTGATGTCGCCGAATTCAATAAGTTGCAGGATATCATCCTCCTTGCCGTTGTATTTGAGCTTTAACTGGTCTGTCTTTGTCGTGACTGCCAACTCGTCGGTAGAATAGTTGAGGTTGAATTCTATCTTGTCACCGATTTTAGCTAACAAGTTCAACTGGATATCTTCATCAAAGTCAAGCTGAAGATGTTTCCGTTGCTTTACTGGCAAAAGGTAATTGTCTGTTTGGGTGTATTTTACACCTAACTTCAGTCCGATATTTCCTGACGGCCGAATGTCAATTACATTGCTGCCGAAAATACCCTCAAAGATTTCGCCACCAAGATGGAGCTGTGGTATCAATCCACTGCCCCTTCGGGACTTGGGTCCGCCACCAAGAGTTCGGCTTTGGTTCTGCCAATAGTCGTGTATACTCTGTTGCAGGTCGTAATTAATATATTCGTTGACATTCATGTACGCGCCGGGGCCAAAAGGCGAATTGCCGGTCATGTACTGGAAATTATAGGTGTTTGTTTCGGGATCGTAGATAATGGACGGTCCTATTCCGGGAGGGTTATTGAGATAAAAAGGATTGTTCGGATTTGGATTCAACGGGTTGTTATCCGGTTGGGGAAGGATCGGCGGGTTCGTGTCCGGCGGGCAAATCGGATACGACAGTTGCACCTTGGTTGGCAGCGTCTTGCGAACAAACGGCCCATTGCCGGCTTTCAGGTCCAAATGCCCGAAACCAACAGTGAGAAGCGCTATGATGACAGCGTATATATAATGTCTTACTTTCAAGTTTCTCCTTTTTAGTTACAATAATTTCAAAGCCTTCTTAATTAGTTCTTCTACAGATAGTTGTATTCCTTCGGCCTTGATAATTTTATCCAAAACTGCTTCCGCGCCTGCCTTGGGAAATCCCAAAGCAACAAGAGCGGATAACGCTTCATATTTATTATTATTGTATGCGACGTTAATTTTTGTTGAATCCGCCCAAGAGGCCTTCTTCGCCTTGTCTTTCAATTCGATAACCACCCGTTGTGCCGTTTTTGCTCCAATGCCCTTAACCGACTGAATGGCCTTGACATCTTCGGTGGCGATGGCATTGAGCACCTCCCCTACGCTCATGGAGGAGAGAATAAGCCTTGAAGTGTTCGGGCCGATTCCGTTGACAGAAATAAGCAGTTTGAACAACTCGCGTTCTTCTTCGGTAGCGAAACCGTAAAGAACCTGAGCATCTTCTTTTACAATGAAATGGGTAAGAAGCCGCACTTCCTGCAGATCTTTGATTTCAGAGAAAGTGGCCAAAGAGATGTTGACATAGTATCCCACTCCCCCGGGCGTTTCTATGATCACGTACGCGGGATTCACTTCTTCTATTCTGCCTTTGATGTGGTTTATCATATTGTAAAAAAAACAAGCGGCAAAGATACAAAATTTGAGGCTATCTTCCTCCATTGATTTTTCTTTCTCCAGTAAACGTAAACGGAATGCCGTTCTCCATACAGAAAGTCCGCCACCTGTCAATGTAAAACGGTGTATTTGACCCGTCCGCCACCACTTCTTTGAACGGCAGATGAAACCTGATTTCGTCGGGCAGCACCCGGGGATTTTGTCGCAAAAGCAGACAATCGACCGCAAAATCACATATCTCCGTTTTCGGGAAAACACGTTGGTCACGAGAGAGAATGTAATAGATTTTGTTATCGAAACAGATGAAATTCCCACGTTTACACAAAAACGGAGTGTCATATTCCATCGTGTCGAGCGGCACAATCGGACCGCTAATCCGATGTTTGCGAACATGATTCCTGACATTATACTGGTAAAGTTTGTCGTCAGAAGTGCGAATAGAATCTGAAAACAGAACCGCCTGCCCGTGATAATTGAATTCTAAAGCACTGCATTTACGAATATGGTATGCCAAAAACGCCGTTTCTTTGCTCAACGCCACTTTTTTCACAACAAAAGAACTACAAAAAACGGTTAAAAGAACGCTTGCAATCCAAAAGACCTTTCGACTTTTCTGGTATAGAAGGTAACAAACACATCCGATAACCCCGTATAAGAGAATAACCTGCACAATATGGTAATCAATGTTCTCCGTTACGGAGTAGGGTAGTCTTCCAATATAAGTAATGATGGTGTTCATCGCTCTGATTTCCATGGTAAGAACCCATGTCAAATATTTGGGAATCAATGGAATAAACGATATTGGCAGTAAGGCCACTCCGGTTATGATGACAAAAAAGGAAAGGGCTATGACCCCAAGATTGGAAATCATAAAATAGTTTGGAAACTGGGCGAAATAGTAGATAGAGACAGGAAAAGTTCCCAATTGCGCGGCAACGGAAACGGTTAGCAATTCCCAAAAATAGTTTCCGATTCGTGTCCGACACTGATAAATGGCCGATAGTTTCGGCTGAAACAGGACAATGCCCGTTACGGCCAAATAGCTGAGTTGAAAACCGACTTCAAAAAGTAACAAAGGATTGATAATCAACAAAATAAACATTGATGCAAATAAACTGTGGAAAACGTTGGTGTTTCGGTTCAGCAACTGTCCCAATGCCACGAAAGTGAACATGGTGGCCGATCGGGTTACCGACGGGGCCAGCCCAGTGATGTGTGCATAAAGCCATATCACTAACAGAATCAGGACAGCTTTGATTATCCGTGAAGTACGAAAATAATCCAGTGGTTTAAGTAAAAAATTGATAATCATAAAGATAATGCCAACATGCATTCCTGAAACACAGAGGATGTGGCTGACTCCTGCCGACGAATACGAGGCTTTCAATTCCGGATCCAACGTGTCATCATCGCCCAGCAGAATGGCCTTTAAGATGTCCAGTTCTTCGCCCTTCATGCCCGCACATACATATATGTCTGTCAAACGGGTGCGAGCTTTTTGTGCCACGGCCTTTAATGGATTGGGCGGTTGATGGGCAAATCGTTTCCACGCGCCATCCCTTACAAATCCTGAGTAATAGATGCCACGACGACGCATATATTGCTGATTGTCGAAAACATCGGGGTTGCAGGGTGGGGCAATGCGGGTAAGGTCAGCATGTACGAACAGCAGGTCTCCGTAATGTAAAGAGTCCGTCGAAAGAGAGGGTTGCAAATAGAGCAGGATTGTTCCGTTAACAGGCTTATTGTTAATATTTTGCAGAACCTCAGCTTCGATTTTTACACTTTTTTCGCGGGGTGTAGGTTCCGCCGCGACGCACACTACCCAATCGGCATTTTTCTCTATTTCCACTTCCGCAAAAGAGGGATGGAAATGTCTGTTTGTCAAGTTAATGCCTGTCAGAATAAAGGCGACAATCATCGCCAGTGTCTTCACAAATCGCCAGCGATACGCGCTGAGAAATGTCAGCGTCACGACCAACAGGAAACAAACAACCGCACTCCACCGTAGCACCCTGCAATATGCATTTGAAAAGTCACCATAATAG
>Ga0265299_10002951_pt1 | contig 16958 bp, 16 predicted proteins | sample AusTroGonzalo_MG_4_FD_193485 | JGI IMG/M metagenome (GOLD analysis project Ga0265299, IMG submission 193485) | Bovine rumen microbial communities from tropical cattle in Woodstock, Queensland, Australia - Gonzalo_02 | ecosystem: Host-associated > Mammals > Digestive system > Stomach > Rumen ... | reverse complement strand
TCTCTAAAAGAAATCTCTGAAGGTTGTTCAGGATAGCTGCCTCTAATTTGGTTTCTTTGTAAATATCTTGAGATTCCATATCAAGGAACTCAAGCGTGACGGGGTCGTGAAGAATGTCTTGAGGGGTTAGCTGTTGGGCGTTTTGAGCGACATAGCGTTGAAGTGCTTTCTTGTTTTTGGACAGTCCCAACCGTTCGTAGTATAAAGAGGACACTTGGCGGTCAAGCTCTCTGCTAGTCCAACATCCACGAATGGTTTCTTGCTCATAGAAGGCCCGTTTCAAAGGATCCTCAATACTTGTCAAATAGGCCAAACAAGTATAATTCAACCGATAGAAAATTTTGTCAGCAGGCGTAGCCCACTCTTCCAATTTGGCAATCGCTGATTGCCAAATTTCATCTGATTGATTATTAGTCTCTTGTAATTTGGAGGTCGCTGATTGCCAAATTGATGTAAGACCAAAATCTGCCAAATGCAAACTGTTCTTCTTGAGGTACGGACCTAATTCCATACCAATTTGCGGATAAACAAGATAGAGCCGACGATATAAGCGCAAACTGCGTGGCTCAAAACCTTTTCGGTTGATTTGTTGAGACAACTTGTTGATGAGCTTTTCGCCGTACTTGGCGCGATCTTCACCGTGTTGCTCATACTCCACGATATAATAACCCACCAGCCAGTTGCGGGCTGTCAGCGAGAGATTGACCGCATGGGCGGCTTGTGCCTGAAGTGCATCTTGGATGAGGTTGATGCGTCCTACGAGTGATTCAAAATTCATAACTGTTCTGTATTGATTAACACGGCAAATATACAACAATAAAATGCATTTGTCAATAGTTTTGAAAATTTTCTTTAACACCGAATGTCAATTGGTTATATAAATGGATTGATATTATTTTTAATAATAGTTAAATAATTCAACGTGTTTTTCGCAGGATTTTGCGGTTTATAGGTCTAAACCCGTAAACCCGTAAACCTGTAAACCCGTAAACCTACACAGTGTGAAACGTGAAACGTGAAATGCATTTGCAAGCGCATTTCGCAAATCGCAAATCGTAAACCGCAAATCGCCTGAAATGAATTCTCGGCACTGTGCCGTGTTTTGGCACACACACACGCTATTTTTGCTGGCGTATTACAAATCCTTTAACAGTTGCGCCCGACACGTATCAGGGATGATTAATATGAACGATTACTATTTTTATGTAGCCCCAGACGAAGAAGGTTTGGGATGGGAATTCACGATTTGTGACTTGATCGAGAGCGAATTCGAAGATCGGCCTGACAATTTTCCAACTAAGGCAGCAAAAATCGAGTTTTTGAAAGAATTGATTGCTGATATTGAGGAGTGTGTTGAAAAGGTGGAGAAGGAGGAGGATATATAGTTTAGGGTAATTATCTGTACTCTAATTTTGCCGACTGTTTCCAAAACAGTTCGTGTAAAAAAAAGATATTTTTATGAACGGAAAAACGACAAGCACACCCGTCACAGACTTTGAAAATGTCATCGTCGTTCCACTGGGCACAAAAGCGGTGGAAATAATGGAGCACATAATGTTGAGAAACACAGACAATGGAGCGTTTGAATGTTGCTCCAGTGAGCTATGGGACAAAATTGAGGCATGCATTGACGAAAAAAGCACCCTCTGTTGCTTTGTGGCCTGGATGGATTCATTCGAAGACACAAGCGATGATTTGAAAGCGAGGGTAGAGTATCATCTTGCCGCACACATTCCTACGGCTATAATTTGCCTATGGGGGTATCATTACTGTTGCGAATTAGTGCCGAATGTATTTGTGCCAGAATCATACAAAACCATCAAATGGATGAAACAGCAGCCGATTGTCTCTTTTGATTTCATTGACATCATAACCACCTTTGAGGAACAAAACAGTCAAGGATGGGATCAAATTGTAAATGATATTGAGCGAATAATCATCCCAAACGAGAAAAACCAAAAGAAAAATTGAATAGATATGAACGATTACTATTTTTATGTGGCCCCAGACGAAGAAAGTTTGGGATGGGAATTCACGATTAGCGACTTGATTGAGAGCGAATTTGAAGATCGGCCTGACAAATTCCCAAATAAAGCAGCAAAAATTGAGTTTTTGAAAGAATTGATTGCAGATATCGAGGAGTGTGTGGAGAAGGTGGGGAGTGAGGAGGGAGTTGTTGTTTGAGGTTGCGATGGTGAATGGGATAATTTTGTAGTTTTGCGAAATCAATATAGAGTAATATGGCAGAAAATCAAATTGAACTGAAATCAATAAGAGAACTCCTTAATGGTAAACATTTTATAATCCCGAACTATCAGCGAGGATATAAATGGAGAGGAAAGGATGTGGAGTACTTAATAAATGACATTGCTGAAATTAAAGATAATGACAATAGCGATTATTGCCTTCAGCCGATAGTTGTTGCTCCGAATTGGAAACAAAAAGTTTGTTCGACTTGTGGACATATAATAGATTCTGCTGAAGAAGGATACATATTGGTAGATGGTCAACAACGATTAACTACAATTTGGCTAATAATTAATTGGGCAAAGCATAATGGATTTCAAATAGATTGGAATTTTAGTATTGAATACGAAACACGAGACATAAGCAATGCTTTTCTAAAAGATATTCAAGAAAAAGGTGAGGCCAAAGATAAAGATGAAGGGACTTGCGACACTCATTATTTCTCAGAAGCACTTAAAGCAATAGGAAGTAAAAAATATAAACCTGAGGCATTTTTTAAAAATCTTGAAAAGAATGTAAAAATCATTTGGTACGAGATTGAACCTGAAGAAGGCCCCGCACATTTTGAGCGATTAAACAACGCCAAAATCAGTTTGACCAATGCAGAATTGGTAAAAGCTTTCATTTTGACGAAGATGTCTGAGACCGCCAGAGCAAGGGTGGCTTGTGAATGGGACGAAATGGAATACAAACTTCAAGATAAAGTTTTTTTCTCATTCATTACGACAAAAGATAGCATATACAACAAAGAGTATAATCGTATCGAATTGCTTCTAGACTTATACATAGGTACAACAAAAGAGGATAAAGAAAAAGACGAACACCATACCTTTAACCAGCTTGCCAACAAAGTCGAAAAAGAAGGAAAAACGATTGAGAACATATGGCAAGACATTCTAAACATCCATAATCGTTTACTATGTTGGTATAATGACAACTTCTTATATAATATGATAGGTTTTCTTGTCGAAAATAACGGAGATGCTGAACTTTCTATAATATGGGAAGAATGTAAGGAAAAATCGACGAAAGACACCAAAGATTTTGTTAAGGAACGAGTTGTTAACAAAAATACACCGACTGAAGATGACATTAGAAAGATGGTGTACAAAGACAGTAGCACTAAAAGTGTTTTACTCTTATTCAACATTCTATCGTTATTATCAATTGATGATACAAAAGATTATAAGTACATTTTTAACGACAAATTCCATTTCGACTTGTACAAAGCCGAAAGTTGGGACAAAGAACATGTTCACGCAACCGCTTCCGAATCATTGCAGAGTAAAGTTGAGTGGGTGAAATGGTTGAAGGATTTGGATATAAATCTGGTTGAAGAAAAACTAGTTGACCACAAAGAAGAATGTCTTAAATGGATTAATGACGCGAAAAAAGTCAAAGACAACGAATATCAGGACATAAAAGAAGATAAAAACGAGACTTTCAAAACCCTTTCTAAAGAGAAATTTGCTGAAATTTTTATTAACATTGTCTCTGCATTGGAAGGGGATGACGAGAAAGACTTCAATCAGAATAGTATTGGGAATCTTGTTTTGCTCAATGCTGGAATTAATCGTTCTGGATCCTATAAGGTTGCGCCATTCTCAACAAAACGAAGAATTATAATGGAGAGAGTGAAAAAAGGGCAGTTTGTACCACTTGGCACACAAAATGTTTTTATGAAAGTTTACACCCCAATTCCCGGCCATTTTTACAAGTGGGAGAAAGAAGAACCATACGATGGCAACGAGAAATCAGACAGATATAACTATATAGAAGAAATAGTTAAAACTATTAACCGCATAAAATAAACAGAAATGGATAACAATGTAAAAAGCAATACAAATTTTTGGACTGAAATTAGCAAATACAAAATCTATGTCCCATATTATCAGCGGGATTATGCACAAGGGAGATGTGATGGCGGAAGAATTGACAATATCCGCAAAGTATTTGTTGAGGAGTTGTATCAGGCAATAACTGATCCGAAGGGGGAAGAAATATGTCACCTTGGGTTGGTTTTTGGTTCCTACGATGAAGACAACAAAACATTCATTGCGGTTGACGGGCAACAGCGATTAACCACAATATTCCTGTTGCATTGGTTTGTGGCGTGGCGTGAGGGGAAATTAAGCAATTATGAAAAATCATTGAAGAATTTTTCATGGGATACACGCAGCTATTCATCACAATTTGTCGCTTTGCTTTTTAACATTAAGCCGTTTGACATCAAATTGTCCAACAATGTAATAAAAGCAATAAAAACTCACTATAACTATTTCTCCATTTGGGAGAACGACCCAACAGTCAAAGGGATGCTAACAATGGTAGAGGAAATTGAAACACAATACCCTAACGAAGATGGATTATGTGCAAAATTATTTTCGAACGATTGTAACATCAGATATGACATTCTAAGATTGGAAAAAAACTCCGATGGGAGAACCTATTTGAAAATGAATTCGCGAGGACGCTCTCTTACAACCTTCGAACTATTCAAGTCAAAATTTATAGACAACTATTCATCGTTTGCAACAAAATTCGACACTGATTGGCTGATCTTCATGCTTGCAATGTCGAAAAATGAAAATGACGACTTTGCTGACCCGGACGTATCGTACATGAATTTCATCAATGAATACACTTATTTGATACTAAAATCAAAAGATAATAAGGATTCCGATACTTATAAAGATTTTATTGAAGCAAAATTAAAAGATAATCAGATAGACGTTCCTTTTATAAGTTTTAAAGAATACAAACCTGCATTCGATAAAAATGTTGATTGTTTTTCTAATTTTTTTAATTGGATAATTGACAATTACGAAAAAATCAAAAGAGTTGATGAGGAATTGGGTTTCAAACCAGACAAAAAGGAATGGGAATTTTTTCTTGATAAAATCATAAAAAGCCACAAGCCGAATTTCACACACCGAGCAAAGTTCCTCTCGCTGTTTAAATATGCGAATTTGACAAAATTTGATGTCTTGAACGAAAAATTATATCGCAAATGGAATCGTGTATTCAGAAATCTAATTGAAAATTCCGACATTGACGCTGCCAAATTTGGGGATATTTGCGAAACAGTAAATAGAATAAACAATAGTGACATATACGTGTATTTGTCTTGTGATGAGGAATTGGACACTTTCGACAAAGGGCAAGTCAAGGAAGAAATAGCGAAAGCCAAACAAATACTAAATGGCGGCAACGAATGGGAATCCAAAATCATCGAAGCCGAGAAATACGCCTTCTTCAAAGGTGCGATTCGTTTCTTATTCCAAGATGCAGAAGGAAACGTTACGGATGAAAGCTGGAAAGGTTTCGATACTAAATTGGAAAACGCAAGAAAATACTTCAAACCAGAAAAGGATGCAAAGAATTGTTTGAAAGATGAATATAATAATGCAAATCTTTTGAAGTCGCTATTGAGCCGTTTCGAAAATGAGAATTTTTGGTCCGTGTTGAATTGGAGCCATAGAACGTTCAATAATAAAGCTGAAACGTGGCGATACTATTTGTTAAATAGCAATATAGTAAATCCCATACATCAATTACTGATGGGAGAAATAGCTATTTTAATTCGTGAGCCATCAGAAGAAGATTTTGCACAAAACACTCTTTATCAATTGTCTAACACAATGTTGTTGGATTTTGTAATGAAAAGAATCCCAGATTCTTGGATAAGAGACTACCATTTTCATAAGGCAATTTTCCCAAGTGGCACAGGAGTATTTTTAAATGCGTCAGATAGAGATAACATACTTGATTCTTTTGCTCTTGATGTTGAAACAAAAGTTCCCGATACCAAATTCTTGTATGGCTCAGACATTAATTTCAAATACGAAGGTCATAATTTTCAATGGTATAGAACAGACTTTGTATATCTGATGAAAAATGATGCCCGTCAATTCAAGAATGAAAATGCCACGGAAGAAACAGAAAAGTACTATTGTAGAGATGTGAGAAACATTAAAGGAGTTGATGAATTTAAAAGCATTCTCAAAGAAATAGTTGAAGATAGTCAGGAAAAGGCCAACTCCACACCATCAGACATCAACATAGAACAATAATCTTTTTCATGCCCACCACCCTCATCACCGACTCCTCCCACTACACCTCCGTCCTTGACCTCGCGATGAAGGCCAAGCACTCGCCGTGGATCGGGACCGCCGACATCAAAGACCTGTACGTGTTGCAGGGGAAAACCGAGAAGCCGTTTCTCGGAGTGCTGGCGGAACTGCTCGGAAAGGGCGTGGAGGTACGACTTATCCACGCGAAGGAACCGGGACCGAACTTTCGTGCCGACTTCGACCGCTACCCGAGATTGGCCAAGATGCTGGAACGGGTGATGTGCCCGAGGGTGCACTTCATACGATGTTTTTATGGATGATTTTGGAATGATTTTCAGGACTTTCACTTCAAAATTTATCGTAAAATCTGAAGTTGTACTTCATAATTTCATTCAAAAATAATCTTTCGTGTTATTTTCTTATTTATTTTTGCGGCTATGAAAAACGAACGAAAAATGTTAGATAGGTTATTGTCTCTGAGTGACATAAAGAACGACCTCGCCTTTTCAATGGTGTTGAAGTATGGCCTGCTACTGATTTTCTGAAAAAGCTATGGTCAGGTAATATTATCATTCCTTAATTTGCTATGTTACAGTTTATCACCGACACCTCCCACTACACCACCGTGCTTGACCTCGCGATGAAGGCCAAGCACTCGCTATGGATTGGCACCGCCGACATCAAAGACCTCTACGTGCTGCAGGGGAAAACCGAGAAACCGTTTCTCGGGGTGTTGGCGGAACTGCTTGGAAAAGGCGTGGAGGTGCGGCTTATCCACGCGAAAGAGCCGGGACCGAACTTCCGTGCCGACTTCGACCGCTATCCGCGACTGGCCAAGATGCTGGAACGGGTGATGTGTCCGAGGGTGCACTTCAAGATCATCGTTATCGACCAGACGGTCTGCTACGTGGGCAGCGCGAACCTCACGGGCGCGGGCATGGGGATGAAATCGCCTCACCGCCGCAACTTCGAGGCAGGCATCCTTACCGATGAACCTTCCATTGTGACCGCCGCCATAGAGGAGTTCGACAAGGTGTGGCGCGGAAGCGAGTGCGGGAAGTGCCAGCGGAGAAGCGTTTGTCCAGATCCGATAGTGTGACAATAGTTCTCGTCTGCAAGAAACAGAAAAGTCGCCCACACATCACGTCGTGCCTCAGCTCATTTGTGATCTACCCTTGCTGTTGTAATTTCCGTTTCAGTTCCGCCACTTCCTCCCTCAGTTTCCGCACCTCTTCATCGTTTTCCCTCTTCACCGAATGCTTGAACTTAAGCATCGCAAGGTTCAGTTCGAAAGAGGTCTCGCTGCTCTGCACCGGCAACGTGTCAGTCATCAAATCCTCCACCAGCTGTCCGCCGCGTTGAAGCAAGGATTTCTGTTCTACAGAGTTCTCCTCCTGCCGGGGGATTTCCGTCATCACCCGCGAAAGCTCCCTCAACTTCGCGTATGCCTCCACGATGGCGATGGTGGTCTCCACCGCCTTCGGACTTTTCAGGATAGTGGCCAACATATAGAGACCTTTCTCGGTGAAAGCCTTGGGAAATTGTGGCGAGAATTTGAGCTTTTGGAGGTGGTCGAAAATTTCGACCGCAAATCCATAAATTCCCGATTATCAAGTCGTAAGATATATCCGTCGGGGAATTTTTCAGGATTGTTACTGACCGCTTCGTTAATATGCTTCGTTTCCACTCCGTATAGTTCGGCCACATCGGAATCCAAAATCACCTGCTGGTCCCGCAGGGGGATCATCTTGTTTTCTACTTCTATAATAGCGGAGGCGCGAAAAGTATGCCAAGTGCCAGCGACAGAACGTGTGCTCAGGCCCGATATTGTGACAATTACACTTTTTGTCTTACCCCTTTCGTAAAAACACTATCTTTGCCACCCTAAATAATCCCAGTATGCGAAAAGCCCTCATCTCAGCTTTGTTCGTCTTCGCCCTCGCCGCGACATGCCTCGCCCAGACCGTCTATCAAAAAGACCGTTGGGGCGCGAAACTTCTATACTTTCAGGAGAATGCGGTGCGTGTTCAAGACCGTTGGGGAGATCAGATCCTCTGGCACGATGCCGCCAACAGCACCATCCGGCAGAAGGACCGCTGGGGAGAGAAACTCGTCTATTTCGATGGGAATTCCGTGCGGCAAACGGACCGGTGGGGCGCCGCCCTACTCTACTTCGACGGCAACACCATCCGCCTCAAAGACCGATGGGGCGAGGCGTTATACTACATCGATGGCAACACTATACGACAAAAAGACCGCTGGGGCGAGAAGCTCTACTACTTCGACTTCACGCCCTCGCAATGGCAAATCGTGTGCGTTTTATTGGCCGAAAGCTAACAGCCAAAGCCTTTACTGTCCCGACATCTTATTCACTCTCCGTACCGCGAAACGCCAGACGAAGAAGAAGAACACGAGGAAGCCCACGTAAAGGGAGCCCGTGATGGCGTTAACCTCCTGCGTCACGTCCGTGGCGTTGAGGTTGTTCATGTACATCAGCACTGCATCGTAGGTTCCGTGCAGGATGACGGGGATGAAATAGGCAAGCGCGAGATACTGCCGGCGCTTGGCGTAGCGGAACCGCGCCAATGAGAAGAAATAACCCATGAAGATGGCAAAGAAGAAGTGCGCAGGCACGGCGAAGATGCCGCGGCCCACAGCCAATCCCAAACCGCCCTGCATGATGTAGAGCACGTTCTCCAAGCCCGCGAAGCCGAGACCGACAAAGGCCGCGTATTCCAGACCGTCGTAATACTCGTCGAAATGCGGGTTATTCCAGATGCAGAGGTAGAGCATCAGCAGCTTGCAAAACTCTTCCGGGAAGGCCGCGCTCACGAATGCCTCATAGAGCGCATTGCCCAGCGGCGTGTCCGCCGGACGGGGAACGATGTAGTTCAGGCCGCTGGCCACGAACATGTCCAACAGCGCGGACAACACGCCGAAACCGAAGGCTTTCATCAGCAACGGCCACGGCTCCTTCTGGAAGGTGTCGCGTTTGTAGATGTAGCCCATCAGCAGGGCCACGGGGAGCAGGGAGGCGATAAGGAGAATGTACATTGGCTTTGGGGGTTAGGGGTTAGGGGTTAGGGGTTAAAGTTCAAAGTTCAAAGTTCAAGGTTCAAAGTTCAAGGTTCAAGGTTCAAAGTTTCAGGTGGCTGAGAGTTGGGAGGATTATTCTTCTTCGAAATAGTTTTCTTTGATGTAATCGAGTTGGCGGCGTTCGCGCTTGGTGGGGCGGCCGAGGCCGTGCGGGCGGAACTCCTGCGTCTTGAGGGTCTTCATGCGGTCGTACTCGCTCTGCGGGGTGAGGTCGGTGCAGTACTGGGGGACCAGCGGGGCCCCTACCCTGCTCTTCGGCGCATCCACGACCTCCACGGTCTTGTGCAACGAGCCGATGTGCACCTCATAGATCTCGCCCACGCGCACGTCACGCGAGGGCTTCACGTTCTCGCCGTTGAGCTTCACCTTGCCGGCGTTGCAGGCCTCCGTGGCGATGGAGCGCGTCTTGAACAGCCGCACCATCCAGAGCCATTTGTCGATTCGCACGTTTAATTTCTCCATAGTTCAAGGTTCAAGGTTCAAAGTTCAAGGTTCCAAGTTCAAAGTTTCTTCCAGGTCATCGTCCTGCCTAATGCGGGTATCCCAATGTAGCCGCGCACCCGCAGGGTCTTGTCGTTCTCGAACCACATCTTGCATTTGTAGGTCTTGCCATGAACGGGATCGTAGATCTCGCCATCGACCCACTGGTCTTTCTTCGCATCATAACGGAAATGGAAAATCAGCGGAATCTGGTCGCCCGGCGTATTGCGCTTGGCCGGATCCGGGTTCATGATGTCGCGCTTCGGCGAACCGTCCTTGAAATAGGGATTCTTCACCCAGATGATACGACCGCTGTAAGTTCCTGATTTGTCTTTCGTTATCTTGACCTTGCAATCCTCGTCCGAAGTGTCGTCCGAGATGTAGTAAGTGCCCAAAATTTTGTCTGCGGCCTCCGTTTGGGCGACCGCAGACAAAGCAGACAATATAAAAAATGCACAAAAGATTAGAATCGACTTAGACATTGGGATAGGTATTAATATTGTAGAGACGAGGCGTGCCCCGTCTCTATCCTTTCCTTACGCTTCAGCGGGAGTTTCAGTCTCAGCGGCCGGTGCGCTCTCGGCATTCTCAGCCTCGGGTTGCGCTTCGGTCTCGGCAGCCTTGGGGTTGTTCATCATCTTGATTTTGTACTCCAGTTCGGCGACTTCCTTCTTGGCGGCCTCGATCTTCTTACGGAACTCGGCGGTCAGGATTTCGGCGTTCTTGGAGTTGGAGAAGAAGCCCAAGTTGTTCTCCCACAGCACGATGTCGTCTTTCAGACGGGCGAGGCGCGTGGCGAGGTTGCTCTTCTCACGGTCGATGAGCTTGTCGGCGTTCGGGTTGCGCATGATGTCGTTGATGCGCGACTGGAAGCGGCTCTGACGCATCTCTTCGGCGTTGACCTTCAGTTCGGCAAAACGCTTGTTGATGGCCTCGCGGTAGGCGGTGTAGATGCGATCTTTGTCGGCGCGCGGCACGAAACCTATCTCCAGCCATTCCTTCTGGAAGGCCTTCATCGCGTCGAGGTTGGCGTTGCGGTCCTCACCGAACTCGTAACCGAGAATCTGCTGGATGAGTTCCTCTTTTTTACGAAGGTTTTCGCTCTCCTCGCCTTCCACGTTGCTGAAGAACTTGGCCTTGGCCTCGAAGAACTTGTCACAAGCGGCGCGGAAACGCTTCCAAACCTGGTCAGAATACTTGCGCGGGGTGGCGCCGATGCTCTTCCACTCGGTCTGCAGCGCGAGAATCTCCGAGGTAGCCTGTTTCCAGTCGGTGCGGTCGGCGATGCCCTCAGCCTGGATGGCGAGGTTCAGCTTCTGGTTGTAGTTCTGCATCTGCACGTCCTTGATCTGCTGGAAATACTCCTTCTTCTGTTGGAAGAATTTGTCGAGCGTGGATTTGAAGCGGTTCCAAATCTCGTCGTTGAGCTTTGCGGGGGCGGGTCCGAGGGTCTTCCACAGGGTGAAGAGCTCGGTGAGCTTGTCGCTGACAGCGTTGTAGCCGTTCACATCCTCAACAGGCTGTGCCACAATCTCCTCGGCCTGCTCGCAGAGCACGACCTTGGCGTTGTAGTTGTTCTGCTCTTCGGCGAAAAGCTTGTCGTAATGCTCGCGACGACGCTGGTTGATCTGGTCGGAAGCGGTCTTGAAGCGCTCCCAAATCTCCTCTTTCTTGTCATCCGGAACGGGTCCGATCTCTTTCCACTGGCGATGCAGTTCCTGCAACTCATTGAATGATTGATTGATGGACTCTTCAAGGAGAAGTGATTCGGCTTTCTCGCAAAGGAGGAGCTTGCTTTCGAGGTTCTTCTTGTAGTCGAGCATGCGCATCTCGCGGTTCATGCGGACGATGTCGAAGAACTTCTCAATATAGAAGTGGTAGTTCTGCCAGAGGTTGGTGGACTCGGTTTGCGGCACGGGGCCGATGGCTTTCCACTGCTCCTGGAAGGCTTTGACGTGGTCGTTCAGGACCTTGAGGTTGGTCTCGGTCTCGAGGAGGCGTTTCAGTCCCTCGATGATATTGGATTTAGCTTCTAAATTCTTCTGTTTCTGTTGCTCGAGCTCTTCAATGAAAGCGGCCTTGTTGTCCTTGAAGGTCTGGAAGGCGGCATTGAAGCGGGTTTCGAGTTCGTCGGGCTCAAGCGTGATTTCCGGGACGGCGGGGGCTTCCTGGCCTTCCTCGAGATTCTCGGCGGCAGCGGCGGCGGCTTCAGCAGCGGCGACCTTGGCGGCTTCGAACTCAGCCTGGCGTGCGCGTCTGCGCTCACGCAGGAAGTCCAACGCTTTGGCGCGGATCACGCCCACACGCTGTTTGATGATGTTGAAGTTGGGCTCCACGACCAGCTTTTCAAGCTCGGCCACGAGCCGTGCAAGGTCGAAATCGGCATATTCGGCCTCGATCTGCTCAACCGTCTCCTCGGGTTTTTCAGGCTCCTGCGCCTTGGCCTCTTCGACGGGCTGCTCTTGGGCAACCGGCTCGGCGGCGGGTTCTTCCGCGACGGGCTCGGCGGCAGGCTCCTCCTGCGGCTCCTCGGCGGAAGCTTCGGGTTGCGGTTCCGCGACGGTTTCGGTCACGGGTTCCGCGGTTTCGGGTTCCACTGCGGATGCGGGAGTTTCGGTTTCATTAACGGTCTGGGTCTCTTGGGAGACCTCGGGGTTCACCTCATTGTTCTGAATCTCAGAATTTTCCGGGTGAAGAAGTTCTTGTGATTCCATAATTTGGAGTTTTTTTGGTGATTAAAAGAAAACGGCCGCGAAGATACATTTTTTTTGCGAACGGCGAGCTTACCACTTCACGAACCGCGCAACGGTATAATCTGTCCGCAGAAAATAGATTCCGGGAGAGAGATTGGCAATATTTATCTCAATTGTATTTTCATGTATATTTTTGACATTCAGAACATTTCGACCATTAATGTCATAAACATTGACACTTTGCAACGGACCGAGCCCTTCCACTCGCGCCACCTCCCGCGCGGGGTTCGGCCATACGCGCACGCGCGCGGGCGTGTGCACGGGCGCGGACGTGTGCACGGGCGGCTCTGTGCCCGCGAAGAAGGCCGCGCCGCCGGCCCAGTTGCCCAAGACGAGCTCGGGACGGCCGTCGCCGGTGAGGTCCGACACCGCCGGAGCCACACGCCTGCCCTCCTTGAACGGCATCGCCACCCCGCCAACAGTCTCCGGCATCCGCACCTCCGCCTTCGTGAACAATCCGTCCAAGTTGCCGTCAATATCCTTGTAATAAGATACTTCGCCCAACTCGCCACCGCAGAACAACACCGTACCGTACTGCGGGTCCCGATAGAAACAAGGGACACTGTATCCGAAATACGACTGGGTAAAATCTCGCATATCCACCCCACCCAACGTATCCGTAATCTTCTGAAATTGAGGGATATTCGAACCGACATTACGGTAATAAGACAACAAACCGCGCCGGTTACCGACAATCAAATCCTTGCGACCGTCGCCGTCAAGGTCGAAATATTGCGGGGTGCTACATTCGCCCACATCCACCTGCCCGAAATGCATCGCGACCTCTCCCCCACCCGACAGCAACCGCTGATGCGGCACCAACAGAAGCGTGCCGTCCTGCTGACCACAGAGCATGTCCGTGAGACCGTCCCCGTCAAAATCTCCGAAAGCGGGATGCAAACCGTTCAGGCCTAACAACTTAAGATTTCCAAAATCGCGCGTCTGGAGGGTAAAGGCAGGGGCCGACGCCGTTCCCGTATTCTTGTAGTAGGCCACCGAAGAGGAAAAGAACGAGGTCAACCATCCATTCTCCGTTCTGGCACTGTCAAATTGGCCATAGTTGCCTAGAAACAAGTCCATCAGCCCATCGCCGTCGAAATCGTACAGCACGGGATGGCAACCGCTTCCCGCATCCATCATCTTTCCTTGCAGAAAATTGGTCTGCGAAAGCGTAAACTGCTGCAAACCAGCATCGTAATCATACACCCAGACACTGTTCAAATCCTGGGATTTGGTTAACGAAGGGTCCGACGGCGACACCACCAACGACGGTGCGCTCCGCCCTGGCAAGGTCACGAACGAGGCCGCCGGCATTGAGTATAGGTTAATCGGCATCTGCAGTGGCCAAGCGGTATCCTGCGCCGTCATCCGAGCTTCGGAAGGCGTACCGTGATTATATAATAGTATATTGTAAGGCGAATCGACATCGCCAAGCAGCAGGTCGGGCAGGCCGTTGCCGTCAAAGTCGTGGAGCAGCATCGAAGAGCCCGTGTGGCGCGTGTGGTCGTCTCCGGATTTGTTGTCACAATCCGAAAAAAGCGTCACAACATTGTTGTCAGCCGCCTCCTCGAAATGGCCCCAGCACTCGTCCTCCAACCGGAAATCGAACGGTTCGCCCGCATCCGCGTAGTTACGCAGATGATGCACGAAACGGCCCATCACCCAGAAATTCAGGATGTCGAGGTGACCGTCCCCATCAAGATCGTCCACGACAAGGTAGTCGTCGGGAGAGGCGTAGATGTTAGTATAACCGTTGTAGTAAAAAGCCGTCAACGGATCCGCAACCAGCTCGAACTGCAACGAATCGACGGAGACGTTCCGGAAAACACGGATGGCAGCCAGCCCGTAGGTGAAAATGTCGGCGCGACCGTCGTGGTCGTAATCGTGAAGGATGACCCAGTCGTGGAGGTCGGGAAAACGGCGGGCATACCGCGGGGCGTACTGATAGCCATCCCCGACCCGCAGGAACGGCAGGATACGGTTGCCGTGCTTCTCAAAACCGAGCAAGTCCGTCACACCATCGAGATTGAGGTCGATTTCGGAAAAGCGCACGGAATTGAGTCCGCCGGCCCAAGGAAGTGCAAGCGTCTGTCCATACTCAACGACCGGAACATCCGCATTCCGTTCAAAACCATAGTCGAAATGGAGGACTTGCGCCGAAGCCGGAACCAGCCACAGCGTAAGGAAAAGGATTACGGGAAAAAGACGGGAAGACATGGCTACCGCACGCGCAGACGCTGACCTTCGCGGATGAAGTCGCTACGCAAGTGGTTGAGTTTCTTGATTTTGGAAACCGTCGTATGGTACTTGATGGCAATACCACCGAGGGTCTCGCCTTTGCGGACTCTGTGATACTGCGGGGTGCCAGAAGGTTTCTGTTTCGCAGGCTGCTGATCCACCTGGACGGGCGCAGGTGTGGAGACCGTGTAACCGGAAACGTACATCGTGTCGTATTTCAGCTTGAAATTCTCGAAGTCGATGAGGCGGTTCGGGTTGATGTCGTTGCCCAGATAGCGTACCTCGAAGTGGAGGTGGGCACCGTAGGAGCGGCCGGTGTTGCCGCCAAGCCCGATGATGTCGCCAGCCTTGACCGTTTGTCCGGGGTTGACCAAACGTCGGGAAAGGTGGGCGTAATAGGTTTCCAAACCATTGTCATGACGGATGACCACAAGGTTTCCGTAGCCACCGGTGTTGGCCGTGCCCTTGGAGATACGCACAATGCCGTCCCAAGCGGCTGCGACAGGCGTACCCTCAGGATACCCCAGATCCACGCCCCGGTGCATACGACGGTGGCGGAATCCATAGTTCGAGGTGATGCGGTGGTTGGCCGGATGGTGGTAGCCCGTGAGGACGATGGTATCGCGGGCGGCAGAACCCTGGTGACGATAGTGAATCGTCACGATGTCGAAGTTCTGGTACAGGTTGTAGCCCGGCATCCAGTTGAAGTAAGTGAAGAGCATTCCGTTACCGTGGTCGACATTGTCGAGATTGGAATCGTACATCGAGTTGATGAGGTTGCCCAAAGAGTCCTCCTCTATTTCCGCCTCTATGCGCGCGGTGTCGTTCACCACGTTGAACTGGATGTGGTTCTCCTGCGCCGCGAGCCGTCCGGCAAGCGACACGAGAAGCAGCATCAGGGTTATGTGTCTTGCGAATTTCGTCTTTCTCATGATTTACCGTTTGATTTTCTTGCTGTCGTGACTTTTGCGCGACGAATTTTTCTTGATGTAATACGTCGTGCTCTGCGAGGTGGTGGCGTTCCAGTGGGGCTGGTGACGGGTGCGCACCTTCTGGTATTTCGCCGGCTTGTAGGCCGTTTTCTTCGAGGATTGGCAGGCACCGAAAGCCAGCGCTATCACGGCACAGAACAGCAATACAATAAACCTGTAATATCTTTTTTTCGTAATCATTATGCTCAAAATTTAAGCCGCAAAGATACACTTTTTAAGAATTGCCTCGGTTATTTCGGTCATTTTTATTCGCAAACAGCTGTTTTCCAAAAAATTGTACTTTTGCCGCCGAAAAAAAACGGACGACAATATGGCACCCCCGGAGACCGAGAAATTGTGGAACAAGGAGTATATCAAGGTGATGACGGCGAACTTCACGCTGTTCTTCGCCTTCTACATCCTCACGCCGTTGCTGCCGATCTACCTGAGCGAGCATTTCGGCGCCACGAAGGACGTCATCGGGCTGACGCTGTCGGGCTACGCGGTGGCCGCGCTGCTCTTCCGTCCGTTCAGCGGCTACATCGTCGACTCTTTCGACCGCAAGAAGGTGCTGGTCTTCTTCATGGTGGTGAGCTTTCTCTTTTACGGACTTTACCTGGTGGCGGGCACGCTGCTGCTGTTCACGGTGGTGCGCACGCTGCACGGCGGCCCGTTCGGGGCGAGCACGGTGGCCAATTCCACCGTGGCCATCGACGTGCTGCCCTCCTCGCGCCGCAACGAAGGCATCGGCTACTACGGCCTGAGCAACAACATCGCCACGGCCATTGCCCCGTCGGTGGGCATCGCCCTCTACAAATGGACCGGCGACTTCAACGTGCTGTTCCTCGTCGCGCTCTTTTTCGCCCTGATGAGCGCGGTGTTCGCGGCGTCGGTGAAGCTGCCCAAACGTGCGCCCGTGGCCGACAAGCGCAAGATTTCCCTCGACCGCTTCTTCCTCACCCGAGGCTGGTTCCTCGGCGTGAACATGGTCCTCTTCGCCCTCTGCTACGGCGTGCTGAGCAACTACCTGGCCATCTACGCCAAGGAGGTGCTGAACATCACCGCTGGCTCGGGCACATTCTTCCTCATCCTGTCGTCGG
>Ga0265299_10002947_pt1 | contig 16963 bp, 8 predicted proteins | sample AusTroGonzalo_MG_4_FD_193485 | JGI IMG/M metagenome (GOLD analysis project Ga0265299, IMG submission 193485) | Bovine rumen microbial communities from tropical cattle in Woodstock, Queensland, Australia - Gonzalo_02 | ecosystem: Host-associated > Mammals > Digestive system > Stomach > Rumen ... | reverse complement strand
ACCAGAAAGGTCGAGCGTCGAGCCGTTCATGAGCATGATGTTGAACCCGTCCGTGCTCTGCGGCTTGTAGACTCCGTACACTTCGAGCTTGTTGCCGCTGTACACCGTTTCGCCGCAGGGCGGCCTGCAGGTGAAGTCGCACACGGTCGAGTTCCTGTTCGGCTCGTGGTGCTTGAGGCGCAGGATGGAATTGCCGAGATCGAGGTTAAGCCCGTCGCGCCCGTTGAGGTTCGCGAACTGTATCCAGCCCCTGCCCGTGCCGCCATGCGCTGTGGCGTTCACCGCGACCTTGAAGGTTCCGTTGCTTATCGTCTCGCCTTCTTCCATGCAAAGGTCGGGGTCGAAGCCGTCCAGCACGACGCCGAGCGTGTTGCCGCCGAGGTTCCACACCGCATCCTTCGGCACACCCATGTCGTGGTCGCCTTCGACATTGGCGAAAACGATGTTCGAATCGGTCTCGAGAGTCATGCGCTGCGGGAGCGTCACGTTCGTAGCCGGCTTGGTGCTTGTGATAGTCCCTCCCGCCAGCGTCACCTCGCAATCGGTGATGTTGTTGCCGTTCAGGTCGAGTGTCGCGCCCTTCCCGACCCATATCCGCCCCGAACCGCGGGTCGGCAGAACGTATGTTCCGCTCTCCACGCGAAGCTCGCCGTTTTCCGCCACCACGGCACGAACCGCGGGCTTTCCCTCGTCGCCCACGCCACCGGAACGGACGAATGCCGCGAGAACGGCGGCAAGAGCGACGGCGCAGACCGCGAAGAATACGGCATGCTTCCCGATCTGCGTTCCCAGCCTGCGGCCAAGTAGCACCCGCGCATAGTACAGCCTGCTCATCACGGTGCCTATCGGCACGGAGAGTATCGCGGCAACTTTCCTGAGTGGCATGTCCATTAGATAGCGGAGTATGACCGCCTCCTTCATGCTCGGAGGCAGGTCCTGTATCGCATCGCGCAGAATGCCGGCGTCCACCGCGTCGAACACGCGCTCGGCGCCGTCGCCGGGCCTTTCGGGGAGCTCGTCCGTGTACTCGACGCGCTCGTGCTCCTTGCGGCGGGTGGCGCGCGAATGGCAGTTCACCAGTATGCCGCACAGCCAGCCGAAGAACGCCTCGGAGTCGGAAAGCGTGTCAATGCGCTCAAGCGCGACGCAAAACGTCTCGTTGACGAAATCCTCGGCCAACGACGCATCGCCGCACACTTTTTTGGCGTGCGCCAGGAGACGGGCCCGATACTCGCGCTCAAGCCGCCGGGCACCGCTCTCGCGGTTTGTCTTTATTTCTTCAACTATGTCCACTATATATATAGGTAGCCTATTGGGCGAAACATATTCAACCCTATATCGAAAAAGCGAAATGACTGCTTCAGGATCAAAGCTCCCTGGGCAGGGCCACGCGATTGCCGGGGAAGAAGCGAACGCGTCCCTTGAGGCGGAGCGACATGCAAAGCGCGTTGACCTTCTCGGCCGGAAGGCCAGTGCGTCGAATGAGGACATCCATGGAAACGCCCTCGTTGTCCACCTCGCGCATAATCATCGCCTCCTCATCCATGTGCAATTGCGGTTATAAGGACTAAACCTAGGAGCAGCTATTCCTTGAACAAGTCGTCAAGCGTCACCTCTGACTGAACGTCGTTTGCGTAGGCGTTGCGCTTGAGGCCGAATGTCGTGACGTATGTAAAGTGTATCGCCTTGCGTGTCGCCGTCTCGCGCTTGAACACTGCCTTCTTCCTCCTCATTGACGCTGCGTCCTCGGCAGTCAAGGCATACTCGTCGTCGCAGAACTTCATCTCGCAGATGTTGACGATCCCATCGTTTCGGTCTATCAGAAGGTCGATCTGGGCACCTTCGTCGTCCGGAGAATCCGCCACATGCCGCCATGCGTATGAATTCGTCAGGACGCCTCCTATCTGCAATGCCCGTTTTATCTGGTCGACATGCCAGAGGCACAGCCTTTCAAACGCCAGCCCCTCCCAGGCAACGTGGAAGGGGGAATCGAGGGAAGATGTCCAGAAATGCCTGTCGTGCTTAAGGTTGTTTTCGATGAACTTGAAGTGGAAAATGGTGAAGTTGTCCATCAGCTGGTAGATGGCCCCCTTGATCTTTCTGCCAGGAAGCACATACTTGCGGATGAAGCCGCACTGTTCCAGTTCCTGAAGGTACTTTGTCAACGTGCCGGAGTTCGACACCCTTGCGGCGGCGGCAATCTCTTCGCGAACCATACCGGCCTTTTTGGAGCCAAGGGCGGAAACGATTCGCATATACCCTTCCTTCTTCTTGAACAGGGACGAGTACAGTTCGCGGAACTCGTTCTCGAGCTTGTCGGATCCGGCAAAGAAAATCTCGTCTATGTTCTGCGCGGGACTTAGCGAGCGGTCAAGGTATTTCCAGTAATACGGAATGCCGCCGAACACCATGTACAGTTCGGCTATCTGGCAGTTGGTCATTTCCAGCCCAAGCGAGACGGCGTACTCGCGGCATTCGGCGAGCGTGAACGGCAGAAGCCTAATGCGCTCAGTCACCCTTCCATGCAAACCGCCCCTGCTGTGAACCACATTGTTCAAAATCCACGAAGTCGCCGATCCGCAGACAATCAGCAGAACGTCCTTTCTTGCCGACGCCCAGGAATTCCAGAAATGCTCCAAGGCCGGGACAAGGCGCGACCCTACCACGTCCATATATGGCAACTCGTCGATGAAAACCGTTTTCTTTGAATCGGAACTTTTGGATATGACACGCTTCAATGCGTCAAAGGCATCAAACCAGCTGGAAAGCCGGGGACAGTCCTCGTACCCCTGTTCCATTAGTGCGGCGCGAAACTGATGCAATTGCTCGTCCAATGTTCCATTCGCCACGCCAGAATGCTGGAATGTAAACGAATATCCAAAGGTCTCCCGAACAAGAAACGTCTTTCCCACACGACGACGTCCATATACGGCGACAAACTCCGAATATTCAGAATCTTTCGCCGCCAGCAACCTTTTACGTTCATCTTTACGCCCAACCATACTCTTTTCCCCTTGTAGGTTTTGACTATATGATACTAAAAATCTAAGATTTAGTCAATACTGTCGATAGGTTTTGACTAAATCAGCAAAAACAATAGGGATTTAGTCAGCCGGACTTCTGGTTGACGAGACCACCTCAAGCGAGTTTTCAAGAAGCGCTTCGGTATGTCGATGCGCCTATACAGAAATCAATTTACCTGAAACGCGCCAACGCATCAGCCACGAAGCTTCACCGGCCCCAGATCGGAGGGTATCCACCATCCGCGCAGTGAAAGCTCGAAATCGAAGACGCGTATTCCGTCCGGTGCGCAGTTGCGCTTGAACGCCTGCGTGAAGAAGCGCCGCATGAAGATGTCGAGCGTTGCAGCGACCGTTTTTTGCGGATACGTCGCACCGAAGTACTTTAGCGCGGCAACTTCCAGCGCCTTCGGCCCCATCTCGTTTACGATGAAGTTCCAGAGGAAGAAGTCATGTAGCTCATATGGCCCTATCGAATCCTCTGTGACCTGGCCCTTCTTCAGCTCAGGCGAAACAGGAGTCGCCGCGATGTCGAGAATCGCCTTTGCTGCCATTCCCCGTTCCCCGTTCCCCGTTACCCGTTCCCCGTTCCCCGTTACCCGTTCCCCTCTTCCCCGCCCACCATGTGCAGACTTTGCGCACCACCGTCTTTGGCACGCCGCTGTTCACGCCAAACATGGACATGTGGTCGCCGTTGTAAGTGCACCAGCCGAGCGCGATCTCGCTGAGGTCGCCGGTGCCAAGAACGATTCCGCCGGTCATGTTCGCCTTGTCCATGAGAATCAGCGTACGCATCCGAGCCTGCGCGTTCTCGTACGTGACGTCTGGCGTCTTTCCGTCGTGGCCGATGTCCTTGAAGTGCCGGCGACACGAGGGAACAATGGATATCGTCTCAAGGTCAAGGCCCAGTCCTTTGCAAAGAAGCGCCGCGTTGCCTTTTGTCCGCGAGCTCGTGCCAAAGCCTGGCATCGTGTACAGATGAATGCCGCGCTTGTCGAAGCCGCACTTGGCAAACGCCTCGTATGCGACGAGGAGTGCAAGCGTAGAATCCAGCCCACCGGAAAGACCGATGACTACATCGCGGCAGCCTATCGCCTTGAGCCGTCTGGAAAGTCCAGCGACCTGTTTTGCAAATACAGCCGACGGCGCCATGCGAAACGGGACGACGGAACCGCCCTTCGGTGGCTTTCCAAGATATGCGCGATGCGTAGCGAGCGAGCCTAGTTCCGCCTTCATCTTTTCTTTTCTCCATTTCGAACCCAATCGCCGAGTTCCTTGTAGAATCTCCCAAAGCAGGAATGCGTCATGCCGATGCCGTTGGCAATCGCCTTGTCCATGACCTTGATCTCGTTGTAAGCAGCATAGACGGCGCATGGCGGGCATGTGGTGTCTGAAAAGCCCACGGCTACGCGCACGGGGCACGCTATGCGCGAGGCGAAGTTCGCACCATCGAAATACGGAGCCCATTTCTCGGCAGCGGCACGGCTCTCGGGCGTTGAGGAATTGTTCTCCACAATCTTCGGCCACCCGCTCTGCCTTTCGGCGAGATAGCCCATCGTGTCAGTAATCGCCGGCACGTAGAACGCCGCCCGCGTGAAAGCGCGATTGAGTCCGCAAAGATAAAACCCAAAGCCGCCGCCCTGGGACGTTCCTTCGTACCGGAAGCGGGACCTATCCACATCGGGACGCGACGCGACCCAATCGACGGCTCGGTCGATGCCAAGGATTACCGGATAGAAGAAATAGTCTTCGCGCGATTTGGCGATGCCAGCATGGCAATAGCGCGGCACGCCATACTTGGCCTGCACTTCCGCGTCCATCGCCTTGTACGCAGCCTCAAGTCCCGACTCCTTCCACTTCCAGTCCGGCGGAAATGGATAGACGCTGAACTGGACGCGAATTGAATTCTTCTCGCCTTTCATGTCATTCGTCCAGCCACCGAAGCCCGCTGCATTCACACCGAAATCCACTGGGAACGGCGCCTGGGACTTGTCTGTGGGAACGCTCATGTATCCATGGACGCGTCGCCCGAACGTCGCGAACGAAATGCGGTAGAAATCGAAATCAACCGTACTGCGTTCAGCAATGCGGACGACCTGCGGATCTAGCGGAACCTCGTGGGCGAGCCTAGCCTTTGCCGCCGCCCAGAACATATCGAAATCTGATGGAGACGGACTGCCCTTTTTGATTTTCTCCGGCTCGAAGCCGACGCTGAAATCGAACGGATCTTTTAACCCGTTTTTTGTCGGCGGCAGCGAAAGTCGGAGAAATCCAGGCTCTCGGAGCATGCCGGAAACCGTGAACGCCACGCCTGTCGCCGCCACGTCGAAAGGCAGATTCGTCTGCGCGTTGGTGCCGAAGTTGTCGAGCCTCGCAACAGGCGTTCTGCCACCGGCGAGGTTGTTCGTGGAAAGCAGCGTCACCGTAAAGGTCGCCGTTTCGCCACACTTGTATATTCCCGCAGGTCGATCCGTCTCGACCTTGTAGGTCGCGGCTTCTGCCACTGCCAGGCAAAAGCCGACAACCGTTGCTGCGAACACAAAGCTGCGACTTGCAATCATGGTTTCATTGTATATTACGCCTTGCCGACGGAACCGAACAGAGTAAGCTTCTCCATTACGACGGCCTTGATTGCCTCGACCTTGGCCTTGCGCGTGTCAAGGTAGTCCCAGGTCGCGGGCTTCGCCGCGTCATGCGCCGCGCACTGCTCGCGCATGGCGCGCATTCCGGCACAGACCATGTCCGTATGGATGTTGAGCTTCGCGATGCCGCGCGCGATTGCGTTGTGGAAGTCGTCGTTGGAAAGTCCGGAACCTCCATGCATCACGAGCGGAGTATCCATCGCAGCCCTCAACTCGGCGATGCGGTCAAGCTGGAGAACCGGCTTGGACTTGTAAACGCCATGTGCCGTTCCGACAGCGACGGCGAGCGCATCGACGCCTGTCTTAGACTGGAAGTCGACTGCCTCTTCGACGGTTGTATATTGTCCGTTCTTGTCGTCGCCATCCGCGGCAATGCCGACGTGGCCAATCTCGCCTTCAATCGTCGCGCCAAATGCGTGGGCGATCTTCGTGACCTCTGCGGTCTCGGCGATGTTGTCGGCGTAAGGCTTCGCGGACGCGTCGAACATGACGGACGAGAAGCCGCACTTCAGCGCCTCCATCGTCTTCTCGAACGTGAGGCCATGATCGTAGTGGACGACCACAGGAACGGACGCTCGCTTCGCCGCCGCGACGAGCGCGGGCGCGATTAGCGGGAGGTCCCCGTACGGGAGAAGCACCTCAGCCGTGCCGATGATGATCGGACTCTTCAACTCTTCTGCGGCCGCAAGAGCCGCTTCGAGCATATCAGTATCGTGAGTGTTGAAAAGGCCAACGGCGTATTTTTCCGCCTGTGCCTTCTTAAGAACCTGATCGAGATTTACTAGCATTGTTCGTATCCTTGTGTTGATTAGGTGAAGTATATCCAATCATCACCCATATTGTCAAACGTCACGAACTTCACGCGTAGGAAAAGCGCGGCCGCTATTGGACAAGTATTACGGCGTGCGACTCCTTGTACTTGTACGTCTTCGGTTTGCCGGTCTTGGGGTCGTCGTAGTAGCCTGTCGCGTCCCAGAGATAGAACCCGCGCATCTCGTCAGAGCCCTGCACCCATATCCCCTCGAAGTTCACCTTCTTTGAGGCATGTGCCCACGTCCCCTTCTCGGTCGTATCGTCATAGGCGGACATGTAGTCGTACCAGAACGTGTACGATCCCTTGAAGATGCCCGTCGCCTGCGCGAAGGAGAGCGTAAGCGCTCCGTCGTTCACACCTTCGTAGCTCCACTCCTTCGTCGCCTTGTCCTGCACCGGCTTCGTCGCCTTCGCGACGACGAACGCACCATTCTCGTTAACCGACACAATCATGCCGTCCTGATTGAGAGTGTCAACTGCGGTTGCCGTCAAAGGAAAGGTTTCCGTCACCTTCTTCCCCAAGTCATTCAGGTAAGTCTCTTTGAACGAGTATGCCTGCGCCGGGACTCCTGGCAGGGCGGTTTCTCCGAAACCGCCGCCAAACGACACGCGCAGCGCCTCATAATATTCGTTCAGCTTCTCCAGCTTGTCGTAGTACGCTCCGACGAACGACACCTCCCTGTCAAATCCCACGCCGTATTCCCCTGTCGCCTGGACGTTGCGGCTCGACCACCGCGCCGGACCACACGGTAGGGTCACGCGTCCCGCGTGACCGCCACCACTCTTGCCGCCGCCTTCAAACCCGACCGCCGCAACAAACGCACCGCCATTGTACGCGGACGGCGCCGTGTACAGATAGACAAACCATCCATCGCCCTCGTCATACATCAGCGTAGAGGTCGCGCTGGCGCTCGTACCGTCCGCGAGCTTGCCGGTCGCCTTCACGTTGCCGTCCTTGCCGACTGTCAGCGAGAGATAGCCGCTGCCGTATTCCAAGCCGGGATCGAGCGACAACGTATAGACACCTTGCCACTTCGCGATCTCCGTCTTCGCGGCAGCGGCGGTCGACTTGTCCTTCCACACGTTACGCCAGAGCGCAAGCGTCCACTCGCCATCGTCGGACTCGCCCGTCGCCTTGGCGTTGATTAGGTAGGGTCGCGCGTCCCGCGCGACCGTGCCGCCATCCTCCACGCGCAACTCCACATCCCTATTCGCCTTCCCCGCCGTCGCCACGGCATTGACAACAAACGTAGCACCTTCGTTCCCCATTCCCAGCTCGTCCGCCGTAGCTTCGGCGAAGGCGGATTCCCCGTTCCCCGACTCCACACGGCTAAACGAATCGGCCTTGAACGTCCAGTTCGTGCCATCGAGCGAGATCTTACCGCTGATCTTGCCGTTCGCCGCAACCGTCATCGTAGCAGAGCCATACGATTCTTCCTCTAATTCTCCATTTTCAATTTTACATTTTACATTTCCAAAAAACGTCCCTTGCGCCCATGCATCAAGAGCGGCAACCTCGATCGTAATCCCCAGGACGGCCGTCGACTTGCTCGCGTTCTTGACCGTGACCGTCGCCACGTACGTACCGGCCTCCGTCGGCACGCCTGTGAAGCATCCCTTCGCTGCGTCAAACTTCACACCCGCCGGCAGCTTCGCCGCGCTCGCAGACGGAAGCGAGGCGGACTCGTACTCGACTCCGTCCCCTTCCGGAACCGCGACGCCCACACACCACTTGAATCTGCTCTCGGCGACAAGCCCGCTCCCCGTTGCCGCAAGACCGGTTATCGGGTCTCCCGCGGCTGTCGCCTCCACGAACTTTGCGAAGAGGTAGCGCACCTCGGGAATCACCACGCCCTGCGACTCCTTGCGGTAGTCGCCGGACGCGAACTCCATCGGCTTGGTAAGCGCCGCATCGCGATACCAGCCCGCAAACACGTGGTTCTTCGCAGGCTTGGCGGAAATGGACGCCTTCTTGCCCTCGGCGTAGACGCCGGTTCCGGAAACCGTCCCCGCCGCCGCATCGGAGGAGACAACCGTCAGCGGATAGTACGCCGTGCGTTTGAGCGTCGGCTCCTTCGGGTCGGTCGTATAGCCCGATACTGCCATGCGAACCTTCTCCGCCCACTGGTAGCCGGACGCGTTCTTGGCCTTGACCTGCACCCAGTAGACATCGTGTTTCTTTGGAGCGCCAGTCACCTTCAACGTCTTCGCGTCGAACTTGAGTCCGGACGGAAGCCCGCTCACCGTCGCCGAGACATACGACTTGGAGTCGTCAACCAGCCAGAACTCCACAGGCTTGCCGAGTTCCAGCAAAATTCCATCCTCGTCGCCCAACTGCTGTCCGTTGCCGTCCCTGAACGAAAGCTCGCGGAGCCCGTCGTCGTCTATCGAAATGAACACCGCGGAAATCTGGTTCGTGTCGAAGCCAGCAGGCACGGCAAACTGCAGCGAGGGATTGCGCTGCTCGTTGCGCGAAAGTCCCAGCGACTCGACAAGCTCGCCTTCCCAGCGCGCAAACACGCTGCCCTTCGCGGCCGCCGCCTTCCATGTCACCTTCTGTCCAGTCTTCCACGACTTCGGCGGCGTAACCGCCCCCTCGCCAGGAACATGGATACGAGCCGGCTCTACAATCGTCCCTTCGTTCGCGCCAACATCGCCGTCTATGGCTGGCGTGAAATCATCGCCGCCCTGCACAGTGACGCCCGCACCGATGTTGATGAGAACTCCTTCCTGCACACCGTCAGCAACTTTGATTGCCGAAGCACCTTCGCCGCCCTGCATCGTGGCGTCGCCGCCATCCGTCACCACCGTCAGCACAGTCGGCTCGCCATCGCCCGAGCCTGGTACAATGACAATAACAGACTGTCCTTCGCCACCAATCAAGTCATACCCGTTCAAGTCAATCGTCACATCACCCAGATTGTTGGGTATCTCAATCGGCAGATTCGTGGCATCGACGTCGTTCGTTAACGTCACGATCCACCCGCCCTCGCCGTCGGACTCGATCGTCACGGGAAGGCCTTCGAATGCCTCTTCCAACTTCTCCTCTTCGGCGGACGCGATCGTGAACGGCACCTCCTTCGTCAACCCCGTGTAGCTCTCCGTCTCGGCGACAGAGAACGTCGCGACATAATTCCCGGACTCGGTAGGGCGCGATGCCCCCATCGCGCCGTACGTGACTTCAACCGTGCCAAACTTCGCCTCGCCCATGTTAGGCACACTCGCCGACTGGCCGTACATCCAACTTGAGATCGACGGTTCCACGACCCACGCGTTCACCGCCTTGGTGATCGCGAACTTGATGATCAAATCCGCTCCTGTCTCATTCGGCCAGGTGTAGTTCGCCGGATCGACAAGGCGCAACTTCACGTCATACTGCCCGATCTCTATGCCGACCGCAGGCTGCACGATGTCATACAACGTCGAACTGGGCACATCCGCCATCAGCAGCTGCCCCGTATATTCTTTCGCCGCAATCGTAGGCGGCACTACTGTCTGCTTGGCGATGGTAAAGTTCTTCGGGATCGATCCCATGTAGTTGCCCTTGCCTGTCACCGTCACGGTCGCCGTGCCAGCCGCCGTGTTGTTTGCGTAGGAAAGAGTGTAGTCCGTCCCCTTCGCGAGCGTCACGCCGCGTGCCGCGTCCGTCACCACCGGTTCCGGTGTAAGCGCAGAGCCCGTGTAGGAGACATTCCCGACGGCACCAACCATCGCCGACGTAAGCGATTTTGGAGCGACCGTGAACTGTTTCGCTGTGCTACCGGTAAAGTTACCCGTGCCAGACACGGTCAATGTATACGTCCCGGCCGACGTCGCCGAATTGCCGGAAACATCAAACGTCGCATTCAACCCACCTATTGTGACGGCGGACACTTCCTGGCTTTGAGGCAACCCCGTGTATGTGAGGCCTCCAGCCAACGCTACCGTTGCACCATCTATCGACTTACGGGCAATAGTGAAGTCTTTCGTGGCCGTTCCCGTAAAGTTGCCCGTACCCGTCACGGTCAGCGTGTACGTTCCCGGATCCATCGCCTTGTTATCACTCGCCGTGTAGGTCACATTCAAACCACCCACCTTCACGTTGGAAATTGCCTGAGTCTGTTCCTGTCCGTTGTAGGTCAAGCCTGCACCCAACGTAATCTCCGCGTCGGCAATGCCGCGCCGAACTATTGTAAACGTATTTGAGACCGTTCCCGTGTAGTTGCCCTTTCCCGTCACAATCACAGTCGCGTCACCAGCCGCCGTGTTATTTGCGTAGGAAAGCGTGTAGTCCGTATCCTTTACAAGCGTGTAACCACACGCATCGTCAGTCACCACAGGGTTGGGCGTAAACGCCGAACCGGTATATGTCACCTGCTCAATGTCACCAACAGTCAACGATGCAATATCCTTTGTCAAATTGAACGTTGCCGTCTCCACATTGCCCGCCACTCCATTAGTGTACGTAGTGTGTGTAAGCGTATACACACCCGCCTTCTGCACACCCCATGCCTGCTCGCCCTCGCCCGTCAGCCCTTCCGCAATCGCCACGCCGTCCTGCGCAATCGTCACCGTCGCATCCGCATCACCCTCCCACAAAGACGAGTACGCAAGCGTCTCATCGCCATCGCTCGCTCGCGGACCGATACGAGAATCAATTGCCACAACCTCGCTATCGGCAACACATACCGGCTCAGGCTTGTACTCGCCGATTGCATTCGACAAAGTCACGAAAAGACGACAGCCTCTACATTGGTCACTGCTCGATGGAAGGTCGGATGCACTCCGATATGACGAATTGCAGAAGTATGGAGGGGAGTTGACGCCTCCACCACGTATCACTCTCTTTGTCCCCGAAGAAGGCCCTACAGGATCTGTCAACCCATTACCAAGACTACCATGGTAATTCAAACACCATTCCCATACATTGCCGGTCATGTCATAAAGTCCCCACGCATTCGGAATCCTCATGCCGACAGGATGCGTTGTATCATCAGAATTATAACCATTCCAACAGTCACCCGAATATATTGTTGTAGAACCTGCACGACAAGCAAATTCCCACTGTGCCTCAGTCGGCAGGTCGACGTTAAGACCAGTTCTAGCCCGAAGTCTGCCAACAAACGTCAAAGGGTCGACGTATGCGGAGTTCGGCCAATCGCAATAGCCTCGTAGCGCATTCCATGATACCCGTTCCACGGGCAATGTCTCACCTTTAAACCTTGACGGAGCACTCCCCGTCACCAGCTCATACTGCTTCTGTGTCACTTCGAACACACCACAATAATACGGCTTCGTAAGCGTTACCTCATATGAACCACCCATCATGAATATCCCCGGTTCAATCAAGCGCAGCACAAGTCTGTTGGTCTTGTATTCGTCGGTAAAACCACCAGGCGGGATGTCCGCGATGTATAAGACAGGATAAGACGATGCCGACGGGCCAGCGGAAAGGTCAACTACGCAGTAGTTCGGATAATAGTTGTACGCCACTGTAAACACCACGTCGTCAGACATAAATTCAAGCCCCTGCACATTCAGGTCCCAAGCAACATGATGCATCCCTTCCTCCGTACCCGAATCTCCAGAAATCGCAACGAAATCAGCGACATAATTTGTTCCTGCTACGCGGTTCGTGGCAGAAACGACAAGGACCGGCGTATTCCACTCCGGCAAACCCGCCGCGATGTCGCCAACAACCTCATAAGTTATATCCACCTTCCCGTTCCAGGGCCAGCGCTGTTTCGCCGTCACGTTGCGGATTTCCGGTGGCGGGAGGATGGAGAAGAAGTTTGTCACTGCGCCAGTATAGTTCCCCTTGCCGGAAACAATCACCTTCGCCGTATTTGTTCCGATGCTTATGTTGTCAGCGTAGAAAACCTCGTAGTCGTCCTCCGTGATAATCGACGGATCGCCGTCCACGACCGTCACCGCCGGCGTCTTTGGATTGCCGTCGTAGACGTATTTCTCCGACTCAAGCGTCACCATCTTGTCCACTATGCGCTTCTTCGCAATCGTAAAATCAACCGACCGCGAAATCCCCGCGTAGTTGTCCGTCCCCGAGACCGTGAACGTCGCGGTGTAGTCGCCGGCCTCGGCAGGGCGGGCAGCCCCCTGCCCGCCGCCCTCACCGGAATACGTCACCTCGATCATTCCGAACTTCGCAGTGCCCATATTCGGCTCGCTCGGTGCGTCGCCGTACGTCCAGCCAGCAATCGACGGCTTCGTGATCCATTCGTTCGTTGCTTTCGTCACCATGAAGGTAATCGTGGTTGGATTTGAATCACCACCCGCCCAACGATAGTTGACGCTATCGGCAAGGGTCAGCGTCACCGGATAGTTCCCCACATCCACTCCGCCCTCGTTCTGAACCATGTAGCGCTCAGTCGCCGAGATGTCGGCCTGCAGCTGGCTACCCGTGTATTCCTTCCCCTGAACTGCCGGAACAGACACTTCAACCTTCATGAGATTGCCGTTATTCTCGCCAATCGTGCCGTCAATCGCGGGAACGCCGCCGCCCCGCACGGTGACGCCAGTGCCGATGTTGACAAGAACGCCTTCCTGCGCGCCATCAGCAACTTCAATTGCGGGGGCGCCTTCGCCACCCTGCACAATGGCATCGCCGCCCGAGGTAACTATTGTCAGCTGCGTCGGCTTCCCTTCTCCCTCTCCCGGCACGATCCGAATCACCGGTAGGGCGGTTTCGACGAAACCGCCTTCCGGTCCAATCAAATCATGTCCATTCAAGTCAATCGTTACATTCCCAAGATCGTCTGGAATCACAATCGGCAGATTCGCAGCATCAACATCGTTCGTAATCGTCACGATCCATCCGCCCGCGCCGTCGGACTCCGCTTTCCCCGCGCCTCCTAGACTTTCCTCAAGTTCCGATCCTGTCGAGGGCTCGATGTCAAACGTCCGCGCAATCGACCCCGTGTAGTTACCCTTTCCTGTCACGGTCACGATCCCCTTGCCTATCGCCGTGTTGTTAGCATAGGAGAGCGTGTACTCCACATCCTCGCGGAGCGTCACCCCGCGCTCCACGTCCGTCACCATCGGCTTTGGCGTCTGCGCCTTTCCGGTGTATGGATGGTTCCCGATGGCACCGACCATCCCCTGCGTCAGCGGCCTCGGCCGAATCGTGAAGTTCGTCGTATATGTTCCATTATAGAGGTTGATGCCCGTGAGCGTGATTGTAGCAGTGCCGGCATCCACGTTGTCGGAATAGGCGAGGGTGAAATCCGTACCCGCTACGAGCGTATCATTGCCAAATTTCACGGATTGCACAGCCGGTTCGTAGGCCGTGCCGCGATAGGCGACATCGGAACAGTCTACATTCACCTGCGCAAGCCCGATATCCTTCGCGGGAACATCGAACGTCGCCAATTCCACCTTGCCGGCAACGCCATTCGTATAGGTAGTGTGCGTGAGCACATACGTACCAGCCTTCTGCACGCTCCATGAGTATGTGCCCTCGCCCGTCAGCCCTTCCGCAATCGCCACGCCATCCTGCGCGATCGTCACCGTCGCATCCGCATCGCCGTCCCACAAGGACGAATACGTAAACATCTCATCGCCAGCACTTTCGCGAACACCTGTACGCGTGTCCAACACGAACTGCTCAGAATCACCAGCAAGCTCTACCGTCGTCACCTGCGCCTCAGTGAACCCTTGGACAGGGCGAACAGCAAACCCACTGCGGCGGTAGGCGTAGCCGTACGTGCCGTGGTCGCTCGAATTGAAGTAGAGATCCCACGAGTCGTCGAAGTCCGAGCCCGGAACGGACGACCAGTAGCGGCCGTACGAACTGGCATAGTTAAGCGAAGTCCCGTAGCCGTAGCCAGCCTCGGGGAGGAAGATACTGGCGGAGGCGTAGTTGCCTTTTCCGCGAACGATATAGCCATTGACGCCATTCGTGGTCGTCCATATCCAGTCGCAGTTGTTGTTGAGTGCATCCAATTCGTCTTTCGTCGGCATACGCCATCCTCCGCCCCACTGTACATGCGCCGCGTCGTGCGCTTGTGCAAGAACACCGTCCGCCGTAATCCATCCCTCGCTCTGCAATGTAACAACATCCTTGTTGTAGGTCGGCGTGTTGTCAGAACCGAATGAGAAGTTTGACGAAGAGCCGTCGCTCGCTACCCACGCATCTCCGACGCGCTTGTAGCCGATGGTATCGCCCCACCAGAAATAATATCCATACTCCTCCGGCTCCTCCGCGCCGATGTTCGTCGTCGCCCAATACGGGCCGCCCTCCCAGAGTTGGACTTTATCATGTGTCTTATCGTGTGTTTGAATCGTAACGCTCAAAACCATGTTGGTGCAGACGACCTCTCCTAAATCGGCGTGAGCGTCCCACAACAACCGATATTTCCCATTGGCATGCACATTCCGATCGGTGGAATTCTTCCCGTCCTTCACAACCCAGAAATTCGAGAGCCTGTTGGTACTGGCAGACTCCTGATTCACCGCCTCCAATACGAAGTAGAGATCATTGTTCGACTCGTCAATTCCCGTCACCTCGCAGGTTATGTCCACCAGCCCGTTCCACGGATAGCGCTGCTGCGCTTTCACGTTCGAGACCGACGGAGCGTCGGCGAACACCACCGCCGCCAAAGCGGCCATTGCCATTGCAACCAGCTTCTTCATTGTACTCCCTTTCCAAATCTGCCATTTGCACGCACGAATTATACCAAATAGCCGCGCTCGCCTTCAAGCCGCATCATGGCAAAAGCTCCCTTCGGGGACAGCCGTGCGTCGCCACCATAACGGCGGCGAAGATGGATTTGATGATGTTTGCATGTTTCATAAGTCGTTTTCTTTTCTCACACTTGCCCGATCACTTCCCAATGCCCAGTTTTGTCCGAACCAATACGCTTGATGACCCCCCGTTGCGTAAGCATCTTAATTTCTCGACTAACCGTACGACGAGAAGCACCAGTAATCACAGCCAATGCATCATAAGTGATTCGACAATTCGCATTGATTGCCTCAACAATTCTATTGGCAATTGGCAAGGTTAAATGGCAACATCGCATCATTTACAGTGTCACTTGTATCCATCCGCGTTTTCAACGCAGTTACGGCCACTCTTTCCGACTCATCAGCCTTAAATGCCGTATGAATCGGCAAAATAACCGTCATAAATGAGCGGGTTTCGGGGTTATAGAACTCCGGGGGTGGCGATCCGTTCTCCCGCATCGCACGTACAATCTTCCCTATCCCTGTGTTACGCCCTTCGCGAGATCAAGCTCCTTGAGGAATCCTCCTATCCGGCGGTTGCGATTGAGAAACCAGGTCAGACCTACTTTCTCATTTTGAGAAACTCCACGCACCCCCATATTTCTCCTGTTTCAACACGCCTCGCTTCTTCAATCCGCCAATCAGCCTATAAGCCGTGCTAAGCGCCACGCCCATGCGACCAGCAACTTGCGGAACGTCCAAATCCGGATTTGCCGACAACATGGCTAATATCAATGCCTCCTTTGATTCCTTCTTTGCACCTCCATTCGCCTTCATCTCCCCCAGCGCGATTGACTCCTTCTGTACCTCTTCAAGATAGGCCGCCCTTTGAGCAATCATCGCCTCCGTCGTCAGATGGTCGACAGGAACTTCGTACCCAGCCGCCCTCTTCCGCGCAATCTCTTCGGCTCGACGCATCTTTTCCTCTTCAAGCAACGCCTCAAGCAGCGACTCGTGCACCTTGACGATTTCGGAATCGGACAGCGCCTCCCCGTACACGAACCTCATACCGCGAATCGCCGTTGGATCGCCCTTGCGGAACGCAAAATAACTGCTCCATGCATACCCGTCGAAACTGTCTGATGCCGCTCCGCGAATCGGGTTCAGATGTATGTAGCCCAGACACTTCGCCATCTCGGATGTCGTGCGCACAACAAGTCTGTCGTAGTATGCGGACTCCCAGAGAGTTCCCTTGTGCGAATGTCGACGATTGTACTCTTCCGTAAACCACTGTTTGACAATCTTCATGAAACTGCCTACATCATACATGCGACGGCGCTGTCGATCAAGCCATTCCTCGACTCGCCGTTCTCCCAACTCCCCTTTCTTCCTCCACCTAGCGAACTCGCAAGCTATGTTTTCCGCAGCCGCCGCTCCCTTCAATACGCCAAATCGCCTCAACACCTCCGTTTCGTCCACGAATGATGGCGTCGGCAAATACACCATCAGATGGAAGTGATTTGTCATAACACACCATCCGATGAGTTCAATCCCGGAGAACAGCGCCGCCCGGCGCACAACCTCCAGGAAATCCATGCGTTCGCCGTCTTCGAGGAAGTATACGCGGTGGGCTATTCTGCTGATTAGGTGGTGAACCGTTTCCGGATTCTTGTTTCTGTTGTTTGAGTTTGCCATTTTGCACTTTCCCTTTTTGAGAAACCAGGTCAGCAACTGTAAATTTCAAGAGATGGTTTTAGGCACTGTCTATGTGAAAAGTTGTTCGTCCCTTGCGCGTCAGCGCAGGGAAAAGATAGCAAGGAGAATGAG
>Ga0265299_10002946_pt1 | contig 16967 bp, 12 predicted proteins | sample AusTroGonzalo_MG_4_FD_193485 | JGI IMG/M metagenome (GOLD analysis project Ga0265299, IMG submission 193485) | Bovine rumen microbial communities from tropical cattle in Woodstock, Queensland, Australia - Gonzalo_02 | ecosystem: Host-associated > Mammals > Digestive system > Stomach > Rumen ... | reverse complement strand
CACGGCAATGGCAAATTCGCCCGGGCGAGGATTCACCCGGTAGCCTACCGTCTGACCGTTTCCGTCAAACCCTCCCGTCACGTTCACCATGCCTGCATCGAGCGGCGGCAGCTGCACAGGGGTGAGTTCCATCATTGCGCTTGTTGCCAGCATGGCAGGCGGTGCGCTCAAAGGAGAGCCTGCTTCAGGCAATGCGGAAAGACTTCCTGCCGTTGGATTCGCCTCTGTCAGAGGGGCAACAATACTGCCCGTATTGTTTTCTTGAAGCACGGACAGCATTCTATCTCCTGCACCGTTCCAAGCATTTGGAGCAGTATTGTAGCTGTATGTCCTGTAGGAGCGGGTTGAATACGGGTTGTTCGCCGTGTCAAGTGAGAACAGGGCGAGAATGATGGCGGCCAGCACCGCGATTATGATGAGAAGGGGGTGTTTCATGTCGTTTGTTTTTTCTTTTTTTTCAAAGCCCCACACTGCGCTTCGCGCGTGTGGGGTTAATTGCGCTTCGCGCGTTTTGCCTCTCCGAGGCTGCTCAAAGAAGATGTTTCTTTTAATTGACGACCATTTTCAGGGTCTTGTGTTCAGAATCCGAAGTGATGTCGATAAGGTAGTGTCCTGCGGTCGGTACGGAGTTCTCAAAACAGTAGGCTTGTTGCCCCTTGCCGTTCATGGTAAACAGTAGCCGCCCGTCGGAATCATAAACCGTGACGGTCACATCTTGCGCTTCAGGATAGGCAATCTCTACGGTGAAGTTCCCGTGGTTGGGGTTGGGGAGAAGGCGGTATTGCGGGGCGGATGTCGTGGCGTTTTTCAAATTGGTGCTGTTGCCCGAACCTGTAGAGACGTTGCGCGCAACGTCTCTACGACCGTCGTTTGCCAGATTGTCCTGTGTTTCAGTATTCTCGTCACCGTTGTTCACCGCCAACGCCTTTGGCGTACCCATGGTGTCCGGCATCGTCACGGCGAAGCAGAAGAAATCGCGTCCATTTTGGTCGGTGTCCCAATGTATATTATTGTATATGTAGTGTCCGAGGCTGTCAAAGCCGTTGGACTGCACTTGTTCGGTTTCTCCGGCGGGGAATTCGCCCGTACCGCTGCGGTCAATCAGCAGGGAGGGGGCATCCTGTAGAGACGTTGCGCGCAACGTCTCTACAGACGCGGTGTCCAAAAGGATGAATGTGCCGTAGACGTGGGCATTGCCCGTTACCTGCACCATGCTGCGCCCGATGACCTCGTAGGTTGCCCCTTCCTGCGTGTAAACCGTAGAGACGTGCTGCAGCGCGTTTCTACAACCGAACAGGATGAAATCTCCGTTTATTAGGGTGGCGGCATTCTCTTCGTTGGTGTTTGCCATTTGGTTGAGACCAACAATGATTTGTCCGTCAGCATAATAGGCCTGTTTCTGGTTCAACCCCACAGAATCATCGCGTCCCAAACCCACGATAGAGGCACTGTAGTCGGGATAATGGGTGTAGTCCCATATCACGTTGCGGCGGCTGTCCAGATAGTCGGTCTGCGCAAGAGTCACGCCGTATTTCACCGCCAAATAGCTGATCCATTGGATGACCGAAGTGTCACTGATTCGATGGTCGAAATACATGGCTTCGGCAACGCGCCCGTATAGCGGCAGCGAGTCCGCCGTGCAAAGGGTGAGCGCGGGGGCGCACACCTCGGGTGTCCGCCACGACTGCGCGAGGTAGTTGATGACGGGCTTCAGACGGTTGGCCGTGTCGTAGGTGATTTGCCCGTTGTCGTTAAGGATGCGCTGCGTGGTCTGCCCGATGCGCTTGGCGGTGTCCAACTGCACCTGCCACAGAGCATTCTCGTTAGCCGTGTCGTAGGTCTCATACACCACAATCACATCCGACTGTCGGGAGTCGTTGATGCCTAACGGCAAAGTGAAGGTCTCGGTCCCGCCAACCTCAAAGCATTTGTTGAAGTTCATGCGGGAGAAGGCGTTGGGCATGTAACCGGCAGTCGGGGTAGCATTCAACCCATTGCCAGACACGTCAACCCAAGATGACGCGCCCAGGACCGCACTGTCGGCACGCAACCACGCGGCGGGATGCTGGACTTGCGCTTGAGACACCGTCGCCATGCCAAGGCATATTGTTACAACTAAATCTATCTTTCCTTTCATCATGTACCATATTAATCATTATTATATTCAGCTTCTTCGCTGACGAAGAGCCCCGTGAAAGTAAACTGTAAAGTGGCAGTATCGCGAAAGACTAATTGTTCGGGAATATTCAAGTAAATACGGTTGTTTCCCTCATCCGTGAAGTTCAGCGAACGATCCGGCATAAGGAAATAGTCAAGATCTGTCAGTCCGAACGTGTCCGTGGTGGTCGCAATGATGTCAGTAGAGGTTTGTTGTAATGCAACGGATGTCAACTTCGCACAATAATGGCCGTAACCCATACAATCAATATGACAGGGTTTTCCCCATAAACTGATGCAACGTCCGCCACATTCAGAACTGCGGTGACCTACAACGGTGCTCATCAAATAATAAGTCCTAGATTCTTTCATCTCAGGATTCAGAGGGACAATGCTATGGAGAGAATCATTGTTTCTTTGAACATCGTTCTCCTTCTTTGAGCAAGTTTGAAAAAGCAAACCAATGCCCACAACAAATAGAAATAAAGATAACTTTTTCATAATAACAAGATTTTTGACCTTCAAAAATAATCACTTTATGAATTCCTTTTTCGAACAGTATGCTGATTTCATCCCAAAGGGATATTTTTTGGGATGAAATGATGAAATAGTAGAAATGGGATGTTAAACTCTTTTGTGCCATGCTGATTATAAGGCTTTTATGTTACATGTAAAATAATTTATCATTTATCTTCCCATCATTTTATTTGCATTCGCTCCTTTTTAGGGTGGATTTCAATGGCGACAAATTGCTCATGAGATATTATTTCATGTACTTTTCGCAAAAAAAACATACTTTTGCAGCCAAACTATTAGTTGGATTATTATGAAGAGTAAAAAGAAAAAAGTATTCAGTTTTGTTCTATGTCAAGTGGTATTTTGCCTTGTTTTTCTTTTCTATTTCACCTATTTTAGTTTTCTAAGGCCATCGACCAATGTTGTTATTGAACTAACCATTGCCGTTATGTTGATAACTGTTATGCTCGCCAATAGTTGGTTCTTCTACCCGAAACTTCATGGAAAATTCCAAAATTATCTTTGTTCGCCATTTTTTTCGCTGAAGGTCTGATGTTAGCATTCATTGAATTCGTGATGACATTCAAATCAAACAGCTCTGTTCTCTCCAACTTGGATGGATTTGACCATATTTCGTTGGAAGTGTATTTTCCGTTATATCTCAGTGTCCTTTTACGAAATTGTGCATTGGTACTCCTTTCTGTCTTTGTGGGTGATTACATGGACCTAAAAATATTGGTGTTAAACACTGAGGATCTGTTGCTTCGAAATCAGAATAAGTTGATTGTCAAAGACCATTCAAAAGATGTTGTTTTGGATGTTAATCAAATTTACCTTTGCAATCAATGCAGAAATAGCACTATAATCTATACTATTGATGGTCAAATATTTGAGAAGCGATCTTCTCTTAAAGAGATGGAAGAACTGTTACATGAATTGCAGTTTGTCAGAATATCCAAAAGCACATTGTTGTGCCTTTCTGCTGTTAGGGATTGCATTGGCCGTTCTGTGAGATTGAAGGCCTGTATTCCTTCCAACAATCGCATTCTTCCAATTGGGGCCACTTACGCACCTGAAGTTTTGCCAGTAATCCAAAACTATTTGCAGTCCGAGCAACGTGTGCAATCTTCTAACAGCCAAGCCACTGATATGGAAAATTGTGACGAAACAGACAATATAGTTTGCACCGAATCTGTTGTTGATTGTAACAATAATGCAAAAGTGTTGCAAGTCAAAGAGTTCGTCAGTTTTCATCCCGGAACAAAGTTATATCAAATCCACGACAGTTTACGTATTCCCAAAAGTTCATTGGCCCGATATTTGAAAGTGTTACAAGATAATGGACAGGTCATTCGCAAAGGATCAAGAAAGACCGGGGGGTATTGGGTTGTCAATACTTTTGCCTCACAAGATAATGAGGTTAAAAAGGAGGGTGTTTCAGAAGAGAAAGTTTTTGACTAAACTATCCCAGGGCACCTCCTTTGCAATGGATAATACAATTCATGGCTGCGATACAATTAGAACCTTATTTTGTTTGTTCTCAGAATCCTTCTGGCGTCCGCAACATGCAGATACCGCTCTGTCATGGCCAAAGAATGATGACCGGCCAGATCTTTCACGAACTTGGAGGGCATTCCAGACTCAAGCATCTCGGTGATGCCGGTATCCTTGAGCGAGTAGAAATGGTAGGTGTCAGGCATGGAAAGGCACTCCCTCATCTTCTGCCAGACAGCAAACAGGTTTTTGGTTGTGTAGGGTCGCTGACCTGGTTTGAAATCTGTGGAAAAAATGTAGGTGTCAGAGGTGTAATTGTCCTTTTGTAGTTCCCGAAAATACTTCATGACATCATAGCCGAGCGCGATGATGCGTTCGGTGTGGTTCTTGGAAACATCCGGCGGAATGCGGAGAAAAGCACCGTCAAAGTCAATGTCTCCTATTCGTAGCATAAGAATCTCTTTTGGGCGAATCAAATATCTGAAACACAGACGAATCATGGCAACATATTCTTTCATTCCCCGCTTTTGAAAGTAGTTGAGGATTCTTTTTCGGTCTTGTTTTGGGATGGTGATTCGTCGTTTGGTCTCCCTCCGCCGTCCTTTGAACTTCTCGAAAGGATTGTGCAAAGCAATCCCTTCGGAGACGAACGACTTGAACATACTTTTCAAATACTGAAGCATACTGTTGAATGAATATGCGCTTCGTCCACCGTCTCCGTATTCGTCAAGAATACCTGCTGCATGGCTGCTGGTGAACCGTTTGCAAAGCCAGTCCGAAACGCCTGACTTCTCACACCATTTGGTGAAGAACGACAACTTCGACCTGTAGCTGCGGGCAGAATCCTTTCGCAGGTCTTTCTCCTTTTTGCGGACGTAATCAGTGGCGGCCTCCACGACAGTGATGCGCTTTTTGGCAGCTGGATTCTCGCCGGTCAGCGGGTTCCATCCGTCGTAGAGTTTCCGGTTAATTTCGGCGCATACGAGCGAGGCATATTTTATCTGCTCCCTCCGACTCTTGATGCGGTTGCACCGCACGCGCATACGTTTGAGTTTGTCATTCGTCGGGTCAAGGACGTAGTAACAGACGTACACCTCCTTGTTCCGCATCACCTGTGCGGGTCTGAAGTCAATGAATGGTATTGCCATAATGGAAAAGTATTGAAATGTATCTAGAAATATTTATGTATATATAGTATAGATGTAATTTTGTTCTAAAAAGACGTGTTATTCAATGCTTTGGCGCATTTTCGGCGCACTTGGAACGGAGGAAAACCATTGTCAGCAGGGCATTCCAGGCAAGTACGTGAAATAATCATGGCGCAAAAATAACCTTTTCTCTGCATATCGAAAAAAATAGTACCTTTGCACCGACAAATAACCCTGTATGAACCAGCCGCTTACATATTCCGTAACGCCATCATCCAGTCTCTTTGCGGATAATTACACGTTCTCCGCAAAAGAGAAGGATGTTGAAACCGGCTTAAGTTACTTTGGCTCACGGTATTACAGCAGCGATTTGAGCATCTGGTTGAGCGTGGATCCGATGACGGCGAAATATCCTTTGATGAGTCCGTATGTTTACTGCGCGGATAACCCGGTGAGGTTGGTGGATCCGAATGGTGAGGAGATATATGAATTTGATGAAAATGGGAAATATCTTCGGACAAGTGGGGATAAAGGGAGTCCCGATCAAATTGCAATTATAAAAGAGAATGGGGACAAAATAATGAGCATAGCTTACGATTATGGAACAATTCAATTGGGATTAAAGGGCATTGTGAATCAGACAGATGGAACGCCTGTCAATGTTCAATCCTTAAGAATTAAAGACGATACACAAGCACTTGATTGTTTCAAGTTTGTAGCGGACAACACTTCGGTAGAATGGTCCTTAACGAGAACAGAAGATTTTTCAGGAGGCAATCGCTCTAATTATTTGTCTAACTCCCAAGAATCAGAACACGAAAATTCTGTCAAGCTTTATTTAAATAATTCAAAAATAAAGATCCGTGAGCACTGGCATTCACAACCAGGTGGATCCCTAAAACCCTCGCCTAATGACTATAAAGCGACTGAAATTCTCAGAAACAATTATGGTGATAAGTTTAGCCTTGATGGTTATATTCCAACATTTATTTATTCACAAGGAAAACACGAACAGTATAGTCCATTCCTCAGGATGTTAGATAACAATTTCAAAGAAGCCTGGGATGCTTGGCAGAAAGAGAGGGTGTTATGAAACATTGTTATAGAATAATAATGATGACCCTCTTTTGTATGGGATGCTTGCCGGGAACTGCCCAAACGTTTGAGCTCAGGCATGTTCATACGGACGACACTTGTCTGGTGCAACTTATGGAAAACATCACGAAAGTGATTCATGACAGCCAATGGCCTCGTGATGCCAGATGCCATTATCTGTCAATGACAAAGATAGGATCGGACACTATGCTTGAGGTACACTCATATGATTCGCATGGTATTTATAAAACATTATCGAAGCAGGTTTTATTCGGTGTTTGTTTGCTGTTTGACCACGAATTCTACATCGACACATCTTTGGCCTGCTTGTTTTATGTCACTGGCCATGCGTTCGAAAAAAGATACAATCGCAAGACAGTGGAAGAAAACAAGATTTCTTTCAATGATTGCTATTACCACTGGCTCTTTAAGAAAGACTTTTGCGGTATTGGCCTTTATGAATCTTGGATTATGGAAGATTTTAAGGGTTGGTATGCCTTGGAATTGGACCCGGATTGTTTTTGCAATTATAAGAAGATGTCTATCGAAATGATAGAAGAAGAATCGGAAGATGTTGATATGAACCACTAATGACTCGCCACTGCCCATATCGCCCGCCGCTCCCGCCACCACCCGCAGCCCTCATACGTGCAGACTCTTGTGATACGCGGAGAGGCATGAATCCCCTCACGGGGATTTGGCCCGCATGCGCAACCGTCCCAGGCTACAGGTATGCATCCCCTAACGGGGAAGGCAGTACCCTCACCATTCTTCATTCTACATTCTTCATTCTACATTTGTCTTACACGTTCTCCGCAAAAGAGAAAGATTCCGAAACGGGTTTAAGTTACTTTGGCTCACGGTATTACAGCTCGGATTTGAGCATCTGGCTGAGCGTGGACCCGATGGCAGCGAAATATCCGTCTACATCTCCGTATGCTTATTGCAGGAACAACCCGATCAGACTTGTAGATCCGAACGGGATGTTTGACAATGAGGCAAAGGCCACAAGAGTTCGGAATAGGGCGGCAAGAAAATATGGTGAAGGCAGAGTGAGCGATGTGTACAACAATACAATAGACGGAGGCAAAGCCGATTATGCATTCAGTATTTATGGTAAAGGGAAGACAAAGTATTCTCGAAGCGGAGGAACTAACGAGAATGGAGGTCCTGTCATAACATGCGACAAAGCGGACAAAGTGGTCACCACGAGAAAAGGTTTAAGAGTTTATAACAGAAGTCAAAGAAGAAGCACATTAGACTTGGATTTCGCGATCACAGCTGGATGGCAAGTCGAAAAAAGGATTAGATTAACAGAGCGTCTATATTTAGGCTTTACGGTTAATTTAAATTCTGTAGATGTAATTGGTGGCAATTGCCATATCCAATCTGGCGAGACCAAATTTGATGGATACTGTATTGATCAATCGAACATCAATTCCAACAGTGGAGTCGCTCTTGACCCTTTAATCAGTTATAACTACAATCAACGAGTAAGTCCGGGTGATAATATCAGTAGCAACCATAGTGTATCTGCATTTTTTATGGAAATCTACAATTCTAATAGAAATTATGTTGATTCCACCAACGAACACAACGAATTTGTTGTGTCTTATTCAGCGGCTTTTTTTATAGGAATTCGTCTTGGCTTGAAATATCGTCCGTGATAAAAATGTTGCTATGAATTCGAAAAACAAAGAAGATAAATTTGTCATATACGAAGATTTGGTCGAAAACGGTTCTTCATGTGAGCCAATCATCATTGATGGCAACCTCTATTTCCTTCTTTCGCTAATCAATGGTATTTTGTCGAAAATAGGGGTCCGGAAAATTGCATTAGTGAAATATTCAGACAAGGGCAATTATGAATTGCTTGTCAAATGTCCGTGTTGTGATTTGGTGTATTACCAAAAAAAAGTCACAAGAAAATTCAAATGTCCTCATTGTCATAAAAAATCACCCATTATTACAACGAAAGGAGAATTGGCTAACTTGTTTTTTAAGAGAGTCAACGACCCGACAAAAGACAATGAGCCCTATTTGTCCATACCTGAATGAAGAAGTCCGTTTATTTCGTACTTTTGCCCGCGAATAATCACAAATGAACCGCCGCCAACCATATTGCCCGCAGATCTCGCAGACCACCGCAGAAATTATACGTGTAGATACGTGTGATACGCGGAGATCCACGCCCTCATGCGTAACCGCCCGAGGACACCGAGCTGTTGTCCCTCCGGGACATGGCGGGCGCGGGGTGCCGCTGTCCTACCGGGCTTTGGCCCCTGCCGGGGCCGGATCCCTCTGTGGAACATCGACGGCCCCACTTTCCATTCTTCATTTTTTTGTCGCCGTATAAAAAAAAAATGTATTTTTGCCGCCAGTTTAAAATTGAAGATTATGTCAGAAGAAATTTTACAAAAAGTGCAGTCCATCATCGCCGACAAACTGAGCGTCGATGTGGCTGATGTGACTCCTGAAAAAAGTTTCACAAACGACCTGGGTGCCGATTCTTTGGACACCGTCGAACTGATTATGGAATTTGAGAACGCTTTCGGCATCAAGTTCCCGGAAGAAGATGCGGAAAAGGTCGCCACGGTCAGTGACGCCGTCGCATACATCGAAAGCCTTCTTGCTGCGAAGTAAATCCTTCCAGTTTACAAGATCCGTTTGTGATGAACCTCAAACGAGTTGTTGTAACGGGCATTGGCGCCTTAACGCCAATAGGTAACAATGTGGCCGAGTACTGGGGCAGCCTCCTCAAGGGTGTGTCCGGTGCAGGCCACATTTCGTATTTCAACACGGAAAAATTCAAGACTCGCATCGCCTGTCAGCTGAAAGGCTACAACCCGACGGACCACTTCACCACCAAGGAACTTTCGAAGCTGGACCGCAGCTCGCAGTATGCGCTGCTCTCCACCGCCGAGGCGCTTGATGACGCGCATTTCGACTGGAACCGCCTCGACAAGGACCGCGTTGGCGTGGTGTTCGGCACGGGCATCGGCGGGCTCACCTCCTCCGAGGAGGCGGTGCAGCAGTTTATGTTGCAGGAGCGCGACCCGCGCTTCAGTCCTTACCATCTCCTGCGCGTTTTGGCCAACACCGTGGCCGGCAGCATCGCCCTGAAATACGGCTTCACGGGACCCAACTACATCACCACCTCTGCTTGCGCGTCGTCGGCTAACGCTATTGCCGACGCATGCTACGCCATTGCCATCGGCAAGTCTGACGTGGTGGTCACCGGCGGCACAGAGTCGGCCATCATCGAGTTGGCGGTGGGCGGTTTCAACGCCATGCGCGCCCTGTCGACCCGCAACGACGAGCCTGAGCGTGCCAGCCGTCCCTTCGACTGCGACCGCGACGGTTTCGTGATGGGGGAGGGGGCGGCCACACTTGTCCTCGAAAGTCTCGACTACGCGAAGGCACGCGGCGCCCGCATCTATGCCGAAGTTGTCGGCGTGGGTATGTCGGCCGATATATATAATATTGTCGCGCCCGACCCGGAAGGCGCAGCGGCCGTCAAGTCGATGGAGGGTGCGCTCCGAAGTGCGGATTTGCGTCCCGAGGATGTCGATTACATCAACACGCATGGGACTTCAACCCCGTTGGGCGACCTTTCGGAGTGCCGCGCCATTGCGAAGGTCTTCGGCGACCATGCGCCCAAGTTAGCTATCAACTCCACCAAGTCGATGACCGGCCACCTGCTTGGCGCCGGTCCGGCTGTCGAAAGCGTGGCCATCTTCTGCTCGATGCGCGACAGTCTGGTGCACCCCACCATCAACCTCGACCACCTCGACCCGCTGATTCCCAGCAACTGGAATTTCGTGCCCGGCGAGGCCATCTCCCGTGAGGTCAAGGTCGTCATGACCAATTCGTTCGGTTTTGGCGGACATAACGTATCCTTACTGTACAAGAAGTTTGAAGAGTAGGGTATGCCGCTGACTGACAAAGAAATAAGAACTTACTTTAAGAATATTTTCGGCTTTCGGGTCCGACACGTCAACCTGTTCCGAACGGCGTTGATGCACCGTTCCCTCAGCGGGCTCACCCTGATCGGCAACAAGGAGAACAACGAGCGGTTGGAATACCTCGGCGATGCGGTGTTAGGTGCGGTCATTGCCGACTTCCTGTGCCACAAATATCCTTCCGCGACCGAGGGCAACCTTACCCAGATGCGTTCCAAGTTGGTGAACCGCAAACAGTTGGGGGATTTGGCCAATAAGCTCGGTCTTTCCGATATGGTGGAGACCGCCGGCAATATCAATTCCAAGAACATCCCTGGCAACACGTTTGAGGCCGTGGTGGGCGCCATCTACCGCGACCAGGGCTACAAACGCACCGCCCGTATCCTTCTGGACCACATCTTTTTGGTGCATCTCGATATGGATACCGTCTTGGAAGAGGACAAGGATTACAAGAGCCGTCTGCTGATTTGGGCGCAGCATCACCATCGCAAGGTGGTGTTCACGCACGAGACGGAGCCCGATGCGCATCGGGACCTGTTCCGTGCACATATCTCCATGGACGGGGAACCGCTCACCGAGGCGGTCGGCAATTCCGTGAAGGGTGCCGAGCAGCGTGCCTCCGAGTTGGCGTTGGCGGAGTTGGAGGGGGAATGTTGAATGCTGAATGCTGAATGTTGAATATTTAATGTTGAATGATATATATGAATGGTAAACGTGTGGTGATTACGGGAATGGGCATCTGGTCGTGCATCGGCACTTCGTTGGACGAGGTGGCCGAATCGTTGCGTGTGGGCAGGTGCGGCATCGGCAACGATCCCTCGCGGACGGTCTACGGCTACCAGTCGGATTTGACGGGCATTGTGCCGGAACCGGACTTGAAACCGTTGTTGCACCGACGGTTGCGGACGGGGCTCTCGCAAGAGGCTGCCTTTGCGTATATGGCCTCCCGTCAGGCTTTTGCGCAGGCGGGCATTGACGAAGCTTATTGTCTTGCGCACGAGATCGGTGTGATTTTCGGCAACGACTCCTCCGCGAAGGCCATCATCGAGACTGACCGGGCGCTGGTGCAGCGTCCCGATACCGAACTGTTGGGTTCCGGGCTGATTTTCCAGTCGATGAACTCGACGGTGAACATGAATATGAGCAGCATTTTCCGGCTTCGGGGCGTCAACTTCAGCGTCAGTGCGGCGTGCGCCAGCGGCAGCCATTCGGTGGGTTTGGGCTACCTGCTCATCAAACAGGGCTTGCAGGATGTGATTCTCTGCGGCGGTGCCCAGGAGGTGAACACCTTTGCGATGTCATCGTTCGATGCGTTAGGCACATTCTCCAAGAGGGTGGGGGAGCCGCAGAAGGCCTCCCGTCCGTTTGACCGCGACCGCGATGGTTTAGTGCCAAGTGGCGGTGCGGCGGCGTTGGTCTTGGAGGACTACGACCATGCGGTGCAACGCGGCGCAACGATTCTCGCCGAGGTTGCCGGCTACGGATTCTCCTCCAACGGCGGCGGCATTTCCGAGCCTTCCGACGACGGCAGTGTCATCGCGATGACCCGCGCCATGGATGCGGCGGGCGTCACCCCGGCCGACATCGACTACGTGAGTGCGCACGCCACGGGCACACCCCAGGGCGACCGTTTTGAAGCTATTGCCCTCGACAGGCTCTTCCATGGGCAGCGCGCCCTCATCAGCTCCACGAAAGGCATGACCGGCCACGAGTGCTGGATGTCCGGCGCCAGCGAGTTGGTCTATTCCGCCCTCATGATGCGCGACAATTTTGTCGCCCCGAACTACAACTTCGAGAACCCCGACGAAGACACGGCCAAGCTGAACCTCGCCACGAAGGCGGTGGAGACCCCCGTCCGCACCGTCCTGAGCAACAGCTTCGGCTTTGGCGGCACGAACTCAGCGGTGGTGCTGAAAAAGTTAGCAGTTAGTAGTTAGCAGTTAGTAGTTAGCAGTTTTTCCAAGAGGGCTGCAAGCCCGACACGTGTCAACCCAGGGTGAAGCGAAGCGTAACCCTGGGATATAACAACGAAACAACATGTACTTAGACGAAAACCTAAAGAAGCAATACACGAACGACAGCCTCTCCGCCTACCAGGCGCAGCGGCTCGCGCAGGTGTACGCCTTCGGACCGATGGTGTTCGAGGTAGCGCGCCTGATGGTGAAATGGGGTATCTTCGAGATGCTGGAGACCCCGATGACCCCCGGGGAGGTGGCCGACAAGGCCGGCATCTCCGTCTATGCCGCCAAGTGTCTGTTGGAGTCTTCCCTGACGATGCAGACCGTGACCGTCGATACGGAGACGGGGCGGTATTCCTTGGCCAAGACCGGCTGGTTCCTGCTCCACGACCGTTCTACCCGCGTCAATCTGGACTTCAACCACGACGTGAACTACGAGGGCATGTTCCATTTGGAGGAGGCACTAAAAGAGGGACGGCCTGCCGGGTTGAAGTGTCTCGGTGACTGGCCGACGGTTTACGAGGGACTTTCCCAACTGCCCAAAGCCGCCCAGGACAGCTGGTTCGCGTTCGACCATTTCTACAGCGACGGCTCTTTCGAGCAGGCGTTGGCGCTGGTCTTCTCCCGCCCGACGCGCACGCTGATGGACGTGGGCGGCAACACCGGTCGCTGGGCGTTGCAGTGCGTGAGGCACAATCCCGACGTGGAGGTGACTATCGTTGACCTTCCGCAGCAGATTGCCATGATGCGCGAGCAGACGGCCGGTCAGCCGGGTGCGGACCGTATCCACGGATTTGCTATCAACATGCTGGACGACCGTTCCCAATTGCCAGCCGACCCGAAGTTCGATGCCATCTGGATGAGCCAGTTTCTCGACTGTTTCAGCGAGTCGCAGATTGTGAGCATTCTGCGTCGCGCTGCTGCCGTGATGACCTCCGATACGCGCCTCTACATTATGGAGACGCTCTGGGATCGTCAGCGTTTCGACACCGCCGCCTTCTGCCTCGCCCAGACGAGCCTCTATTTCACTGCCATCGCCAACGGCAACAGCAAGATGTACCATTCCGATGACCTCGTCCGCCTCATCCGCGAGGCCGGGTTGGAGGTGGAGGAAATTCACGATCTGCTCGGGCTGGGACATTCGGTGGTCGTGTGCGGAGTTGAGCGTTGACCGTTGACTTTGACCTTTGACCTTTGACCACCCGCCCTTCGGGCACCCCTCCAAAGGAGGGGAGGGGAACTGTTCATAATTTGTTGATAACTCTTCTTCGTAACCTATTGTATTTAATTTGTAATTTTGCCTTTTCTTTTGGCAAATTATTATTCACCAAAATGCAATAGTTATGAGAAAAGTATTACTCTTTTTGTTTACGGCGCTTATTGCGCTGTCAATCAGGGGGTTCTCGCAGAACACCTGCAATGCGCCCACGGGTTTGACGGCCTCTTTGCATGCGCCGGAGTGGAACAATGTTCTGCTCAACTGGAACGCTGTGGTCGATTCCGCGCAACAAGACATCATGTGGTCCACCACCACATATTCTACCCGTATCGGCGGTGGTGAAAATGTTGCGCTCGATTTCACAGGCGTGATTCGTTTCACCCCGACGGATTTGGCCAGCCACACAGGCCAATACCTCACTTCCGTCTCCTTTGTCCCCGGTGAGGACCAAACGGTCTGTACCTACTACGTGATGGTGTGGCAGGGCGGTAGTGTGGCCAACGACACCATCTTCAATCCCGGTACCTTGATGGCTAACAAGCTTATCAGCACCCCGCTGACCATCAACACCCTCAATACCATCCTCCTTGACACGGCCCTGCTGATTGATGTCACCCAGGAGTTGTGGATTGGCATCCGTTGTGATTGCTCGGCCGGTTACCCGCTTGGCGCCAGCAATAATACGGCTGTTTTCAACTATGGTGACATTATTGCTGTTAACGGTACCAATACGGTATGGGAAACCCTTTCCGGAGGAGATCCCACGGCTTCCATTGCCGCTTACAACTGGCTGATTATCGGCCATCTGCAGACCGCCGACAATATCCTTTCCGGCTACAAGCTTTATCGTAACGATGCACTCCTCGCGTCCGTGGGTGCAACATCCTACCTCGACAGTGTGGATTTCGGTACTTACACCTACGACGTGACGGCTCTCTATGCCAGCGGCTGCGAGTCTGCCCCGATTTCCGTCTCCGTCTCCATGAATCCGAACCCCTGCGGCGAATGCCAGGACAGTGTGATTGTGGATGGCACGGTGAGCACCAGCTACCTCCTCCCGCTGAACACCTTCTATAACTACTCTTTCAGTGAGCAGATTTACACGGTGGCGGAACTGGGCACCATCAACGGCGCCATCAACTGTATATCCTTCCAATATATATATGGTACGGCGCAGTCCAAGGACATCGTCGTCTATATGGGCAACACTACCAAGAGCAGTTTCAGCGGCAACGACTGGGTTCCGGTGAACCAGATGTTCCAGGTGTTCAACGGCACGGTGAACTTCACCAACGCCGGTACCGACAACTGGGTAAACATCCCCTTCGATGTCCCGTTTGAGTATGACGGCTCCAGCAACATCGTGGTGGCCGTGCTGAACAACACGGGCAGCTATGTGACCAGTTCCAACCCGACCTTCAATGTGCATACCGCCAGTTCCAAGAGCTTGTACCTCTACAATGACAGCAGCCCTTACAATGTGGGCTCCCTCGCCTCGGGCACGGTGGGCACCTACCGCAACAATATGCGTTTCTTAGTGGGCGACCCGGTGACCTGCCCGATGCCTACGTACCTTACGGTCAGCAATGTCACGTCCGATGCAGCCAATATCTCCTGGCATTCCAATGAGTCGCACAACGGCTACGAGCTGGTGCTTGTGCCGGCGGGCAGCACGTTGGAGAGCGAGACACCGCTTACCGTGACCGACACCTTCTATGCGGCCACGCAGCTGACCTCCAACACGAACTACACGGTGTATGTGCGCGCCAACTGCGGCGGCGGCGACAACAGCTTCTGGAACATGCAAACCTTCAAGACCTTGTGCGAGCCGACAGCCCAGTTGCCCTACGTGATGGACATGGAGGGTGTGGGTACCGGCAGCGGCCACATCCCGGATTGCGCGGAGGTGGGCATCGGCACAGGCTATACCAGCTATCCGTACGTTTCCGGCACCTACCACCATTCCGGCAGCGGTGCCCTCTACTTCTACGCCTACACGCCGAACTCCTCGATGATTCGCTTCCAGGGTCTCGATCTGACGAACAACACCGATCCGTTGGTGATGCGTTTCTGGGAATATAAGACCAGCGCCGGCTACGGCTACATCCAGGCCGGTTACATGACCGACGCGACTGATTTCAGCACGTTCGTCTTGGTGAAGACCGTCTATCCGAGTGATGTGCCCAACACCGCTACATGGGAGGAAATCATGTTTGCGCTTCCCGAATCGGTGAACGGCCAGGTGATTTACCCGACGCTTTACTGTCCGTTTGCACCGGGCAGCTCCTCCAACTATGTCTATATTGATGACCTTACTGTCGAGCCTGGTCAGACCTCCTGTATGGCCCCGCACAATATGCAGTTTACCAATGTGGCGGGTAGTTCCGTGCAGGTGCATTGGTCACCCGACGCGACGGCTTCCGGCACGGAGACCTACCATGTGGAATACACCGAGGCCGGCAGCGACAACTGGCAGAGCGTGACTACTACGGCCAGCTACTGTCTCATCGGCGGCCTCACCCCGCAGACGCAGTACAATGTGCGCTTGTTCATGGACTGCGACCAGAACGGTTACAGCGACACGCTGACGGGTACGGTGCTCACCAACTGCCTCTCCGGCGGCGAATTGGCCATTGGCAGTGGTACTGGCACAACCTCTTATTTCCCGTCCTACTCTTTCTACAACTACTGCTACACGCAGCAGATCTTCCTCTCCACTGAGTTCAACGGTCCCAGCACACTCACCTCAATTGCCTTCGATGCTTCCGTTATCAACTCTTCGCGTACCTATAAGATATATCTGATGCATACGACGGCCTCGAATGCTGACAACTGGCTTCCCACAGACTCTGCCGTGTTGGTTTACAGCGGCAGCCAAACGATGACTCTGGGCTGGAACACCTACAACTTCAGTGCGCCGTTTGCCTATAACGGTACCGACAACCTCGCCGTCATTGTCATTGACGAGACAGGCAGCTACACCACCTCCAACCAATGGATGTCGCACACGGCTTCCGGAACGTTGGCTAAATACATCTATCAGGATAGCTCCCCGTACAGCATCAGCTCCACGCCGAGCAGCGGCTCTTCCAGCAGCACCTCCACCCGTGCCAATGTGATTTTCGGTGGCAACTGCGACTCCACGGCCGCCTGTATCGCCCCCAACGCCGTGGTTACCAATTATAGCGATGAGGAAATCTCCATCGCGTGGGTCCCGGGAGACCAGGAAAGCTCTTGGGAACTGGAGTACAAGACCGCCGACACCACCGACTGGACTTCCGTCGGCACGGTGACGACCACGACCTACACCTTCACGGGCTTGACTTCCAGCACGGATTACAACATCCGTCTGCGTAGCGTCTGCTCTTCCTCCGATTATAGCGTTTGGGCAATGGTCAGCGCGTTCACCGTCTGTGAC
>Ga0265299_10002940_pt1 | contig 16990 bp, 11 predicted proteins | sample AusTroGonzalo_MG_4_FD_193485 | JGI IMG/M metagenome (GOLD analysis project Ga0265299, IMG submission 193485) | Bovine rumen microbial communities from tropical cattle in Woodstock, Queensland, Australia - Gonzalo_02 | ecosystem: Host-associated > Mammals > Digestive system > Stomach > Rumen ... | reverse complement strand
CCGGTACGTGCAAACTTTCTTTCTGTCTCCGCAAACAATCCTTCCGTCCACAAAGTCTACCGAGTTCCACTCAAGTCGTTCCTTCGCAATCCCCAAATATTCCTCTGCTTTGTATGCGTACCATTCATCCGTGATGCCAATGTCGGCAAGCGCCATGCGAAACCGCTTGAATGGATGTTTCATCGAAAGCGCGTAAGCAAGCCGTCTCGCCTGTCCATCGGGACGGGACAAGGCGAAATTTTCCATAATTCTGAAACCCTCGTGCGAGTCTATCGGATCAATGTCAACAACCTCATGTCCGTGCAACTCTTCGTTTACCTCTGGGTCAACGTATGCCGAGTCAAAAACAATTGACACAGTCTGACCCGTAAGGTCAATCACGGGATAGCTGTTCTCTGCACACATGTCAAGAGCTTCGCACAGCTCCATTGCCAACTTATCCTTGCTGTCTATCTTGTCTCCATACATACCGCTTCTCCCGTAATGCTCCCTGCTTTACTTAATTCCTTGCTTGGAATTAGCGACGCCTCGCAGCTTATAATTTCATGCATCAAGACTCCGTACAAGGCTCTCGCACGTCGAATATGCCGGCACAGAAGGATCGTCAGCAATCCGCTCCGCCTCGCGCATCGCCGCAAGTCTTCTTGTCTTTACAAGTCCCATGCATTCCTCCGTGATATCAGCTATGATTCACGCTTTCGATGCTCAGCGCGTGCTTCGGACAGCGCATGACGCAACGTCGGCAAAGAAGGCAGTCCGCATTGCGGAAAACGCCGCCCTTCGCTTCTCCCGGCGGAGAAAAGCCGAACGGACACGCCCTTGAGCAGAGTCCGCATCTAACGCAGCTCTCGGCGACGCGAATCCCGCTCTTTCCGGGATTGATCATCTTGTATATCTTGCCCATCGGACAGACCGCGCACCAGAAATACCGGTTGAAGACAAGCCATCCGACAAGCCCGACTGCCGTCGTCACGACAATCATCACATAGAACAGGAGACCCCATTCACGAATCGACGCCGGACGCATTATGGCGTAGAGCGCGCCTACAAGCGCGACCATGACGAATAGCGACGTCTTCTTCGACAGAAGCGCAGAGGGAATCTTCCGCCCCGTGTCCGGCAAAAACGAATAGAAAGCGCCCCTCGGACAAAAATTGCCGCATCCATGCCGTCCGCCATGGCGAAAAGCCCCAACAAGGCCAACCGCCACGTTCAAGAAAAGGCAGTATGCAAGATACGGATAGCGCCAGCCGAACGCCAGCACAATCACGAACAGTATCGCTTCTACGGCACGCTTAACGCCAATCTTACCATGCTCTTTCATGCGATATATTATACCAAAATCACCGCGTGAACTGCCTCAACCCACCACTGCCGCGCCGCTACTCTATTCAAAGATACTGCGGCGTTTGCGTATTACGGAATTCGTGGAGCCATGCCACTTCCAGAAAGAATCGTAGAAAGGATCGCCTCGCCTTGGGTACAAGGCCTCCTTCGCGTCAAACTTGCAATCACGCCATCCTTTGTCATATCCCATTCTGTGGCCGACCTCAAGCCCCGCAACAAAGGCGACAAACACTGCCGCCAAAATGCATACGCCTATCAACAATTTCTTCATCTATAAACTTTTCCTTTATCAGTGCATCCGCCGCGCAACCAGAAAACACCATCGTCTTTCCTAGCACCGCCCTTCATCGGCGGCTTCATCGCGGCCTTTGCACGTTGTTGCTTCCTTGTCCTCCGTCTCGTCCACCGCAGCCTCGGCGACGGTGGAAGCTTTAGCGAAGGAGGAAGCCTCGGCGAAGGTGGATGCATCGCCGCAAGTCTTCTCGTCTTCACTAGTCCCATGTGTTCCTCCTGCGCAAATTGTACTAAATGCCGCAGAGACTCCCAAGCACGCGACGGCAATGCAAAGGACAGTCCCCAAGATTACGCTATGCTTTACGCTTCCTTGGGACAAAACGCTTCTGGTTATAATAATCCTTCATAACAGTATCAAAAGTTTCCCACGGAATGTTACTACGCCAAACCTGTCCACGTCCTTTCCAGACAACACCGCCCTGCGACACCTTCAACGTACCAATTTTCCAATTGGACGGCGTCTTCACATCGAACACAAAGTCCTTGCCATCCAAAGTAAACTCTGGTACCTGAACCTTGATCTGCCGTGAGGATTTCTCGACTACCGCCTTTTTCATCTTGATTCCCCTTCTTCTATTGTGGTGAAGTGGAAGACGATTCGGAATTGTCAACCAATTCCCAGAGCCAGTATTCTTTGTTGTCGTCTGGATTGCCCGCCACTTTGTAGCCATACCCATTTACAAGTTCCTTCTGCCGGACCTTACGCGCAGAACCAAGCACAATCTGGAACACACTTGGCTTTTCCCTATGTCCCTGCTGCCCCGAAACAAGAAAGAGCATTGACTTTGCCTTTGCGTCCGCCTCATTTTGGATGCCGATTGTAGCCGCAACATCCACCGGCATGTTGTAGAGATGTGCCTCTTTAATCCAATCCAGTTGCCCCGAACGATAGGTGCCATAAACAACCTCGTCTCTCAAGTATTGCGATGTATTGGGGGCAACCACTACCGTCGTGCCACGAGTTGGGATGACATTGGCGAAACCTTCCGCATTTATTCCCAGATGGTCTGATTGTGTGGAGCGTTTCAGTAACTTGCCAAGAAATTCATCCAGCGCCTCCTCACCATGATGACCGTTCGCGTCAAATTTATATGTCCCGTCACCATTCCGTTCCGCAGGCAAAAGAGGTATCGCACCAATGTTCTCCGCAGAAATGACTTTGTCATATTCCATCGAATTTGGCTTCGGACGACCAGGATAGAGCACATACGCACCAATGATCTCTCGGGAGAGCAACTTGTCTCCCTTCTGCTTTCGATAGAGAATTGCATCACGGTACTGATGCATTGCATTGATCGCCTCGGATGTCGTCTCGTCTGGTGATTCTTCGTCCTTCGTCTGGCGAATACGGTATTTCGCATCGAAGATGTACGAATATACCCCCTCTCCCTCCGGCTTTGCCGTGTCAATAACCGTCAGTACAATGTCGGGGCGCTGGGGATTTATATAAACCAACGGTCCAAAATCAGTAGTCGTCACATACGACTGCTGATAGGTCAATTGGACCTTGCGAGTTCCTCCGGCAACTTCCTTAAACTCATAGACAAGCTTGTTCAGCCTTGACGGTTCTGTCTTGTTATCAGGATCATCAAACAGATCGCCCAGATCATCCAGGTCGCCGAAAATCGGTTTAAGGTCCTTCTCATCCGTTTTGAACTCCGTCGATCCGGCGATCTTATTACGGATCGTCAGGAAACACCAGAATTCGTAAAGCGCACTAATAGGACGATACCCAATATCCACCCCGCACTCATTCGGATCAAGAGACTGCTGCAGAACAATCCATGAAGCGAATATCTTCGAATATCCCGGCTTACGCTGAAGAGCCAGACTCTCCTGTTTGAATCCGGAGAACTGTCCAACGCCCTTAAAGAACGGATTCGACGCCAGTCGCACCAGTTCGTCACGCCGCTCCCGCATCTTCTCGATGTAATCGGACGAAACGGAATCATGCTCGGCACAAGCCGTGGCGAATTCATCAAGCCGCGATGACAACGCCTTAAGCGTAAACAAGACGAAGCGGTTTTCAACTGTGTCCCGTTCAGGATCCGTCCTTTCACTGCGGAACAGTGCCACTTCACGCCGCGCCGGATCCATTTCGTTGAAGCGATTCGCCAAAGACGGCGACCAACGCTTGATCCGCTCGGCTCGCAGATACTCCGCATGAGGCACATACTTCAGATGCGGACGATTCACGATGATCTCAACTGATTGCCTGTACTCATTGAACACCTTGAGCAACAGCGCATACCAAACATTATCATCCTGTTTGCCACCGTTCAAGCTGACACCCGACTCGGCCAGGGTCTTCGCGAGAAACGCATGCACTAGCCCCGGATGCGCCGCCTTGATCGTCTGCGTGATGAGGTCGAGATCATGCTCAACATCCATCTTTTCGGATGCCACCAACCACTCAAGGACTACGCTTCTCGTCTCGCCGTGCAACTTGTATTCAATCGCCAACCTGAACTTACCGGGCGAATTGACGAAATCAAGAGATCCAACAAGCATATGATGCGAGAAGCCAAAGGCATCTGCAACAAAAGCCATCGGATGGACAACACATGCCTCCGTCACTTCGGGATCATCAAAGAAGCAATCAACGAAATAACGACTCTCGTAAAAGACTGGTAGGTCCTTGAACTCCTTCTCGGCTAGATGCTCCTTCCCCGTCCCATCCGGCCATAGCGTCCATTTGCCGGGAAGTGACGAGCGATACTGCACATGCGCCGCAGTCGGATCATCCAACTTCCCGACCCGCTTCAGATATCGCATCAGACGGCCTTCGGGTTTCTTGGTCGAGATTGTCAGATCAAGAACACCGTCAAGCTTGTATCGCAAAATCGTCGCCATTGCGAAGCGTCATCACGGCCAGAACGTCAGATATGGGACATTGCCGCGATCCAAGATCTCCGTCATCTTCTCGCCGCTCGCCGTTCCCCTCTGCTGCTCCTTGTCATACTCAAGGAACTTCAGAAGCCCATCCTTCGCAGCCCGTTCGCCCTTCTGCTCGCGGCCTTTGAAGATTTCCGTCACAACCGCTCGCTCACCAGCAATACGCGGCAGAAGTTTCATCAGAACGGCATCATCAAACGCACGTTTGGCGTTTGCGATCTTCTTTGCAGCCTTATCCGCTTCCGAAGCTCCATCTGCAAGCACATCAAGAACATTCAGAGCATCCTCGTAAAGTGCATATTCATTTGCAAACCGATAGGCCACCACGAACGGCGTACCTGCAAGAACGCTCTTCAGGTCGTTCATGTTCTCCAACTGGGCCTTCGGCTGGGTGGCATCTGTGCCACGCGTGGACAGCTTACCGGCCTGCTTCTTGCCCGTCAGCAAATTGTCGATCAGCACATGGTCGATCTCATCCTCCTTCGCAAACGTCGGCAAGGGATCCTTGTCTGCATCTCCGAAATCCTCGAACCGAGCATCCGTCATTTCAATCGTAAAGGCACGATCCAGAACCTTGCGCGAGAACTGGTTGGTCGATTCGTCCATATTCACCGTACCGACGACGAACAGGTTCTTCGGGATCGTAAGTCCGTGCGTCTTGAGCCAGTCCATTGCCTGAGTCGTCTTTGGCTCAAGCATGGCAATGTCATCCTTGTAATCAATCGGCTTGATGAGCGGCGCGGATGTGTATTTGACCACCTCCTTTGCGGCATCGCCGTCCGGCTTGTTTGCGTCATTCAGGTCAAAGAACTCATTCATCTTACCCTCGTCCTCATGAATGTCCTCAAGGGCACTCAGGAACTCGGCAAAGTACTGTTCGACCGGAGCAAGATTCATCTCATCAAGGCAGACGAAGAACGGCACGTCTGGATAGGCATACGCCTTCATGATGAACTCAACCAGCTGCTTCGTCACGTAATGATCACGTCCGAAGGACGAAAAATAGCCGAGCAATTCCGTCGAATCATGCCAGTTCGGCTTGACCTCGATGATGCAGTAATTACCCGGATCGCTCCCTTCGTGAAGCTTATTGTCGCGACAGGTCATGTAGGCGAGCTTTTTCACCATCCGGCTCTTACCCGTTCCGGAGTGCCCTGCCAAAATCACAAACGGCTTCGTCCGCAACGACGCCAGAATGCGAAGCATCAGCTGATCTTCCTTGGACTCAGCCTTAAAGGTCTTCGTCTTGCCCTTAGTCTTGTTATACGGATTGCGTTCCGCGGGTTTCGCAGCCATTTTAATCACCTCATCTTTTATTTCTTTGTAATTCTCACTCACGAAGTAAAGGAACTCGTTGACGACGATGTAGTCGGGATCGTCCGTCCCGTCAACAGTGGCATGGATATTCGCGCTCTTCAGCCGTGCAAGGACATTCGCGCATGCACCCATCACCTGCATGTAGTCGTTATAAGTAAACTTCTCTGACACTCCATCGTCGATCAGCATCAGTGTCTTTAACGCCTCCAACGTCGGACCATTGCACAGGCAATACTGACCAGGATGAAACTTCATCAGGAGCTCGGTCACGGCCTTGTTGGTCAGGCCTTTGAAGCCGTTATCATCCACCACCACTTCGGACAACGGTTTCGCCTGCTTCACGATACGAGAGTCGATCCACTCCACTAACACCTTACGTTGCTCATTCGTGTACGTTGACAAGCTGGCCCACGCGCCGTTCCCGTTCTTCAACATCCAAGTATGTTTGATGCAGAACTCCTTGAACGCCTCCGCCCCTGCCAGCGTCTCAACATTCCAATTCGCCACATCACCGAAGTAACTCCGCACCTCCGTGTTCACACTGGAATAGACAGCCCCCTCGCCAATGAAGCTGCTCGTCCATGTAGTCCGCTGCTCCTTGAACAACCTAAGAGCCGCAGAAAAAGAGTCGTCGTTCACCGATACCGATTGTGCATGTTTCTCCTCGCGTAAATTCCGTTTGAATTCCAGCAATGCGCCAATTGCCGCGCCACAATGTCCTCCATGCCAATAACTTTTCCCATGCAAACCCGCAACACCATTAAATACGCTACTTCCCACAGCATGGCTCTCAAGATTCTGCTCGCTAGCAATAAATTCCCGCAGCGACTCAAGACTTGCATTCGACATCTCATAGACAGAAGGCAACTTGAACTTTTCATTAAAAGCTTGTGCAATAATATCGGCATCTTCCAACGCCGTAATGTAGGTCGCCGCCTTACCACTCCCCTCGGCATTATTCTGCGTTATCCAATTCTTAAATGCCTCGCGCAAATCTGCACCCGCCAAAATTCTAAGCGATGTAACATCTTGCCCCGCATAATATAAATTCCCCTTATGCACGGCCAACCCGGAATAAGTCATTAAAAGCAAGATAGCCTTTAAACGCCTCCCGCTATTCGCAGAGATTGTTTCGCTGGGGCTATTCAAGACCTCCACAATATCATCACCACTCCTATAATGACGCATCACCCTCACGACATCTTCATAGGCCAAGCCCACGCCCAATGGCGCCCGTCGCATCGCATCCAATATAATTTCAAATGGATGTTCACCCTTTTCTTCCAACCCCAAGGCCGCCGACGCTAACACGTCGGCATATGAAATTTTTCCCTCTACAACTTGCCTGCCAACACTCGTCAAGGCTGCCGTTTTGGTCACTTTATTAAAAGAAACCACACCAGTAGACGCCCACGGCTCCCTGCCATCTCGGAAAAATGTTCGCGCATCGCCTGTCGAAGAAACCGTCACCCATTGGGTGCTCGGCTGCCTTGTCGCCAATTCAGCATAAAATTGACTGCCAGTATCATCCAAATCCACAGGGGAATATTTCGCTATGGCATTTAACACGTCACGCCACACATCTGGGCTCCATGCACCCTCATGGCCGCGATCTAGACCATTCCAATTTACGTCATAGGTTTTCATTTTCCTGCAAATAATTCGGGGAATAAATGTTGCTGCCCCATTTTTACCAATCCCGTTTTAAATGGAACTTTCTTTCTTCCGAAGATCTTTTGCCGAATTTCATTGCCTATGGCAAAGGCCAACAACGAAGGCACTGCATTCCCAACTTGGCTAATTGCATAACGCCCCTTTCCAGAAAACGACCACGAATCCGGGAATGTCTGTATCCGTGCACTCTCCCGCGGCGTAACTTCTCGCGGAACAATTGGATGTATATGCCCTTTCCCTCCACCACAATTAGACCCGCAAATAATAGTAAAACTCGGACGATCAAGATCAAGTTTATTAATACGTGTATACGCATCGCGTTCACCAGGTGCCATTGCAGCATATCGCTCAACTATCTCCCGACTGTGAACTCTCCCGGTATGGTTTGCAGGAAAGGCATCATTAGGCACTGGCAAACCCCTTAATGCATCTGCTACTGTTCTATACCCCAACTGACCTTCTTCGGGATTTTCAAATGTGACCGGCGGAATCCCCTCAACATTCCTACCTGTTCTGGACCCAACAATTATTACCCGATCACGATACTGCGGAACACCATAATCAACAGCATTAAGACGAAAGGCCTTTATATCATACGAAAGACCTTCACTCGGATTGGAAAGTTTCTCACAAACCAGTTTATAAACGGCTCCGTTTTCAACAGTCAGCAAACCAAAGACATTCTCAAAGACAAATGCTTTGGGGCGAAGTTCCGAAAGAATTCGAAAATACTCATAAACCATCTGTCCTCTTGGATCAGCCCGCCCTTTGCGCTGGCCAAAAATACTAAATGCCTGACAGGGAGGACCACCAGCCAATAAGTCAACAGCCCTCCCTTTTGTCAATCCAATGGCCTTGCGAATATCTAAACCCGAAACATTCTTAATATCATTACATACAACAGTCGCATCCTTACTTAAATTACTCCTCAGCGTCTCACAACATTGAGGTATAACATCATTAGCAAATAACGTTTTAAACCCTGCCGCGCCAAGGCCAATATCTAATCCACCACCGCCAGAAAATAGTGAGACCAGATTCAACTCGTCTTTTGATGAAGTTTTTGCCATGTTATAATCCTACCTTTATGCCACCTTTTCATAGGCGTACACGTATTCTCCTGGTTTTAAAACTGCTTCATGAAAGACAATGTGCGAAGCTTCCTTCAACTTCTTCAAGTCACTTATCAAACGGCTTGCCCGTTCACGATCTACACGAGGACCAAAATCGACACGGCGAACGCACAAATGGCCAAGGCGAACCATGACGATCTCTTTCCCGGATGAGCTCACTTTCTTATGCAGATAGTTATGTTCACCATTCTCGGCATACTCTCGGGAGACGAACATGCGAACTTCATTCTCATACTCCCAAGCCTTCCCCTTGGTGTAAGACAACAGGTCGATATAATCCGTAACCTCATCACCTCGAAAGAAATCTTTCATCTGGCTACAATCAAACGTTGGAATCTTATCTGTGTAATTGACTTCTCTCACATAATATGGAGAATCGCCAGATTCCTCGGGCATGTCAAATGCAATTTTTACACCCTTCCCCGAATCGGCATAATGAGACCAAAACAAAACATCCGATGTTGGCTTTAGTCCGCGTTCCTTAACAAAGCACATAACGAACATTCGATCATCAAACGCTCCGATCCAAGAGGCGTCGATGGATTCACTTACGGTCTCGGAATAGTCTAGAAAGATTGCCGCCTCTGTAAGTCCCGCCTGTATCTCCGGAGAAGAGATATTCCATTCGCGGATCTTCTCAAATTTCAATCGCTCATAATTATCGTGTACATACTTGCGCAAAGGCTCTTCGTAATTTATGTACTTTCCGCGACATTCGAACGGATCGTTGAACTCCGAAGGATGACTTACCTTATAAAGGCCAGTCCGCAAGGACTCCTCCGCATAATCAAACTTCATGTAACGACAGCACCGCATCTCACTTCAATCCTGACACTACCTGAAGCTTTTCGCTATTTCGCTTCGTTTTGGGCAACAACTTCAGAATCGCCTCTCCCTGCGCCCTAGCCATAGGCGGAGGGAATGCTTCGCCGATCATTGAGGCGATTTTACCAATTCCAAGTTTTGGCGGGAACTTGTAGGTCATGGGAAAGCCTTGAAGAATCAGTGCCTCTAGCATGTTTAGTGCCCGATCTTCGGACGGATGAATGAAACGCCCCTTGGACGGATTGTTGCATCCGCGCGTTATCGTCGGTGAGACATCATCCCACGACATTCGTCCGTAAACATCCCTAAAACCTTTGGGGCAACGCTTGTGACATTCAAGCACGAGATTGTCCGGCAACTCCGTGCGGTTGGCCTTAACTGCCTTGATCCGCTCTTGCACAACGGGCGAAAAGTGCTGACGAAGTTCGACAAGCCGCCGCGCCGAATCCCCCGCCGGCCCCTGGGGAACAGCAATATTACGGATCGCATCAGCAACCGTCAGACGAGTTTTGCTCTTTTGCGGCAGCTTCGGATGTTTCATCCTTGACCCAATGAGGATCATACGCTTGCGACGTTGCGGCACATTAAAATCCTTGGCGTCAAGAACACCATCCTCAAACTCATACCCATATTGATCCGCAAGATGCTGCTTGAAATCAGCGAGCCGTTTGTCCTTCAAAAGTCGCGGCACGTTCTCAATCAGCACACACCTCGGCTTGAACACATCAACAAAACGCTCAACTTGGAAAATCAGCTCATTCCTCGGGTCGTCTGCAATAGCACCGTTATGCGTACGGATAGACGAGAAGCCCTGACACGGCGGACATCCCGCCAACAAATCAAGCTGCCCACGCCGCAACCCGAGCTGTTTCTTTAGCACCAGAGGATCCGCCGTGCAAATGTCATCAATAAGAATCGTGTCGGGATGATTCAGCTTATAAGTCTCCCGCGCTTCTGGGCGAATTTCACAACAAGCCAAGACTTTAAATCCGGCGTCCTCCAAACCTTGGCTCAATCCACCACAACCGGAGAACAGATCAAGGGCAATGCGCTTTCTAGTTTTTTTATTCATTAGCATCACCCTCCTCTCTAACCCAACGCGCGACTTCTGGCTGATTAACACCAACGCGTCGAATATAGTTGATATAACGCCCCACCAATCGGTTCACAATATCATGCCTAAAAACGCCCTTGGGCTTCTTAGTATCAAGATCCGCTCGCGGCTTTGGCACAAGCGAATTCGCCACAGCCCTAAAGATATACGATTTTCCCGCAAACCGCAAGATCGTTTTTCCACCCTTCTCTCTTCTGATTTGATCATAATCAGGAATCGAATCACTTTCCGGCAAGCGCTCGCCTTTTAAAAATAGTAAAGATTGTGCGCGCTCGCAATCACAAGCACCAGTAATACAAACGGCAATAGTAGTAGCATCCCCTACAAGTCCTTCGTAAACAGCGCCTGTACAAAGCCGAGAAAACGATTCCTCTCCATTACTTATTTTTTCACAAAATTCCGCATATGCCTCAACACCGTTAACAACCTCGGAAATGGCAGGATCTTTTCGCGCATTAGAAAGCGCTTTATACTGGTTCGCCGAGACCTTCACTGGGGAATCATCTTTCAGACAGCCCTTGGCGTAATTTAAAGTTCCATTCACACCAGGATCCCCCGCAACAAGCACATCCATCGGATTACCATTCGGATGATTTGAGGGGAGCAAGACATCTTCCCGCAGAGAACAAAATGATTCGCGAGACAAAACTGTACTCAAATCCTCCAACAGATTCGACACAACACAGTCTTGTATGTCTGTGCGCCACGTTTCCTTGGTTGCAGGCGATCCCATTTTATTTCCCCTGTCAAATAATATGCCCAAATCAGATCCTGACGGAATCGCCGAAAGCCAACTTGGTGCATAGTCCTTAATGCGCCCAGCGATTTCCAGTGCGGCCAAATGCAAATAATCTGGATACGCTTTTTGCAATGCCTTGCAAATACAATCAAAAAGTGATGTATTGGCAAAAGCATCCTTACGTAGGCTCAAAAGGAACTGGCCAGTCTTATTCTTCCAAAGCTCAGCATCTCCCGCGATTTTAGCAAAAGTAGAATCCAGCATATCAGGGAACCCTCGCTCTGGAGGTTTTTGCGACAAGATTACAACGAAACGGAACCCCTGTGCATCCCCCAGCAGTTGACTTATAATCTCTTGCGCATATTTACTAGAATCCACTGAACCCAACATCCAATCAACAATAACAATGTCGGACTGTAACGCCAACTTCGCACACTTTTCAACTTCTTTACCAACCTCCGGAGAAAATGGGTCATCGCCTTCGATATCCTCAACCAGGGGGAATCCTTGTAAATGGCAAAGCAACCCTGCTTCAGAGAACTCTTTTAGCTTCTCCCAAAACAAAGGGCTATCCACTGGCTTGCGAACCATCAAACCTTCCTGAAGATTGATCCCATCATCAATCCACAAGATCGTGCGGCAGAACTTGCGCACAATTTCATTTCGAACATTTACAACTTCCGCGTTCACAAGACATCTCCCTCAATCAATCTTTGATATGACAAAATTCGCCCCATTCAATGCTCCTAATTCAACCTCGCCCGACAGAGCAAGCTCATAACCCATCTCCTTCAATGATTCACGCGCAATATACAGCCCCAAGCCCTGTCCTTCGGGACGCCGAGAAAAACCAGGCTCAAAAATATAATCAGCGTCAACCTTTCTGACGCCAGGACCCGAATCGGAGATGACAAGCGAGCCGTCGCCGGACAACGACAAACGAACCACCCACGCATCGCGGCCTTGTCGCGCCCAATACAATGCATTGACAAACAAGTTGTGAATCGCCCCCAAAAACATAGGCCGATTTACATTAGTCCACTGAGCCTTGCGAAAGGCGTCTGAGAACTCACACGCAACCTTGCCCATTTCACCGGAAAACCGATTACGCAAGAAGTCTTCGACCTCCTTGCCAACCAAGGTATCTGTACGCAAACTTCTCCGTCGTATCAGCGGATCCATCAACCGAATTCGTTCATCTATGATGGAAAACGAATCATCCAACGTTTGCAACCATTCTAGATCCTGACCGGACAAACGCTTCGACAGCAAGGAAATAGCCCCCCGAACGCTTGACACTTGTTTTTCATACTCATGCGTGGCAGTGGAAAACACAAGTCCTAACTGAGCTGCGGAAATGAGATGCGAATGCTGTTCACGAAGAACCTGAAGCTCCCGAGTCTGATCCGAAAGCGCAAAAACTCCACTCTGCCAGTCCGTCAAGTGCTGAATATTGTCACACAACGTGCGCAAACGAGGCAACACGCCAGCCTCCAATTCATCCAACTCGGTCTGAATGGCCTTCTCAAACGTCACAACGGACTCCCCAGACGCATCTTCCGCCACCTGTCGAGGTGTCAGACCGCCTAACGCAACTTCGCGCACACTTTTCAGATTTTCAATTTCCCTCTCCACCAATTCTGACAGCGCCGGTGATAGCCGCTCAACCGCTCCCGATGCGCCATCAACAAGCTTGGTAATCCTTTGCCGAACAACAGAATCAGTTTTTGTCAAGCGCTCAATGAAATAGCGCTCACGCTCTTGCATAGGTTTTGCTCGTGATGCAAGTGCATTGAGTCGCTGCTCTTCTCGTGCAATTTCCCGCTGAAGAATCGTTATCTGGGCCGCTCGTTTGGCCTGATAATCCGTAATAACGTCCAACGCATCACCAATTATGGCAACCCCATTAGGAGGATCGGAAACAGAAGCTTGCAGTTCATCAAGGAGTGTCCTAAGCTTATTAATAGCCTCTTCACACTCCGACAATCCTTTCCCAACAGCCGCATTTGCTGCACGAGTGAGGCATTCTCGAGACTGCGCAACCGCAGCATTTGTAGTCTTCGAGAAATCATTCAGCCAACCACGCGCATACCGGATTTGCTTAAGATATTCAGATTTTTCACGTTCAATCCGAGCCATGGCGGCCGCTTTGGCCTTCTCCTCACGTAACTTCCGTTTATCGTCACGATCCGCTTTCCGTCCAAGATACCTATCTGCGATATCAACAAAAACATCCTCAAGCCAATATTTCAACGCGCGGCATGCACCATTGACAATAAAGCCCTCTCTTCCTGCCTTTTCCTTAAGTTGAGTACTGTTCGCAGGGAGAAAAACGCCACCGAACATTCGCAAGTGTGAAAAGTAATATCTTCCCGCATTCTTCAAACGCCGTTGCTCAAATCCTGCGAAATCACTGTCTGGCGAACCATAGGGCTGAATATGTACATTCCCTTTGTAGACCGAAAAGCCTCCCGCATATTCAAGCCGATCATCCATCTGCTTATGAAGTTCAGCAGGTAAAAACGTAACGGACTGCATTCCTTGTACATATCCGACATCAATTAAAAAAGGTCCCGGGCTCTTCATGCCAGGCAACAAGCCCTTTAACTGTCGCTCGTATTTCTCTTCCCTTGATTGATAATTTCTAATCGACCCTGTAGCATACCCCTTTTCAGAAACCTCGATGCGAATATGGTGATCGCATGTGTCAAAATCCTCTGGACTCCAATATTTATATGCCATGCTCCCTCTTAGCTGCCTGCCATCTTTAAACACCTTAAGTTCAAATGGGCGATCCTTGTTCTCATGAAACGGATCCCAAAAACTAAAAAAAGCATTAACCGACTTGAGTAAAGAAGGAGAAATATCCCTCAACCCATTATTTGCCGCTGTCGAGACTCGGAACAAATCACGAAGATCATCAGTCCCCGTGTTTACACACAAGAATGATGTTCCCATATCAAAATCACACTTCAGCTGATTGAATATCTGATCAGCTGAAATTGCGAGATCCGATTCCAGCTCTTCACGCAGGTTCTTGTCCCATGTCTTATCTTTCAGAAGCTCTTTAACAGCTTCAGCTTCTTTCAGTTCCGAAAAAACCTCAGCAAACTCCTTTGCGGTCGGAGCATGATCAAACTCTTCACACGGAATGGGAAGCTCATCGAGCAATTTTGTCGGATGTTGAAAGATATGCCAGTGAACAATGCACAATGTTCCACGGCAAGCCTTACCTTTGCCCCATACAGACCACAAGACCGTCATACGGCCCAACGACGCAACAGAAAGCCGCCCGATACCCTTTTCGCCGTAAGTCGTTTTTATCCACTTTTTCTGCTCATCCGTCGCAAACTCAGCCCACCCATCATCTTGCTTCTTGGCGAATTTTGATTCAGTAGCCAACACCAACCACTTGTTGACGACATCTGAGGAGCGCATGCCAAGGCCATTGTCACGAATAGCCAAATACCCAATGTCTCCCTGTTGCTTCGGCTCCGTATAATAGACACACACCTCAGTCGCGCCAGCATCAAGAGCGTTCTTGAACAATTCACCCGTCGCCGTTGGCGCGTCAGCAATCTGCTGACGCCCCAACAGATCAATCACCCTTGCCCGGCTTTTGAAGTATTCAATTGCCATAAATTATAAGCTCCCTCGAACAAGTTTTTCAATTGCAACACAAGATATCTTACCTGAACGATTGCTGATAACCAAACGAGTCTCAATACAACACCCACCATAGCAAGGATCCCATTCGACCTCGCCTTTGCTCTTCATTGTGAAGAAGCTCTCTGCCATCTATGTCTCTGTCGTCCTCTCCTGCAAACAAAGAGGCGCACCTCTCTGTTTTGGTTAGAGGGGCGCGCCAAGCCATGCACTTCTGAAGGCCCACGACAGGCCAGCTCAAACACACAACAAGGCGACACCCCAAATTGTTAATAGGATACCGTCTTGCAAACCATGCATGAGCTTTCGAATGTCGTGATTTTCAGAAGACCGGTTTGCAACCGATGGCCGATCTTGTCGGCCTCTCCGCGCGGCGGTTCTCGTCGCTTGGCTATCGCGTCCGCGGCATTCCTACCTGAACAGTTGATAGTATATCAAAATCCTTAGGTATTTTGGGAAAAATTTACCGCTTTACGCTTGCCAAAGTTCAAATTTTCTTGAACTTCGCATCCACTCCCACACGCCCCGTCACATATTGCAAGGAGTATTTCCTATCTCTCCTGTTTCTCCTGCACTTTGTGGCTGAAACAAAATCTTCGCACCGTGAGCAGATGCATAGCCACGCAAGGGTAGTGTATAATTCTTTCTGGTTTCGAGGTGCGGGTATCGGTTTGGCCACAAAGAATTGCACTTTGTGGCTGAAACAAAATCTTCAAAATCCTGGGGCCCCGCGGAAGTACATCTCTGAACTCCAACTCCTAACCCCTGACCCCTGACTACTGCGTACTGACTCCTGACCCCTATACACTAACCCCTACCGATTCAGGACGTCCCAATATCCGTTCTTGTCCGCACCGACGCGGCGAATCTCCCCTGATATCTGCAACGCCTTTATCTTGCGGGCAATAGAACTTGGCGATATTTGCAACAGATCGGCAAGTTCTGCATAAGTAATGAACGGATCTGCCTTCAGATTCTCTTTGATTTGCAGTGCACACGATTCATTACTTACATGATTTACACTGTCACTTTCGCCGCTTATCTTCAAGAAATCATCTGCTTTATCTCCATATTCAAGAATTTCAGCGACACGATTTTGCAGAAAATCTTCTATACGGCGAAGTCGATCCACAGGAAGATTGTAATACTTGTGACGTTTGAAGCGGAATCCCTTAAAGTTGGCCAGCCGGGCCCTTGACGTCGGAGAAATAGCACCAGGGAAGCCAAGCCATCTATCGTACAGCGCCGGCGTGACATGTCCTACAAACTTGCGAAGATCATCATATTCGTCGTAACGATGACCCGGCTTGTACAATGCCAGCGAGAAGAGTCCATAGCCATTGTCAAAGATGGGCGCGGCGCCGACAATCTCGTTTGTGTCGTTGTCGATCAAATAGCCGAAGTTCCCCATGTGGCGGTCTGTATTGAAGATGATTGCATCGAAGAAGAAGATGTCCGCAAAGCGCGGATCTTGAAGCGCCTCGTCTCTGGAAACCAATCGCCCAGCTGGAACGAAGCCTATTCTCTCGCTTGTAAAAAGCGGACAGGTGGAGCAAAGGCGTCCCTTGAACTTTTCAAGACCGTATTCGACATGGACAAGTCCAAGGGCTTCCGCAATCTGCGACGCATAGTATTCGGAGTACGGCTCAAAGCCCGTGTTCGCCGCGCCTTCGGTTCCGCCTTTGTAGAGCAATATCTGCCCTTCACGACGCCGCCAGCACTTGGCGAGCATTCCGTTTGTCGTGAATTCCGGCGAAGTGGAACTGTCCCTGCCGGCGACAAACTCTCCGCGCAATCCGCCTGTAAACGCCATGACGGCAAGCGTCTTAGAGAACTCGTTGCAATAGAGATTGCAATCAGACCACTTGCCTTTGAAATCTTCTGCAACGACCCAATAGACGTCGTTAAGAGAAAGTCCCTTGCACAGTTCGATTATCGCCCGCGTTTCCATGCGGGTTATTCCAATGTTGCCAAGCATGCGCTGAA
>Ga0265299_10002939_pt1 | contig 16991 bp, 28 predicted proteins | sample AusTroGonzalo_MG_4_FD_193485 | JGI IMG/M metagenome (GOLD analysis project Ga0265299, IMG submission 193485) | Bovine rumen microbial communities from tropical cattle in Woodstock, Queensland, Australia - Gonzalo_02 | ecosystem: Host-associated > Mammals > Digestive system > Stomach > Rumen ... | reverse complement strand
CACGGTTCATGCACAGTGGGCAGTCATACCCGTCTCCCTCAACGAAGGTGCTGTCGCTCTGGATCGTGCTGATGTAGTATCCGTCCTTCAAGTGCCCAGGTGTGTTGTTATACGCCTCGCACTTTGCGCGTTCCCTTTCTTCATCGGCGCGTCTTCGTTCCTCTGGTGACATTGCCTCCTCTTTACAGATCCTCTCGGCGAGTGCCTGCAGCCGATCAGACAATGGTTTCTCCGGCGATTCTGCGAGGAGCCGCTGAAGAACTGCTCCGATGCTCTCCACTGTTGCGGCCTCCTTTCTTTGTACGGTCCTGTTCATACGCCTTCACCTCACCGACGGATTTAAAGCCCTGGTCAAGGTATCGATTGAGGATTGATCTGACGTAGCCGTAAACGGGATGACCGCTGGCACATGCCTCATCGATGGCATATCGGATCAATTCCTCTGGCATGTCCTCGGAGAAGGATTGAAGCTCTTCCATGTTTCGAGGGCTAAGATACCGAAGGTTTGAGCTGGCGTAATGTTCAATGGTATCGGATTCCTGGCGGTGGTGGTCGGTGATTTCCAAGGATGGATTCTCTTTACCACCACCACCTCTATTACAACTATCTACAAAGGAACTACAAGAAGAACTACAATCTTCTATAGTAGGGATGGCGCTGGTGCCATTTTGTTGTGGCACTGATGCCGCACGGTCAGGCTCTTGTGCCGCGTTGGTGCGGCTCTCCTGCCGTTCCGATGTGGCACTGGTGCCATTTTGTTGTGGCACTGATGCCGCATTGCGATCAGCTGTAAGCAGCTTCGTACCGGCCTTTGTTGTCGTATACCACAGCGTTCTTGTGCATTCATTCGACTTAAAACGGGTTGCTTGGATCAGCCCTTCCTTACGAAGCTTTTCAAGAGCGCGCCTTATCTGATCTCTGGATAGATATGGGTAAAGCTCTACGAAATCGCTGACTGATTTGCGTACCCAGTTTTTTCCATCACGCCGCTTTTCGCCATTGGTTTTAGCTCTCTGCACGATGTAGTCGATATGTCCAAGCACCAACGCGCACGGTATTCCATACTGGATGGCGACCTCAACGCTGAAGCTGTGGTTCATGGTTCATCACCCTTCGATTCTTGACTTCAGAAGCGCGTATAGCTCGTGCGCCTCATCCTCGTCAAAGGTGATGCCCTTGTTCATGATCTTTCCGGATGCATCCGACTGCCATCGGCGAAGATCATACTTCGCGGGTTTGTCGTTCCAGGAGATCATGTTGAGCTCCAGTGTGCGCCTGCCATTGCTTGACAGGATTCCAAGAGGCTCTGTGATGGTGTACTTGATATCAGGCATTTATTTCACCTCCGATCAGAATGGAAGCTCGTCATCGTCCACTTCCATAAAGTCATTCATACTCTGTTGTTGTGGCCTCTGCTGCGCCGGTGCGGGTGGGGGAGTCGGCTGTCCATATCCTCCACCATTACCGCTGTCAGACCTGGGAGCGACAAACTCCACGTTATCCACCACAACCTCTGTGGTGTAGCGCTTTGTCCCGTCCTGTGCGGTGTAGCTTCCGGTCTGTATGGAGCCGACCAGACCGATCTTGTTGCCCTTGATGAAATGCCTCTGGACAAACTCTGCAGTCTGCCGCCAGGCGAGGCAGTTAATGAAGTCGGCATCATAGGTGCCATTGGCATTCTTGAAGCGCCGCTGACAGGCTATAGAAAAGCGACAGTACGATATTCCGCTTTGGGTTGTGCCGCCCTCCGGGTCGCGGGTCAAGTTGCCAACAAGCTGAACTTGGTTAATGGGTATCACCTCCTTCTTGAACTTTGTACGATATTACCCTTGGCTGCGCAGATCATCCAGCCAGAACACACGTCTTTTGAGCGTGGTTCAGGATAACTACTTGTCCTCCTCAACGCCCAGCAGGAGGAGCAGATCGGCGTACTTCCCATTGCTGATGACGTTTCTCGACTTTGCCCACCGCTCGACGATGTCCATTGTGGTGGCGATGGCGACCAGCTCGGTGTACTCATCCAGGGAGATGGTCACGTAGTCATCCTCGTCAGGTATTTCCGGCAGGTGGATTTCCACACGGCTGGGATTCTGAATGGGCTTTGCTTCCTTGTGCTCCTTGCAGTTCTGCTGGCCCTTGAAGTTGTTGTTCTTGCTCTTATCCATGGGTTTTTGCCTCCTTGCATATCTTGATGACCTGTTTGCACTGATCGACATCCATCATGCCGATGTGCGTCTGTTCAAGTGGCATGCCCATCTGCTCTGCCAGCCACTCGTAGAACGCTCTGCGGGTACGGCGTTCCTTGCCTCTGACATATTTGGAAGTGGCTCGATATGCCATTTTCCTCCAGCGGACAAGCCTGGAATCGAATGAACTCACTGCGCAGCTCCTTCAGTGGCTTCCTGCGGCGTTTCCGGCAGTTCTTCGCTGCCACCTTCGATCTGTGCCGTTTCGTCGCTGGACGGGACGCCGAAGCCCTGAATCATCTGGAACACCTCGTCGAAACGACGCGCCGGCACATCCGCATACTTTGCAATGCCCATCTTCTTCAGCTCGTCATTGATGGCACGCTGCATGCCTGTTGCCTTCGCCGCTTCCATCAGCTGCTTGACCTGGGCCTTGGTAATGACTTCATCCTTGTCGTCAACCGCCAGCCGTGGGAAGTAGTCGCCGAGGGTAGAGTTGCCGTCTTCAAGGCTGGCCTTGATCTCCTTGAGCTTCAGCATGTGATCAGCCGTCCAGTCATCCGATTTGCAGGAGAGGTGCGTCTCAAGATCATCCTGAGTAACGCCCATCTTCTCGTAGATGCGGATCATCTTCGCAATCAGCGTGGTGCGCTGCTTCGGATCCTGCATCATCAGCGCGATGCCGCTGGTGGCCGTCTGCCTGCAGGCCGCGACCGCCGCGTCGGTGATGTCGCCGGGGATGATCTGAAGGATACAGGCGCGAATACGGCGGCTTGCCATGTTCGCTTCCAGCTCGTAGATGTCGCGGTCATCCGTGATGTTGTAGCCGCCGCTCCTGGTCGAACGGTAGTGCTTCACTTCAAACCGGCGCTCAACCATGACGTTGTTTTCAAGGTCCCATGCCCAGGCACGGATGACGCTCGAACCGGGCTGACTGCCTCTCGCCGGCCTGCGCTCCAGTACGTCGTAACTGAACTTGATGTTGGTGAAGTTCCTCGCCAGCACTTCCGCAAGGCGAATGCTGGGGCCGGTGACGGTCTCTTTGCCGCGGGGGAAGCTGTAGACTGCTCGATCTGCGAGGCTGGCCCTCTGGCACTCGCCGAGGATCTTCTGCCATGCCGCCTCGATGTTGCGGGGATACTGCTTCGCCATGAATACCTGGCCCTTGATGGTGGCGATCTCGTTTGCCTCGCTGTTCGACGCGAGAGCGTTGCCGCTTTCGTGCCGGTTGGCCTCCGTCATGAAGTTGTCAGTCGCTACCGGGGCAGCGAAAGGCACCATGACTTCACTCAGTTCTCTGTCGTTCATGTATTTGTTTACCTCCTTCGCTTTTTAGGTCCTGATGCTCAAAGTGCTGTCCTCATAAAACTCCACACCAGGGATCTGCATTGTGCCCTTGGTTGTCTTTGCCAAGTTGTTCAATGCCGTCATGTTGATGGTGCGCAGCTCCATGCCATTGAAGTAGGCGGGTACCAGCTTTTCATCGACAACCTTTGCCTTCCACGTTTTGCGGATGCTGGTTCCCTGGGCGGTCGGTGTTTGAACGACGGGAGCCGCCGGCATCTCACTGACCATCTCAGCCATAGCCATGTTGATGGCTGCCTGCTGATCGTCGCCCTTTTCCTCAGCCTGCACAGCCTGTTCAAGCAGCCGACGCGCTTCCTCTTCCTGGCGCCGTCGAGCTTCGGCTTCGGCTTCACGTCGCGCCTTCTCAACAGCCTGCTGGTAACCGAGCATCGTCTTCTTGATGATTGCCTCGGCGTCTTGCAGAGGTTTAAGCATCTGCTTCTCCTTGGCCACCAGCTGCTTGTGGGCGCTTTGTGCCGCGGCCTTGGGCGCTTTCCAGTAGTCAGTGATTTGGTTCATCCGCGCTTTGATGCCAGTCAGGTACTTGGCGCCCTTCTCGTAGTCATCCTGACTGGCGACCTTGAATTCCTTTGCCGTCTGGACAGCCATCGCGCCGGACTTCTCCAGCTGTTCCTCGATGGTGGCGTCCATATCGACAGTTACCAATGCCTGTTCTGCCATGTGCAACCTCCTCTTTTTTTATCTGATATCTTGCTCCATCGCCTTCACGATGGCCATGGAGTGCAAGAAGGTCATAAAACCATTGTCTACCTTCTCAAACTGATACTTACCTGTCCGCAGAAGCTGAAGCCCGTACAGGTTGCGTACCTGGACGCCGTGGCTCTTGAGAGCTTCCGCATAGGCTCCAAGCTGACAGCTGAGCATCGTTCGATGAAGGGATTGGGTGGTCTTGATATCGCATACATCCACACCCGATCCATCGTCCGGAGTGGCATAGCCGATAAGGTCGATGGTTCCTGCGTACCTCATTGCTTTGTGGTAGGTTCTGTATTCGCTGGCGATCCACGTCGGCTTGAAGTCTCGCATAAAGTCGTTGAACGCGCTGACGTATGATTCCGTGTCATCGTCGGTCTCCTCGATGCCATACAGAACGATGTTGCTGATGCTCTCATGCGCCCTGGTTCCTCGGTCTGCTGCCTCCATTAGCACACCTTCCGAAACCTCCGAGTAAGCCATTGCACGCATCGGCTCCATCAGCTGCGTTACACTGGGCAGTCTGTATCCGCGCAGGGTGTACAAGTGCCGCTCCTCGTCGAAGTCGATACTCACTTCCGGCAGTTCGATCATGTTCTCCCTCCTGGTATCTTGTGCCGTGCATCTGTCGTGTACTGCCACAGCACGTCCTCGATGTGTTGCAGCTGGTTCAGCTCCTTGGCGAATTCTGACGCCTTCCCGCTCAGGCAGATCAAACCGTAGATGTCGTTTGCCATCCACCGAGCCCTCTTGATGAGCTCCATTGCCTTGGCTTCATCAGGCACAGAATGTGCGGTTGCAGTGCGGGCATCCAGTGATGAGCCTGCTCCCTGCCTCCTCGACAGAGATCCCGAAGATGCGGTCCGGCTGGTCACCTTTGCTTTTGAAGCTGCGCACCTTGTACGGCTCGTAGATGTTCTTGCCGCAGTTGACGCACCACCCGTTACTCGGTGCAAAAATGGGAGCCTTATGCGCATTGCAGTATTCCTCCTGGGCTTTCGCTGCCTTTATTGGGTCGTAGGTCGCACCGTTCATCACATTGCCTCCTTAAGCAAATGGTCTCGACAGCATGGCTGCGACAGCCAGTCGACGGATGTGAACGGGCAGTTATCATCGTCGCCAGGGGCGATGCACTCACCATCGTGCTGTGCCTTGCAGTCTTCGCACATATGAGCGTTCAGCTGCACGGTTATGTCGGACTGGTGCGACAGGATCATGTATTCGAAAGTCTCGTCATCCAGAGTGGCCAGATCTTCCATCAGCACATCGCGATTCGTAATGCTGCTGAGTCCTATAAAGTTAAGTAGCCTCTCCTTGAACGGAGTTGTAGATTGATTCATCGTGTGTACTCTCCTTGACATTCACCAGAAAAACGACTAAAATGTTCTTGGAGACTTGCATCTCCTCTCGCCTTGGCGGTTCCGGTATCTTGACTACCCGGAGCCGCTTTTACTTGCCATAACGCTTCTTGACCTCGGCCACCCTGGCCTGAAACTCTCTCTCCTCGTCGGGGTGCTTCTGCAGATAATGCTTGAAGCGGAGAAACGCATCGAGAGCAACCTGACCGGTTTCCTCGGCCACCGTGATCGGGATGAACTCCGGAGCGACAGGAGCTTGCTCTATTGTGATGTCCGTGGTAGTCACCTCCTCTCTGTTGTGCTCGTCACATATATGTGACTATGAAGGTAAAAAAAAGCGGGCAGTCTTTTCGAAGTCGAGGTTTAATGCCTTTGACATCTTGTCAACATCATCCAAATTGGGCTCCTGGTTGCCGTTGATGATCAGCGTGGCTTTCTGCCGCGTCCATCCGATGGCGTCCGCAAATGCGGCAATGCTCTTATAGCGGTCATAAACCACACCACGGATGCCGACGTTTCCCTCCATTGTGCTGCCTCCTCTCTGTTGTGCTCGTCACATATATGTGACTTGAGTACAGTTTAGCACGGTTATGGCGTGTTGTCAACATGTTTGTGATATTTTTTTAGTTTTGTAACAAACTTATTGACACCGTAATATTGTTTGTGATATAATTGGACAGTCGACGGAAGGTGGTGTATTTATGTCAGACTTCGGTTTTCGAATAAAACAAATAAGAGAAGAGCGTCATATGACGTTGGATGAGTTCGCAGCGTTTCTCGGTACTTCTAAACAAAATCTAAGTAGGTATGAGAGAGGAGAGGTTATACCGAAGATATCTACAGCGTTTGATATTGCACGAAAATTGGGCGTGTCGCTGAGTTACCTGAATGGCAATGATGAACCAGACAATGCTCCCACTGAAGATTCTTTGATGTCTCAGCAGCGGGAGCGAATGGGTGTTATCTTCGGCGCTCTAAGCGAAAAGGATCGTGATCGTCTTCTTGATTACGCAGAAATTCTTCTGCGAGCCAGAGAAGCAAAAGACGATCCTCGAAATTGAGCGCTTCGAACAGTGTGAGCATCCAATCTTCCTTGACGTCTTCCATAATAACAAGCCTCCCATAATGAATATGTCCTCCGGAGGCAAGACGGATTATAGCATACAACTACGACGCCAATGTGACTTTGATAGCGGATAACGAAATATGTAAGCCAATGGGATGGTGGATCTGATATGGAGAAAAGACCGTGGCATAAGAGCGGATATAAATGGGGGATCATTTTACTGGTATTAGGCATTATTACGACAATTACAGTCGGCACACCAGTACCAGCCCTGTTAGGAATAATCGTGTTGTTCGTCACGCCAATAAAGCGACTGTTTTCTAAGAAAAAGGACAAAGCATCTGGGTTACAGGATGAGCCACGTGCCCAAGATCAGAAAATGACATCTAAACCTGCAACCGTTCAAGACGTTGTTGCTTCACCAGCAAGTAAAATAGAAAGCCATAGAGTTGCCGGAACATCGTACCACAGAGAAGAAATTGAAGCTCTTGGTGACTATAATAATTGCTATGATATGTCAGCGGCGGACCTGCGAGAGATTTATGACGAATGGGATAAGGTATACGAGTATACTTTTTATTCAGTAGATTCGGCTGAACTGGTACCAGAGCCAGACAACGAATATGATAGGAACGCCATCCGCGTTGAAGTGAAGGGTCATCATATCGGTTATATCAAAAAAGGTAGCACTGCACATATTCGAAAGCTCATAAGCGAGAATCGCATCGTGAAAGTAGGTGTTGAGATTGGTGGAGGAAAGTATAAGCAATTGGATGAAGAAAAACACGTAACAAGGAATAGTACAGAGTACTATGCAAAACTGTCAATAAAGACCGTTGACAAATAAAAAGGCCCACGACGTGTTGGCGCTCGACGTGGGCAGAACAGTACGTTTTGTGAGAGGATAACCACAAATAACGTCTGCTATTTCATTATAGCAGACATCTGACCGAAAGGCAAGATGTCTATGGCAAAAAAGAAGAATACAGAAGAGATAAAGCTGTACACCACTGCCATCTACGCTCGGTATTCAAGCCACAACCAGAACGATGCGAGCATCGAGCAGCAGATCGCTGAGTGCGAACAATATGCGAGGCAGAACGGCTTACAGGTTGTCGGCACCTACGAAGATCGCGCTATCTCCGGTAAGAAGGATAACAGGCCAGGTTTTCAAAAGATGCTTCGTGCTGCAGAAAGACATGAGTTTCAGGTTCTGTTAGCGTATAAATCCAACCGCATCGCACGAAACATGATCAACGCGCTCAAGACTGAGGAGCGACTGAACAATGCTGGCGTCCGGGTGGTGTATTGCAAGGAAGAGTTTGGGAATAATGTCACTGGGCGGTTCATGCTACGTACTATGATGAACATGAACCAGTTTTACAGTGAGAACATGGCAGAGGATATCCGGCGCGGCTTGCGGGATAGCGCAAAAAAGGGCAAGGTTCTTGCAAGCATACCATTCGGATATAAAAAGGATGAAGAGGGTAAATATGCTATAGATGATTTGGCAGCTCCTATTGTTCAGGAGATTTTTCGCCGTGTGGTTGATGATGAGTCTTTCGCTGACATTGCAAGAGACCTGAACAGCCGCGGCATATACACGAAATTGGGTAAACCATGGGGCAAGAATTCTTTCAGAAGTCTGCTGACAAATGAGCGATATACCGGGACGTATATCTATGATGATATCCGTATCGAGGATGGTATGCCGAAAATCATAGAAAGGAGCGTGTTTGATATGGCACAAAAGAGGCTTGTTAAATTGAGCGATATTCGCGCAAGGCATCGTGCAAACGAGGACTACCTTCTTACAGGCAAACTCTTCTGTGGGCGGTGTCTGTCTCCCATGATCGGAATGTCAGCCAATGGCAATGGCGGTAGGTATCTGTATTACATGTGCCAGGGACATTCGAAAAAGAAATGCGACAGACTAAGCATCCGAAAAGATTGGATAGAAGAGGAAGTTACAAAGGCTGTCTTAACAACCGTGCTGACAGATGGCATGATCGAGTGGATTGTTGAGAAACTGGTAGAGACATCAAAACGGAGAAATGCCGAGTCTCAGTTAGCCAAATATGAGGAGCAGCTGGCAGACGTTAAGAAGCAGATCAAGAATATCGTCCGTGCGGTTGAAATGGGCATCATATCGGACTCGTTCAAAGAACGCATCGCTGAACTGGAGGAGGATAAAAAGAACCTGACCGGGCTGATTGCGTTCGAGAAAGCTACGACTATAGTGATAGACAAGTATGAAGCCATAGCCTACTTCGAGAAGATCAGGGATGGCAACTACAAGGATGAGAAGTTTCAGCGTATGATCATCCGGGACTATGTCCGCGCGGTATATTTTTACGACGATCACTTCAAACTGTGCATCAACTTCACCGGCAAAAATACTATTTATGAGTGTCTTTTCAGCAAACCGTCAGGAAAAAGCGGATCTGATACAACGACTTTGGTTCGTTTAGAGCCCGAAGAGGTCCACCATTATTACCTTAAACGAACCACTGATGATGAAAGTCGTGTAGATTTCTCTGAGACAGGGTTCGTTTTAGTTTGGTATTTTGACAAGTAGACATGTTAAACTTTTGTGAACCGGTTGTTCTATGTCTTTCGGCGACATAGTCCAACCGGTTTTTTTATTTGCCTATATCCGTTTTGGCTGTCAACGGTTGTCATATGCTGCTCATTTACGTCAGTCACTTGTGTAAATGTATACTCCAATTTCAATAAACGAGGGTGCTGACAACTTTCGTTGTACGCTTACAAACACCGGACTTCTGTAATGAAGGCTGGTAAAATTAAGCGCAAGGAGGAAACAGTATGTGGCGAATTAAGTGGAACGTGAAGAGGTTTTGGGTTGGCGAGCTCGACCTTGATCGTGTGGACTTGGCAGACCTGACAGGGATTCGCCCAGGGACAATCGGGGAGATCATGAACGATGCCCACGACAGTGTTTCGTTGGATACGCTCGCAAGGATTTGCGAGGCGCTTCACCGCAATGTTGATGAAGTGCTCCTGCTGGTGAAGGACACGGATGAACTCGAAGGCGAAGAGCGTAACAAAGCCATCTTGGACTCTGTGGCCAAAGTCAGAAAAGAGCGTGCCGCAAAGAACGCAGAGAAGCGGGCAAAGACAGAAGAAGCGCGGAGGCGCGAACAGGAGCGTCTGATTCAGTCGGCCATCGAGAAGGCACTGAAGAAGCTCGGATTGTCGGCTTCGGACATCGACTCCGCAATTGACGGTACGCCCAGCAGCGAACAGGATCCTGATATTGACAAAGACTGATCGGATGCGGCAGCTCCGGGCACTTTTCGCCTGGAGCTGTTTTCGTATCATATGATACCATATCCACCAAACACAGCTGAAAACCTTGTGTATCTCTTGTCTACACTTATAGGCGCTTCTATGGTAATGTACACACCAACCGAAGGACATACACACTCAAAGGAGGTACAATACCATGATGCAGAGCACCAACGCGCAGGCTATTGAGCGGACATACCCGGTTTTCAACAACGCATTCGAGGACTACTCGAACGAGCGCCTTTACGCGGCCCTATGCGCCGCCACGGCCCCCATGGACGCCGGACTGAAGGAACTGCAGCAGCGACTCAAGCCCATTATTATCAACGCGGCTCAGGGCTTTCTCAAGGCGCTGTCGTGGACGATTGACAACGCCATGGGCGAGGCACTGATCTTCATTTGGGATTTGGTTCGAAAGCACTCCTACAAGGGCGGGCGCGTGCCATTTCACAACTTCTTCGGCAAGTGCTGGCAGACAAAGCTGAATGACATATTTGCGAAGCTCGTCATGAAGACGCCCGTCAACATGGGCGATATACAAACCGGTTGGTCTCACGGCCAGCCGGTTTACTGTTCTGCCTACGCCTTCCACCCGAAGGCCGAGGAGTACAGAGAGAAGAAAGCCGCCCAGCAGAAAGCATGGGATGACCGCAGGAGGGCAGAACAGGGATTGCCGCCGCGCCAGCCTCGCAAGCCTGCCATGAGTGCAGAAGAACGGCGCGAAAAGGCAAGGCTCCGTGCCCGCGCGAGGTACGAAGCCATGACGCCGGAGGAACGCGCCGAGATGTACGCGAAGAACAACGCCCGCCGCAAGGCCGCGAGGGACTCCGAGACGCCAGAGCAGAAGGCCGAGCGCAATAAAAAAGCCTACGCCCAGAAGAAGGCGCGTATGGCAAAGAAGGGTTGACGGACCACAAAGAAAAGGCTCCGGGTTTACTCGCCCGGAGCTTCTTTTGCTTGCGGTGTGAATCCGTCGCGTTCGAGGGCAGCTCGTACCGCATTGAGGATGTACGCCTGTCTGCTCTTTGCGCACCCGGCACTGACGGCGCTCTGTATCGCCTCCATGACGCCGGTGTCGTTTCTGATCTCAAGGTTTATCCTGGTGATTTTTGCAGCCTTCCACTGGTTGATTTTTTCAATGTTCGCCTTCGCCATACGATCATCTCCTTACAGGAGCGATTATAGCACACACAATGCAAAAAGACAATAGCCCACACTAAATATTTAACACACCAAAATAGCCTACACTATTGACACATAGCCCACACTATGATATAATAATAACTGTCAGGAGGGCAACCGAATGACAGGAAGGAGCGGGTTTCATGAAGGAGCACAAAATGCCGACAGACAAACAGTCCAGAGCCTGGATAAGGCTCATCCGAGAACTTGAAGCAAGCCTGAACGACCACGACAAATTCCAGCAGATAATGACCGACATCGAGGAGATCCTCGAACCCCAAGCAAGCAAAAAGGGCAACACCGACGCCGACAAGCAAAACGGTGAAGCCCAAGGCACTTAGAGGAGCGAAGAAACCCGCTCCGCTCCTCTATAATACCACGGATGGAGCGGGAATGCAATAGTGGAGGAGGAATCAAAATGAAGAATGACTACTTCGAGAACAAGATCGTCACCAAGATGTGCGCAATCATGAGGGCGCAGAAAGCAGCCGTCAACCTTGGAGAGGACGTAACCGCAAAGGAGATAGGAGCCAAGTATGATGGGTTCATGGACGCGTTGCATTGTACGCTCTCCGGCTCCTATATCGCCCATTTGGTCAGTCTGGCGAATGAGATAATCGAAGCAGAAGGATAGTAGAGAACCAAATCGCCCGCCCGTGGGCATGGTACGCGGGCAAGGAGGCACTGAATGACACTGGACAGAACGCTTGTACAGGAGATCAAGGCAGCGAACGGAGACGGGAGCAGGGACGCAAAGTTCGCGCTTCTCCACAAGATCGAAGCCGCGGCGAAGGACATGTCTACGCCGGAGATAAGGGATCGGTTCAATGAAGTGCTGGTCAAGCACGGTAGGGCCGTAACCGCCATCTGCGTCGCCGCTACGATCTGGATCCGGCGGGACCGGCTGGACGATTGGCAGATACAGTGGGCAACGCAAGTCCTGAACCTTTGGACGACCAGACCGAGAACAGAAACCGGCATAAGCCGCGCCTACATTGATGACGGCATCCACCCAACGCACATATGCGAATATGCTGCCTCGTTTATCAACTGCACCAAAGAACAATGAAAAGAAGGAGTGAGACAATAATGACCTGCACCGAAAAATACTACGACGACATGGATCCGAAGCTGCTGGACATCACGATAACGATGATCGAAGACGCGCTCAAATATACATGCGAGAAGCATTATCTCACTGATAGGGACATTAATGTCCTTGGCAGACTGCTGGTCTACCGCAAAGACGGCAATGATGACGGTGAAATGTACGAGCACGTAGTTGACTACCTTTGGATGGCATACAAAATCGGGTTCAACCAGAAGTTCATGCTACTCGACCTGCTCAATCCATGAGTAGCCCAAAAACAAAAAGAAGCCCCCGCCGTGATTGGCGGGGGTGTTGTCGTTATTCAGCCTTCGTCGGGCGGCTGCAGCTCCTTATTGTACTGTGCCGTGCTGATGCCAAGCAGAGCGCCCAGCAGCGTGCAGATGACGGCGGCAGTCTTGGCCACTTCGTCCGCGTAGGGCCAGCCCCAGACGGCGGCAAGGCCCACGTAGGCGGTCGCCAACGCGGGGATAACGATCATCGTAACCCATTTCAAGATGTCATAAAGATTGCTACTCAGCTTCATGGTAAAAAACGCTCCTTTCATGCTTTCATATCATTCCTGGATTATGTATATTTGTACTTATACAAAATCCATACAAAGATGCAAGTTTGAAGGACATAACATGTCCGGTCATTTGTCGATGAGATATTGCTGTATCTCAGCTCGTGAGTCCTTCAGCTTCTCGATAGAGTTACCGCTTATCTCATGGTCGAGTTGAGCAATCTGAGAACGCATGAGGATCCGGATAGCTTTCTCCAAGTCCGTAAGCCGTTCGTGGTCGTTTTTCAGCTTCTCGGTATGGTCCTTCACAGTATCTTCCAGCGTGTTCACAGGTTGGTTCCTCCGTTTTTTCTCTTCTCTGGCGTTTTTGATCGCCGTCATGATCGTGTTATAGATGCCGATCATAAGCAGGATCACAGCGGCAGCGCCAACCAGCTGCTCAAAGGTGAGGGTTTGAATTTGCATTTGTCTCACCTCCAATCTGCGCACCGCCAGCGTTGGGATCCATGAAGGTGATTTCTATACATAACTGTTTTATCAAACCCATTTTCATGCCTCAAACTTGCTGTATTTGCCGCTGATCCATGCGTTCTGATTCTTGTACATAACCAGGTGCCACACAACACCTTCGGCGGTCTTATCCTCGCCCTGATAGGGCAGCAGATCGCCCTTGTGGGCGACGCCCAGAATCTTCGTATCATAGCCCGGAGCGGTACGAACATTCACAGAACCGCCGGTCACAATGACATTCTTGTACTTCAGCGGGTCGCCGTCCAGAGCTCTGAACAGCGTATCGAAGTCAGAGCCGACGTTCATCACGCCGTCGACAGTAAGGCCGCTCTTCTCTTGAAACGCCTTGACGGCCTTTTGTGTCTCGCCGCCGAAGTCGCCATCAGCGCCATATTTCGGCAGAGAATAGCCAAGCTTCAGCAGATCGTTCTGAAGCTCCTTCACGTCATCGCCTTCACAGCCCTTTTTCAAGTCGCGGTCACCCAATTTCGTGGGCTCCGGAGTGGGCGCAGGCTCGGGGGATTCGTCGTAGGTTATCATGGTCTCCGGCAGCATGCCCCATTTCTCCCAGGGACCGTCTTTCACTTTACGCCTGACGCAGTCATAGTCAAACCCGCGCATTTCGACGGTGTAGCCGCCGCCAACGTAGACGCCAATATGGCCTGACTTCCAAACTACGAGGCCAGGGATATCAGGTATGGACTTGATAGGGCCTGTCTTTTTGCAGATGCCTATCATACCGTTTGCCGACTTGTCGGGGCACTTGTTCGTGCCATACTTCGGTTCGGCATCGTAGACACCATTCGTCCAGAAGAAGGTTTTGATCATGCCTACGCAGTCAGCGCAGCGCCGCCCCTTCTCGATGTCCTTCATGTAACCGCTGGTTCTGGAGCTGCCGTAATGGTCAGGATACTGCTTCTTTTTGCTGTTGTACTTGCTTTGGGTGCACCGGTTACCGTAGGTTCCATACCAGTACGCCCAGTGATCCCGGTTTTTGTACATTTCTTCGCAGTACTCCGCGAGCTGTTTGCCGGTAAACACTTGTGTTTCACCTCCGTCTTTGTCTTTGTCCCCGTCTGGGGCTGTTGGTGTTTCTGGTGCTGTATCAGCGCCAGATATGAAAAAGCTCATGGGCTTCGTACCCATGAGTTTATTCAGGTCGACCTTGTCGCTAATGCCTGGTGCCTTGCCGTGGCTTGTAAATTGCCACATGTCGCAAGGATGGTCAGGCTTCGTGCTGCCAGCCACTGTGCCGTCGTTGCTGCCATATCTGGGAATCCAGACATAGGCATAACGACCGTAATCGAGCGCCCACGACTTATAGAGCTCATGCGCGATATACACCGCCACCCGGATGTTGTCGCCACGCAGCCGCCGGAGCTCAGCCTCGAACGCCTCGCAGATCGTCCGTGCGTCCGCCGCTTTGATACCGCTGCCAGCCTCACAGTCCAGCACCCAAAACAGCGGCGTATTGTTGTCTCCGACCGAATCAGAGAACAGCTTAGCCTCCTGTACAGCCCTGCCGACGGTGGTACAGTAGAGATAATGGTAGGCATGCCATGGGACGCCGTATTGTTTCGCGGCGGCAATGTTTCTGTCGCAGTATGGATCCTTCTCTTTGCCGCTGGCCTTGATGATGACGAAATCGAGCTTCTGCGCGAGCTTCGACCAGTCGATAAGGCCCTGGTATTTCGCGACGTCGCAAATCATGCCTTTTACCTCCTCTGATGGCGATTCGTCTCCGAAGCTTGTCAGCCAATCGAACATTTGATACTTGTCGGACACCCACGTGAACTGTATCGGATGCCCGTAGCCAGTGACGGACGTTATTCTGGTTGTACCGCCCAGCTTTTCGAAGCGGTTGTACATGCTTTGCGCATATTTCTTAAATGAGTTTTCTTTCTCCCCGTGCAAAAACCAAATCGGTATGTGTTCAAGCTCTTTCAGCTTGTCGCCGTAGTCTTTACACGGCGAGAGAATAGAGGCGGCGCAGAAGTAATCGGGGTAAGCAAACAGCATGTCCATCGCTCCGTTTGCTCCAAGGCTGTGACCACTTATGGCGATACAGCCGGTATCGCACTGGTTCTCGGCTGCAACATAGTCAATCAGCTTTTTAAGCGATTGCTTATAATCGCCCCACGAATTCTTGGGCAGTTGCGGCATGAGTACACATGCGGTCGGTGCACATTTGCCTTTGCTCAGGCTGATATATGGCTCGCGCTCCTTTAGCTTCGACAAGCTGCTGCCTCTTTCGCCGGATCCGTGCAGAATCACAATGAGCGGCACTGCACCATTCGCGTTTTCTGGTCGGTATAGAACGTACTTGAATTTGTCAAACGAGCAATCTTGAATCACGCTTCAATCACCTCCTTCGGTGCATATAAAAAAGCGCCGACGCAAATGTCGACGCTCTTGGATTGGGATTATATTGGGTTATCCGTAGCTTGGTGGCTTGAAGATGAATAGCCGGTTGTAAAGCTGTCCCATGCTCCGTATGGTGTGGTAGGCGTTGAAGTTTCTGGCGTATGCCCGCCAGCTCTGCCACGACTGGTAAACATCCTTATGGTCCATGATGCCAGCCTTCAACCTGGGCACGTACTTCTTCATCTTCCTGCGCATCCGCACGATGGACTTATGGGCCAGCTTCTTGATCACTTTTCCGCTGGGCAGCAGGAAATACCTGATCTTCAGAAATGTGAAGCCGCGGGATAACTTGATGATCTGCGTCTTCTTGGCGTTCAGCGTGATGCCCAGGCGCTTACAGATGATCTTGATAGCCTTGAGGCACTTTTCAAGGTGCTCCTTGCTGTGGTGGATCATGTAGCCGTCATCATTGTAGCGGGCATAGTACTTTATGCCGGCGCGTTCTTTCAGATAGTGATCCAGTCTGTTCGCTGACGCCAGCGCCAGTATCTGGCTGATCTGACTGCCCAGCCCCAGGCCGATGTCGCCGAAGGCATCAATGAAATGGTCAGTCAGCTTGATGATGCGCTGATCGGTGAACTCCTTCCGGACGATCTTCTTGACCAGTGCGTGAGACACCCGATCATAGAACTTGCTGAAGTCGAAAAGAAGCACATAGCCGTCATTGCCATGCTTTCGGTAATACTGGTGCAGATGTTTTGTCAGGCGTCTTGAAGCAAAGGTATAGCCTTTGTCCTTCATGCAAGCGCCGTTGTCATAGATGAACGTCCGGCTGAGCATAGGGACCAGGGCATAGTCGCAAAGGCAACGCTGTACCACGCGCTCACCTATGGTCACGCTCTTGATGTGGCGCAGCTTCCCGCGCTCAAACAGGTCGAACTCAAAGAAACCGCTGGTTCTGAATTTACCACTGTGCAGCCGGTTGTAGGTGTTGAGTACATTCAGCGGTGCCTGCGTGATGTACTTCTGGACACTGGATTTCCAGGCCACACCTCTTCTGCACATCTTGTATGAATGATAGAGATGTTCAAAGGAGAATACCCAGTCGAATGAATCGCAAAGACCTACACGGCGGGCTTTCTGTGCAGCCCTCCGTGCTACGCGCCTCTCATACCGGCCTTGCCGGCGCTCTTCACTCGTCATCGTATTCCCTCACAAAAAACACTGTCCCCTACGGCTGTCGGACAGTTACATATAGCCGCATAGGGTAGCAGGCATGAAACGGCACATCACTGTCAAGCACCGCCATGCAAGCAGCGTCCGCCCGCACCCATCAGGACAT
>Ga0265299_10002937_pt1 | contig 17003 bp, 20 predicted proteins | sample AusTroGonzalo_MG_4_FD_193485 | JGI IMG/M metagenome (GOLD analysis project Ga0265299, IMG submission 193485) | Bovine rumen microbial communities from tropical cattle in Woodstock, Queensland, Australia - Gonzalo_02 | ecosystem: Host-associated > Mammals > Digestive system > Stomach > Rumen ... | reverse complement strand
TTTCGTTCCAGGGCGAGGTGTACCGGGCGTCCGGTACATCCATGACTATCCAGGACGCGGATACCGGAACGTATGTGCTGGCGGTCACCGTGGTGACCTATTACGGCCGGAGCGAGGAAAAGACAGTGAGTGTGACAATAGGAGGCACGGCATGATTATTGTAAAAGAAAAGACGATCATGTGCAGCCGGGGGGATACCTTCATTACCCTGTTCTATGTAAAAGGACTGGTACTGACCGAGAATGACCGGGCCGTTTTCACGGTGAAGAAAGACATCGAGGGACGGCAGACGCTTTTGTCCCTGCCCTGCGGCATCGATACGCTGAACAACGTGATATCGGTGTTCGGCACGGCGCAGGAGATGTCAGTACTTGCCGAAGGGACCTACTGGTACGACCTCTATGTGGATACCGCCAGCGGGGCGCATACCACGCTGGTGTATCCCAACAAATTTATTGTACGGAGGACGGTGCACAATGATTAAGAATTGGATCGACCATAAAATCCGGCGTATCCATATCGAGATACGGGAGACCGCGATTGCTATCGGTGCGCCTGTGGCCTATAACTATGACCTGGCCTATGTGACAAGCGCCAAGGCGTCGGTGCAGGCCGGACTGGATGAGATGCGCCGTCTGCTCGCGCAAGGTGGTGGTGGTACAGGTGGTGGCGGCTCGGCAGCTACCCAGGGCGTTTACGATACGCTGGCGGACCTGATTGCTTCGGCGGCGTTTCTGTCTCTCGGCGATGTGGTACGCACCAAGGGATACTACCATAAAAACGATGGAGGCGGTGCCAACTATGAACTCCGGTATCTGTATTCCCAGGAAGCGTACCCGTGGGTCATTGATCTGGGGGAGACGGATGAGGTGGAATACCAGCTTTCCTATAAGGCGGACGGTACTCCGATGCTGGATGAGCATGGAGAGTACGTGACACTGAAGGACGGCAGCGGGCGGCCCGTTCCGGCGACCAATCCCAACGGCACCGTGAAGCACAAGCACATGTACGCCTGCATCACGGATACCGTGGTGAACTACCGGCAGTTCGGTGCGAAGCTGGACGGGGAGACGGACGATGGGACGGCACTGGCCAACGCCCATTTATACCAGCGTAGCGTGTACACCATCGAGCCGGAAAGCGAGAGGAAACGCTACACGGTGAAAGTGGCCAACCATGAAGGCATTATCCGCAAGGATAACAACGAGCCGATCGTCTGCGCCGGGGATATCGACCTGTCCGGCAGCCGGCTTCTGGTACGGGATTGCAACGCCACGTGGTTCGGGTTTTATCTTTGGGGTGACAACGAGATAGACTACATGACCTATGAACCGGTGGCTTCAGCCTTGCAAACCTACAAAAAGGACAATTTCATCATCGGCACCATGGGAAACGAAGGGGATGTGAAACAGAACGCCCTTATCTTTCTGAAAGAGGATCCTTACGCTGTCCGGGATGACGGCGGCTACCTGTATTCCGAGCCGCGGTACGAGTTGCTGCTCCATACCACGGACGGACTGCTGGCACAGCCTTTCACGGAGGACTGGGACCGGGCCGGCGGGGAAGAAATCTCTGCCCCGTTCAGTGATTACAATACCCATCAGGTGACCACGGATACGCTGATTTCCCATTTTACCATAAGCTACACACGGCTTCCCGCGACGCACTACCACTTTAAGGGGTGTGAGGTGAAACTGAACACCAGCGCCAACAAATACTGTTCGGTGCTGTGGTGCAAGTGCCACAACGCCCATATCTCCGGGTTTACGTTCTATCCGGATTCGGCGCAGATGCACAATACCCAGTTCAAGAACACCATGATTTATATCTGGGGTTCCTATAACGTGGAAGTGACAGATATTGTCGGGTTCAATGCCGCCGGGAAGAAGCAGGGCGGGGCGAACGCCACGTCCGGCTATGTCATCCGCGCCACGAACTGCCTGGATCTGAAGCTGCAGGATATTTCTGTTCAGGGGTATTGGGGAGCCACGGCCATGAACTGCGTAAAGGATATCCATATCAAACGGGTGAGCATCAACCGCCTGGATATCCACAATTATTTCTATAACCTTTACATTGATGAATGCAACCTGTTTAACCATGCCATCCAGATCGGTGAGGGGCGTGGTATTGTACGGATTACCAATTCCAACTTCTATGTGAACCTGCTGCAGGCCGATTCCTGGCCGAACGCCCATCTGCTGGAGTTCAACCTGACCTACGGTCGCATCTTCGAGGGGAAGGTGTTCATTGAGAACTGCAATGCCTACCTGAAAGGACCGGACGGCAATGAGTTTGATGTCTGCAAGATTGAGTTTGCCCCGGAAGCGGTCAGTACATTACCGCACTACAAGTTCCCGGAAGTGACCATCCGGGACTGCCATTTCCACAGTTATGATGCCAATACCTATCTTGTGTATTTCATGATAGCCGGGACACGGAAATGCAGGACATCGACCAAAGCACCCTCCAACATCACAAACCACTGCCGGGATACGGGGAACGACAATACAGGAAACCTGTTCTGGCGATACATCGGGCGCGGCGTGGACTGGTTTGATAACGGCGATACATCCCGGCTGACGGTGGTGCCCGGCCAGATTGTCCGGACGTATGAAAAATTCCTGGATACGGAAGGCAAGACCACATTTTATAACTTCAAGTATTTCCAGGTCACCCAGGCCGGGGAACTTCCAGTACCAAGTGACGGGAACAAGCCGAGCAACACAACAGGCAATGCCTTTGCCTTGGGTACGGCTATGGTGAAATATGTGGATGATTCCCGGTGGCAGGCATCAAAAGCATACAGTGTGGGAGATTACTGTTTCACGGAATCTTCCGCCTGGCTGCCGGTGTTCTGTTATGAATGCATCACGGCGGGGACTTCCAATGGATGGAGGCCTACCCATAGCAGCGGGACGGTCATCGAAGGGGAGGATGTGTATCCCAAGAACCTGGACGCCTGCTATTGGGAATATGTCGGGCCGCTGAGTTCGTTTGTGGCAGCGGAGTTTTCCCCGAACATGAATGTCCAGAACAACACCTATATCTATGCCGACCACAAGATTTACAAGGTGATCAACAGCGGTAAGCTGAGAGAACGGCCTCCCATCGATACGGCATGGCGGGGAGCGTTCACCGAAGGGACCGCCCGCCTTTCCTTTATGGGAAAAGACTGGGCGCCGGTCACCTGGTGGGCGCGGGACTGCTATTGCGTTTCCATGGTGAACGGGGTGAAGACGGTCTATAAGCTGGTGAACCAGGACGGCACGACCTCCGGGCAGATTCCGGTATCCGGTAACGCCATGAGTGTGGACGGCGACATGATATGGGAATACACCACGGATACCGCCACGAAGCAGTGGGCGGCGCAGACACAGTTCTATGAGGGGGATGTGGTCTCTGCCAACGGTAACAATTACCGCTGCATCTTTGACGGGCGGCTGGAACTGCCTCACCAAATCACTTTGGAAAACATCTCTACCAACATGGATACGGGCGGGGATGTCTTTGCTTTCTGGGAACAGGGGACGGACGTGCCTACGAAAGTTGGCCCGAAAGGGAAATGGACGATACGGATCGATAATGTAGAGTTTTACCGGTTCCGGCAGTTCAGTTCCTATTTCTGCCATACGGGGAACCCTGCCCCTGAAATCGTGATCGGTGGTTCCGGCAGCGGTGGCAGCAGCGGAGGTTCTTCCGGTACGGATGCCAATGCGGTTCATGACGGTGATTCCGTAGTGATTGATGCAGGGGAGGTGTAAGCCATGCCGAAAAGTTTACCGGGCAGCGTGATGAAAGTGAAACGGGCCACAGCCGCCCGATGGACATCACAGAATCCAGTCTTGGCGGCAGGGGAAATCGGATACGAGACGGATACCAGAAAAATGAAGCTGGGTGACGGGACAAGTTCCTGGACCCAGCTTTCGTATTTGCAGGCGGATGGAGGCGGAGGTGGCGCGGCCGGACAGGCTGCCACCATCCGAATCGGTACGGTGACCACGCTGCGGTACAACCAAAACGCTACGGTGGTCAATTCCGGGACGTCTTCGGCAGCAGTCCTGGACTTCGGGATTCCCCGTGGCAAGAGCGTGTATGAGTATGCCGTGGAAGGCGGCTACGAAGGGACGGAGGCAGAGTTCGGCCAATTGATTGAAGACCTGCTGGCAATCCAGGACGGGAACGAGGTGGAATACTGATGGCAGATGTATATGTGGATGAAACGGCCCTGCAAGCGATTGGCAGCGCCATACGAAGTAAGAACGGTTCTGCCACCCGGTACAAACCGAGGGCCATGGCGGCAGCGATTTTGGCTATTCCCTCAACGGGTGGCACAGCTACCAACTACACCGTGACCATGCCCACCATGGAGCACCAGTCATTTACTGTATCGGTAGATGGCGTTGCCCGACCGGACGGGTATTCCTTCACGGCGGAGAAAGGGTCGGTCATATCGTTTACGAACCCCGTGGCCGATACCGGATACACGGCTGGGGAACTGACAGTCTCCGGCGGTTCCCGGTTGCAGGCAGCAAATTCCTACTGTCTGACCTCTAATATGACCTTTGCCCTGACAGCGGCGCAGGAAAAAGTGGTCGTTAGCGGGTTTGACCTTTCGGCATTGCGGAGCGGAGAAGTGCTGACCGTGCCGGATATGGTTTTCACCCTGAACAATGCCGGTGCCTCCGACTGGAATTCCAAGGTGGCCTCCACGGCCATCAACTCAGCTATCGGAGTGGGCAACGATGTGTATATCGAATATGCGGTATGGATGCCGACGGGCAACGCCTGTTCCTGGGGACCGGAATTCATCATCTATACAAATTCCAGCAGCAGTACCCGGTTCAGTGCCTCGGCGGGCACCATGCATAAGCAGGAACTCGAAAACGGCAACCTGTATACGGCGGTGGTGAAATACAACGTGAACGCAGCCGCCAGCGAGTTCCCGTTCTATAAACAGTATGGGGCGAACAGCGGCAGCGGTGAAGTGAAGGTCCGGCTACGGGTGTCCAACCTTACGGCAGCCATGACGCCGGATGTTGTGTCTACACACTTGTATCCGTGGAATTAAGCAAAGGAGGAAGAAACTATGGACAAGGAAATCGTCCACAATGTTTTGGAAAAAATGGGAGAAACTTTTAACATCAAAGTGGTCGCCGGGGCGGTGCTGGGTCTGGTGACGAACAAGTACTCCATCCTGATGGTGGGCTTTGGGGTACTGCTGTACATTGATATTCTTACAAAATGGATCGCCATCAGTTATGCGTACCTGGTGGAGCAGGGGCATGAGAACCCTGCTTTTTTTGACGCCTTCAAAGGCATCAACAGTGCCCGGAAAGCGCGGAAGATAAACAGCTATGAGATGCGCAAGCGTAGCGTCAGCAAGCTGTTCGTCTATATCATCTGTTTCCTGATGGCGGCCATCTTCGATCTGATGAGCAGTGCGTCCGGAGCCAATTCGCAAATCGTGCAAATCGTTTGTGGGTATCTGGCCATGAACGAAATCCTGTCTATCATCGAGAACCTGGGCGACGCCGGCGTACAGAGCATGGGCCGCCTGTATGAGTTGCTGAAACGGAGGGGAAAATAATGTTGAGAAAGGGAATTGATGTTTCTGAAAACAACGGTCGTGTCGACTGGAAGGAGGTACGGGCCAATGGCATCGAGTTTGCCATCATCCGCCTGGGTTATGGCCGGGGGCATCTGGATAGCCTGTTCTATGAGAACATCAATGGGGCGCTGGATGCCGGGCTGAAGGTGGGTGTCTACTATTACAGCTACGCCCTGACGAAAGCTGACGCCAGGGCCGAGGCAGAATTTGTGACGTATATCCTGGAAACCAGCGGCCTGACTCCCGCCAAACTGGAGATGGGAGTCTGGTTCGATATGGAAGATGCTGATGGATTCAAAGAACGGCATGGGGTTACAAGTCCCCTGATCATCACCGGGATGTGCAACGAATTCATAGCCGAGTGCAACAGGCATGGGTTCAATTGTGGCCTCTATGCCAGCCTGGATTGGTTGGAGAACCGCATCTTTGTGAACGTGCTGCCGGATTATGCTCCTATCTGGTGCGCCGAGTGGGGGCCGGCCTGTGACTGGCCGGATGCCGCCATGTGGCAGTTTACAGACAGGCTGAAGGTTGGCCAGAAGTATTATGACGGAAACTATGTGTTCAGGTAACGGAGGCGGTGAAATGAATGGTCAGGAAATTAAGGGAATTATTTTGCATCTTATTGGTTGTTTGCTTATCGCTTACTCCGGCTATCTGCTCGGCACAGCAATTCTATCAGATCACGGAAACGGAGCTGGAGAGGTTAGACAGGAACTTCAGCGAACTGAGGAATATCAACGACAGGCAGAGCAGCGAGTCGGTGAGGCTGCAGGAACAGCTTCAGGAATCGCAGGCTCAATTGAATCTGGCAGAAAAGCAGTCACAGACGCTCAAGGAACAGCTCGGCTCCTTGAAGGTAACATTGGAAGGGCAGGAGCAATCATTACAGAATGCCAACAGATTACTGCAGGAGTACGAGCGCGAGGCCCGGTCAAAGCTCCGGCGCAGTAGGAACCAGCGCAATATTGCGTTTGTCATAGCAGCCGTTGCGATTTATTTTGCAGTAAGGAAATCATAATAAAATTCTTTATTCTACACGCCCGCAGGTTATCCTGCGGGTATTTTTTTTATAAAAAATATTGAGCACCCTCAACTTTTGCCCTGGTAAACGGCTATTAAGTGAGGGATATTGTTTTTGAAGCGGAAAAAGAGGGGTTGCACCTATCGTTATTGCCCCGCCAGCGGGTTTTAATCTGGTAGTCCGATACCAGGTACAAGGCCCCACAAGAATCCCTTAACGATAGTGTGGATTTATAGGCAAAAGGGGCATAAAGCTATGACAGGAAAACAAAAGAGCCAAATCATCAGGTTACGGGCTGACGGAAAAGGCTACAGGGCGATTGCCAGCAAATTGGGGATCTCCGTTAGCACGGTGAAGTCATTCTGTATCAGGAACAACATCAATGCTGAAACAGCAAAACATTATACGAAAACGCTGGTTGCCGAAACGACCTTTTGTGAGAACTGCGGGAAAGAATTTCAGCAACCGGTTAAGAGGAAGAAAAAGCGGTTCTGCAGCGATGAGTGCAGGTCCAAGTGGTGGAACAGCCATCTTAGCCTTGTAAAGAGAAAGGCAAACTACACATTTACCTGCCAGCATTGCGGTAAGGAGTTTCACATTTACGGAGACCGGCGAAGGAAGTACTGCAGCCACGGGTGTTACATTGCTGACCGGTTTGGCGGTAAACAGCATCCGGCTTGCCCGGAAGACGTTCAAAATTGATGCGGTTTTCGTCAAATATATAGTTGACTTTATCTCGGTTCAGAGTGATGTATAGTCACTGAAGGGAGGGGTATCATGCCGAAACTGATACGAATGGACCTGGGCATACCGGCCTTGCCGACGATGAAAAAAGTCGCCGCCTATGCCCGTGTGTCTGTGGAATCGGAAACCATGAGACACTCTCTTTCCGCACAGATAAGCTACTACAGTTCCCTGATTCAGAAGAACCCTGACTGGCAGTACGCAGGTGTGTTCGCAGATTACGGAATCAGCGGAACAAGGATAAATAAGCGGGATGAATTCCAGCGTATGATCGAAGCCGCCGATAAAGGCGAGATTGACATCATCCTCACGAAGTCCATCCAGCGTTTTGCCAGGAACACGGTAGACCTGCTTGTTACGGTACGGCATCTGAAGGACATCGGTGTGGAAGTGCGGTTCGACCGGGAACACCTCAGTTCCATGAGCAGTGATGGGGAACTGATGCTGACCATCCTCGCGTCCTTTGCGCAGGAAGAAAGCCGCAGCATCTCGGATAACTGCAAATGGAGCATCCGGAAGCGGTTACAAAATGGTATCCCTAACGGGCGCTTCCGGGTCTACGGCTACCGTTGGGAAGGGGACGAGCTGGTCATCGTACCGGAAGAAGCGGAAGTGGTGCGGTGGATATATCTGAATTTCCTGTTGGGGAAATCAAGGCTGGAAACGGAAAAGGAACTCGCCGCCGAGGGCATCACCACACGGAGCGGTAACCGCTGGGTGGATTCCAATATCAGGCAGATCCTCACAAACGTGACCTACACGGGAAACCTTCTGCTGCAGAAGTCTTTTATAGCCGACCCCATCACCAAGCGCAGGAAAAAGAACCGGGGCGAGCTGCCACAGTACTATGTTGAGAATTCGCATCCCGCCATCATTGATAAAGCGACCTTTGATTATGTGCAGGAAGAGATAGCAAGGCGCAGAGGGTTGGGAGCGCTGGCGAACAAGAGCCTTAACACCAGCTGCTTTACCGGGAAAATAAAATGCCCATACTGCGGTAAGAATTATTACCATCGTACACGCAGGGACAAAGGTTTCCGTGAAATATGGGTATGCGGTTCGGCGGGAATGAAGAACCACAAATGTCCCGTGGGTGGCAGCATCAACCAGGAAAAGCTGAAACATGCCTGCGCCATGGTACTTGGTTTGGATGCATTTGACGAGACGGCCTTTCAGGAAAACATGGACTTCATCAGTGTGCCGGCGCGGAACGTGCTGGAGTTCCATCTGAAGGACGGACGAATCGTTACGACGGAGCTTACGAGCACCAGCCCGAAGGAATGCTGGACGCCGGAGTATCGGGCCATGATGTGTGAGAAACGCAGGCAGAAATCCTATTGCAAAGGGGCGACTGTTCTAACCAACAAAATCAGATGCGCACATTGCGGATGCAACTTCCGGCGATGTACCAGCACATCAGCGGGTGGCAAGGCGCATCATTGGCGGTGCGCAGATCACAACGGGTGCGGCCTTAAAGGTTTCCGGGAAGACTGGCTGAAAGCGTTTATAGCGGAGACGTTGGGACTACCCGAATTTGATGATACAGTATTTGACGCTCAGATAGACCATATCGATGTGATTTCAGAAACGAAGATGCTTTTCTGCTTTAAAGACGGCCGGATGGTTGGCCGGACATGGGAAAAGCCGAAGAGGGTCAACATGCCCTGGACGGAAGAAAGACGGCGTAAGGTAAGTCAACGAATGACACAATTACGGAAGGAGAGAAAAGTATGGCGGAAAGAAAAATAACGGCGATACCGGCAACCATCAGCCGGATTGCCCCGGTACCGATGAAAGCATTTAGGAAGCGCCGGGTAGCGGGGTATGCCCGCGTATCGACCGATCATGAAGAACAGGCTACCAGCTATGAGGCCCAGGTTGATTACTATACGAACTACATTAAGAGCCGGAATGATTGGGAGTTTGTCAAAGTATATACGGATGATGGTATAACGGCTACCAATACCAAAAGGCGTGAGGGTTTTAAGAACATGGTCAAGGACGCCCTGGCCGGGAAGATTGACCTGATCGTGACCAAGAGCGTGAGCCGGTTTGCCCGGAATACGGTGGACAGCCTGACAACGGTACGGAAGCTGAAGGACAAGGGCATCGAGATTTATTTTGAAAAGGAAAACATCTGGACGCTTGACTCCAAGGGTGAGTTGCTCATCACCATCATGTCCAGCCTTGCCCAGGAAGAAAGTCGGTCGATTTCCGAGAACGTGACCTGGGGGAAACACAAGCAGGCGGCAGACGGAAAGGTTAGCTTCGCCTATGGGAGCTTTCTCGGTTTGGACAAAGACCCGGTGACCGGCAAGCTGGTAATCAATCCTGAACAGGCAGAAATCGTGCGTATGATTTTCCGAATGTTCCTTGAGGGGATGACGCCGCATTCCATCGCCAAGGAACTTACAATCCGGGGTATCAAAACACCTACGGGCAGAGAAAATTGGCACCAGACGACAGTAAAGAGCATACTTAGTAATGAAAAGTATAAAGGGGATGTCCTTTTGCAGAAGGAGTTCACGGTAGACTTCCTGCAGAAGAAAGTAAAGAAAAACGAAGGCGAAGTACCGCAGTACTATATCCAAGGCAACCACGACGCGATCATCAGCCCGGAGGTGTTCGATCTGGTGCAGGCCGAAATTGCCAAGCGGCTGAACGGACCTACACGGTATAGCGGGCTGACCATCTTTTCCTGCAAGATAAAATGTGCAGACTGCGGATGTTGGTACGGCAAGAAGATATGGCACAGCAATGACAAGTACCGCAAGTTCGTCTACCGCTGCAATCATAAATATAAAGGAAAAAAGTGCGAAACACCATTTGTTTTGGAGGAGGAAATCCAGGCGGCGTTCGTATCGGCCTACAATAAACTGATGGCAGGAAAAAAGCAAGTCCTCGCCAATGCGGAGATGATCCGTAAAACGGTTTGCGAAACGGAAGCTCTGAAAGAAGAGAAAGACAGGCTGGCGGAACAGATGTCGGTACTTGCGGGGATGATGCAGAAAATCGCGGCAGCGAACGCCCACGTTGCTCAGGACCAGGATGAGTACCGGAATCACTACAATGAACTGGTGAAGCAGTATGATGAAACGAAGGAACGGTATGATAAAGTGGTGGTCGATATTTCCGATAAGGAAATGCGGCGCGTTACGCTGGTGCACTTCACTAAAGAACTGAAAGCGCTGCATGGGCCTATCCATGTATTTGACTGCGGCCTTTGGACCAGTCTGGTCGACTTCGTAACGGTTAGCAGGAACAAGGAGATTACGGTTACATTCAAAGATGGTACTGAAATAGTGGCATAAGCATTATACAGAAATCCCTGCCCGTCGCTAATACACTGATTAGCGGTGGGCAGGGATTATTTTTTCAAATATTAAGTTTGTACCTTGCGAAGTGGTAAACTTGTATGATAATATGAATCAACGATAAAATAAAATCTTAATAAATAACTAAATTTAATAATATTCAAAATATTAATTTATGTGGGAGAATAGACAAGAGAGGAGAAGGGCTGATGTTCCAATGGCTTAGTAACTATAATTACGACTTTGCCCTCGCTGCCATTCCCATCCAAATACTGTTATTGATTTTTTATTGTTCCAGAAGGAATCTGCCCGTTCGCGCCAGTTACAGCTTCCTGTGGGTGATGCTGGCAAATTTGGCGATGACGGCCTTTGATTTGATTTCCTGCGAAATGAATGAAATCTGGACAGAGTACCCGCTTTGGCTGATGTATGTTGTCAACCAGGGTTACTTTCTGGGTTTTATTATCCGGGGCTGGGCGCTGTATGACTACACAGCCGAAGAATGTCAGGGCTATAGCGCATTGGGAAAATATCTGGCCACACTGGCAAATGTTCCGGCAGCTTTTGCGGTGCTTCTGACTCTCTCCACACCGTGGACGGCCACAATATTTCACTTTGCATCGGATAAGGGATACTACAACTGCTACATGTATCCCATCATTTATTTCTGTACGTATTTTTATATTGCTATGTCGCTTCTATGCGTTGTTTTACGATGGAAACAAATTGACAGGCGACTGAAGATGAGCATGCTGGGGTACAACACGGTCCTGATTGCCGGTATCGTACTCCGAAAACAGTTTATCAACACGCTGGTCACCAGTTATTTCAGCATCCTGGCCATCCTTGTGATATATCTGTCTGCCCAGAATCCGGATTTGTACCGGGACAAGCAGACGCATCTTTTCAATAAGGATGCGTTTGATAAAATCGGCGCGGAGTTTCTGCGCAAACGGATCCCGTTTCACTGCATCGTTGTGAAAGCAGATAACTACGCATCGGCGAAAGTGCTGTACGGTTACCAGCAGATAGAGCGTACTATAGGCCTTATCGGACAATGGATGAACGCAACCTTCCGAAACTATTATGTATTTTATCACGGTCATGGGGAGTTCCTGTTGCTTCGTAAAGGAAACGCGGAAGATGACGGGGCGCAGATTATCCATGAACTGTACCAGCGGTTTGAACATCCCTGGAAAGCAGAGGAAACAGAAGTTTCCCTGTCAGTGTCTGTCATGGTGCTGCCTCACGAGATTTTGCCAAAAGAGATGATTCGGATCGAGGACCTTATCAACTATGCTTTCGGCAAAACCTATGTAGAGAATACAAAAGGGAACCGGGTTTTCTCCGAAAAAATCGTAGCGGAACTGAACCGGCAGGAAGCAGTTGAGACAGCGTTGACGAAAGCGCTGGCGAACCGCAGCCTGATGGCATATTTTCAGCCTATTTATTCTGTAAAAGAGAACCGCATCGTCGGGGCGGAAGCGCTGGCCCGGATGGGGGATCCGAAATTGGGTTGTATCCCACCGGATGAATTTGTGCATGTGGCGGAGCGCACCGGCGACATCATGGAACTGGGGCGGCAGATTTTTGAACGGGTCTGCGAGTTTATAGCAACGGAACAGCCTCAGCGATTTGGTATCCGAAAAATTAACGTGAATCTTTCTCCGGCTCAGTGCCGGAACGACCAGCTTTCTGCAGAACTGACAGCTATAGCGGAAAAGCACGGCGTACCCATGAGCCTGATTGATTTTGAAATTACGGAGACATCCATTGAAGATTACCAACTGATCCAAAAGCAAATGCTGCGCCTGCAGGAAAAGGGCGCAACGTTTTCCCTGGACGATTTCGGTACGGATACTTCCAACCTGATCCGGCTGCTGAACCTGCCTATCCATATAGTGAAGCTGGATATGTATATAGTTAATTCATATTTTAAAGGAGAGGCGAAAATTCTGCCGGATCTTGTCCGTATGTTCCACAACGCCGATGTAAAGGTGGTAGCGGAAGGGGTGGAAACGGAAGAGATGAAAGAAACGCTGGCGCAAATGGGTTGCGATTACGAGCAGGGTTATTATTATTCCCGGCCGGTTCCACCGAAAGATTTTATGGCTTATCTTAAAAAGGGATAACAATAAATCAACGCAGGTTGCGTAAAGAATAATTGAAGCTTGGCTGATGAGATTCGTATATATAAGTGAAAAGGAAAGATGAAATCTTAAGGAGGTAACGATTATGAAAAAAATGTTGTTAACTGCTATTACAGGCGCGATGCTCCTGGCGGCTTCCACTTGTTCCGCAACCGTTCCTGCCGACCAGCTGGTGCTGGGAGGAATCCAGTACGGCGCGCCCATCAGCGCGGTGGAAAAAGCTTACGGAATGCCCCGTAAGTCGGAACGCGAGATGAAGCCGTATGGCGATAAGGTTGAATACAAATACGGCAATACGCTGGAATTTGAATTCATCAACGGCAAAGTAACTAAAATCAAGGCAGACGATTATAGCGATGCCAAAACAAAGGCAGGTATCGGCCTGGGCATGGACGCGGCCGCTTTGCGAAATGCCTATGGCGCTCCGGACGCTATTCATGAAGAGGATCAGATTTATTATGCGGCAGGCATGCAGGGCATCGGGTTAAAGTTTGAAGTTAAGTACGGAAAAGTAACCGAAATCAAATGCGGTTCCTTGTATTAAATTGAGAAGCTTATTATATTTCTGTTTTCTTCAGCAGCCGTGGAATTCCCGCGGCTGTTTTGTTAAAATATAATAAGAAACTTGGATTTTGAGGTATGAATACATGGATATTACACAGACCTTTTATGATAATATGGCGACACAATATGACAAGTTGTTTCAGGACTGGCAGGCCACAACACATGAGCAGGCTGTTATGTTGAGTAAAATCATTACAGAAAATGGATTTGACAAAACGGCGCAGATCCTCGACTGTGCCTGTGGGATCGGAACGCAGTCAATTGGGTTGGCATCCCTTGGGTATCACGTGACTGCTTCGGATATCAGTGATGGTGAACTGGCTGAGGCAAGAAAGCGGGCAGAGGATAATGGCGTCAGGATTCGTTTTGAATATGCTGACTTCTGTGCTTTATCGAAGACTTTCTCCGAACAGTTTGATATTGTGATTGCAATGGATAATGCGCTGCCGCACATGCTTACAAGTGAGGCGCTGGGAGCGGCTGTCAGAAGTATTACAGGTCAGATCAGACCGGGTGGTATTTTTGTCGCCAGCATCCGGGATTACGACAAACTCCTGACGGAAAAGCCGCCCTATTCGCCGCCCTATATACATAAAACGGGGAATGGGCAGCGTGTCTCCTTCCAAACCTGGGTGTGGAAGGATGACAATTATCAGCTGACGCAGTATATCATTGATGACGGGGAAACGCTGCAGGTCAGCAAGTTTGTCTGTGAATACCGGGCTGCCCGCAGAAAAGAGTTAACAGATTTGCTGCTATCTAATGATTGTAGTGATGTAGTTTGGAAGTTCCCGGAAGAAACAGGTTTCTATCAGCCAATTGTGGTTGCAAGAAAGAAATAAAATTCAGGCCTAAGCATTTTAATAGGTGTTTATCTCAACAAAATAATTTTCATTAATATTAACATTTTTGTTTTTTTCGTATATAATATTAGCAAAGTAATTTTTAAAAGGAGGAAGTAATTATGCCAATCAACAAAAACGAACTCACAAAAGAGATGCTTGAAAAAGCCATGCAGTGCAAAACTGCCGATGAACTGATCGCTCTGGCCAAAACTGCCGGTTTTGAAATCACAAAGTCAGAGGCTGAGGCGTATCTTGCCGAGCTTGCCGATGTGGAACTGAATCAGAAGCAATTGCAAAACATTGCTGGCGGAAAAATATGCTGGTCAAATACCAAAGATACATGCGGTGTGGATGTTGATTAGGAGTGGACTATTATGCCAATCAACAGAAACGAAATCACAAAAGAAATGCTTGAAAAAGCCATGCAGTGCAAGTCAGCCGACGAACTAATTGACTTGGCGAAGACTGGTGGTTATGAGCTGACGAAGGAAGAAGCCGAAGCGTATATGGCGGAGCTGGCAGATGTGGAACTTGATGCCGACGTTCTGAAGAAGACCGCAGGCGGCGCCTGTTGGTTAAAATGCGAAGCGCAAGACTGTGAGAACCGTTTTCACAACTGGAAATAGTTTTCATTGAAAAATTGAGAGGACAGACCATAAAATTCCAATTTGTCATAGTTTAAAGGAGGATTTCATTATGCCGATTAACAAAAAAGAACTCACAAAAGAACAAATCATGAAAGCCATGCAGTGCAAGACTGCCGATGAACTGATGGCATTGGCAAAGGCCGAGGGCTTAGTCATTACTAAAGACGAAGCCGAAGCTTATCTGGCTGAACTGGCCGACGTTGAGCTGGACGGTAAAGAGCTGAAGAAGATAGCGGGTGGCGATTGCTATTTGTTCTGCCGTTACGACGACTGCCCTGGCTTCGATACCTAATCAGGCTTTAATTGCGCAGGAAGTATAGTCAACTATTCAACAGCCGTGGATTTTTCTACGGCTGTTTTGTTATAAATAATGAAATCAATACGCGCAGAAATCCCAGTTTAGCTAAATAACTGTGGAGGTTTTTTATGGTTTGATATATAATAATAAAAGTAAAAGTGTAACTTCTGTTTTGTAATTTAAAGGAGATGAACATTATGCCAATCAACAAAGAAGAGCTCACAACAGAGCAGATTCAGAAGGCGATGGCTTGCAAAACTGCCGATGAACTGATGGCGGTGGCAAAAGCCGAGGGCTTTGCCATTACTAAAGACGAAGCCGAGGCGTATATGGTGGAACTGGCCGACGTGGAGCTGGACAAGGAGACACTGAAAAATGTAGCGGGTGGCGTTTGCTGGGATTATTGCGTAGGCCCTTATGGCGAATGCGATCACGAGGTAAAATGTTTTAGGAATTACTAATCAGAAGAATAAGTAACGCCTAATTTTGCTCAACAGTCGTAGATTTTTCTGCGGCTGTTTTTGTTATAATTAATGAAATCGATACGCATAGAAATTGCAATCTATCTCATGTTTTTTTCACTGATGTCAATATTTTAATCTTCATTTCGTATATAATATTAGCAAGGTAATTTTTGAAGGGGGATTCTACTATGCCAATCAACAAAAATGAAATCTCAAAAGAAATGATTGAAAAAGCCATGCAGTGTGAAACAGCTGAAGACCTGATTGCATACGCTAAAACGGAAGGCGTTGAGCTTACAAAAGAAGAAGCCGAAGCATATATGGCAGAGCTGGAAGACTTTAAGCTGGATGAAGAGAATATAAAAAGGATTGCAGGCGGAAAGGACGGAAGCCGCGGCTGTCCTAAGTTAGAACGCCGCTATTGAGGGCTCTTTTGTAAATTCCAGTTTTGCTCAGCAAGTTTTTTATGATATAATTTAAAAAATAATTTCCAGCAATGTCAATTTTATTGAATCTGTCTTGTATATATAATTAATAAAGGGCAGTTACCATTTAATATAAAGGAGGACCCTGTTATGCCAATTAACAAAAACGAAATCACAAAAGAAATGTTGGAAAAGGCTATGCAGTGCAAAACAGCGGACGAACTAATGGCGCTGGCCAAGTCAGAAGGTTTTGAGATTACGAAAGACGAAGCGGAAGCGTACTTGGAAGAACTGGCCGACGTTGAGCTGGACGAAAAAGCACTGAGAAACGTTGCTGGTGGTTCTTGCGTAAACCACATACGCATCTCTAAATGAGAGAGTGTGAAACTATTTCTGTAAATTAGGTCTTCTACGATAATTTCGAACATCTAAAACCGCTTTTTTATGCGGATTTCAGTTATCTTACATATAGCGTATCATTCAAGGCATGTCAAGAGCCGGTTGGTTTTCCAACCGGTTTGAGACATGCTTTTTCTTTATTCTGGAAGTCTGCCTTCATACATTATGGCTAACTCGCCATAAATTTTTCCCCAATTACGAATGGGCATCGTCCATTTTTTCGTAGCCTCAAAGGTGGCCAGGTACAATGCCTTCAACAGGGCGTTATCGCTGGGAAAAACGCTCCGCTGCCGGTTCAGCTTCCGGTATGTGGAGTTCAGACCTTCAATGGCATTAGTCGTATAGATAACCGTACGGACCGTGGTAGAGAACTTGAATATTGGCACAATCACGTCCCAGTTTTTGCCAGACGTATTCCCCGCCATATATATCATAGTTAAAAGAAAGACTTTAACTTAATGACATTGCTATTTATACTATGGTAAATCCCAATTCTTAATATATGAGTAGAGGCTTTT
>Ga0265299_10002936_pt1 | contig 17004 bp, 18 predicted proteins | sample AusTroGonzalo_MG_4_FD_193485 | JGI IMG/M metagenome (GOLD analysis project Ga0265299, IMG submission 193485) | Bovine rumen microbial communities from tropical cattle in Woodstock, Queensland, Australia - Gonzalo_02 | ecosystem: Host-associated > Mammals > Digestive system > Stomach > Rumen ... | reverse complement strand
CCTTCCTCCTTCTCCCCGCACCCCTCATTCTCCTTGCTATCTTTTCCCTGCGCTGACGCGCAAGGGACGAACAACTTTTCACATAGACAGTGCCTAAAACCATCTCTTGAAATTTACAGTTGCTGACTGATTTTGTACTGTTTCGTCCGCACCATGATCTCATTTTGTCGCGCTTGATTTGGGCGCGGCGGTTTTGGTATAATTCGCAACACATAGCCCGGATGTGGCGAAAGCCGCGTTTGGGAGGCGTCGAGTGAAAGCTTGAGAACCTATCACCAAGAGACGCATTGAAAGGACACTGCCGTCCGTGCAGTTTCGCCTCCTTCGGTGTATCTCTACAGGCCCATCCGAGGCGCCTACTCCGATGCATCGAAGGAGGTGCCTTGTTTTCCCGCAGCTTTCGATATGTGACAAGGAGAGAAATCTCTTAGGAAGACGCGGCGCGGAACGTTCGCTCGTAAATGTGACACGCTTGGCGAAAATCTGCGAGAGCACAGGGTAATGGGCAAATATGAATACAGATACAATTAAGGCAATGATTGTCGAGAAACTTCGACAGCAGAAACGTGACACTGCCCATGCATCGCAGATGGGACTAGGATGGATCGCACGAATGTGTCTTTTGCTTTTCATGGTGCATGACTCCCTTGACAGACTATACGCCAATGGCGTATAATACGCACATGATTTTCGTTGAGACAAAAGTTTTCACGACGCGCATTGTGGAAGCTATGAGCGATGACGAATATGCAGGATTGCAGAGTCATCTTTCCTAGCATCCCGATGCAGGAGTGATGATTCCGGGATGTGGAGGAGTCAGGAAGATACGGTGGTCAGCGTCCGGGCGAGGGAAGCGCGGCGGTTCACGATTGATATACTATTGGGATTTCGCGACAGAATATTGATGCTTTATGTCTATAGGAAGAATGAACGCGAGAACTTGACCGAGGAGCAGAAGAAGTCGATAAGACAAGTAGCGAAGGAGTATAAACATGAATAAGAAAAACTTTGATGAGCTTATGGAAAGCCTGCGCGAGGGCCGCGAGGTACTTCGCGGTACGAAACGTGCATCACGCACTTGGTCGGTCGAGGGTGGCAACCGTGTTCAGATCAAAGATACCGTTCAGACGCTTCGTCAAGAATTTGGTATGAGCCAAAGCATGTTTGCCAAGTTCATGGGAGTTAGCGTCAATACGTTGCAGAACTGGGAGCAGGGTCGTCGTCAGCCTTCTGGAGCTGCTCGGGTTCTTTTAACGATGGCCTATCGTCAACCAGTACTGTTCCGTGAGACGCTGGCCGAGAGCTATCCAGATTACATACACGCCTAAACGGTTGTTGATTAGCGTCAAACTCAACCACAAAGTCCGCCGATTATGATATAATCTACGGAAATCAAGGAGGTCCTGCTAAATGAAGGTTCTTGTTACTGGTGGTTCTGGCTTTCTGGGAATAAACCTGATACGGTTGTTGAGGGCGAAGGGCGTGGAGGAGATTCGCGTCCTGGACATAGCGGATTTTGACTATCCGGAAAAGAGCGAGCCGTGGCTCAAGTTCACGCTTGGAGACGTCCGCGACGTCGCCGCCGTTGAGAAGGTTACGGAAGGCTGCGACATCGTGGTCCACTGCGCGGCTGCGCTGCCCCTCTACAGCGAGGAGGACATCCGCACGACCGAGGTCGATGGCTGCCGCAACGTTCTTGCCGCCGCCCGCAAGTTCGGCTGCGACCGCATGATCCAGATTTCCTCTACTGCGGTCTATGGCGTGCCGAAAAAGCATCCGATCTACGAGACGGATCCCCTCATCGGCGTCGGCCCGTACGGCCAGGCCAAGATCGACGCCGAGGATATCTGCCGCGCAGCGATCAAGGAAGGATATTGCGTCTCGATCATTCGTCCCAAGAGCTTCATCGGCCCTGAGCGCCTCGGGGTATTCGCACTCTTCTACGACTGGGCGTACACCGGCCACGGCTTCCCGATGATCGGCAGCGGCAACAATCGCTACCAGCTGATGGACGTTGACGACCTCGACCACGCGATCTGGAACGCGATGACATATCCAAAGGACGTCGTCGCGACCGAGTTCAACATCGGCGCGAAGGAATTCACGACGATGAAGGAGGACTACCAAGCCGTCCTCGACCGCGCCGGACACGGCAAGAAGATACACGGCATGCCGGTGAAGCCGCTCATACTCATCCTACGCGTACTCGAAAAGCTTCATCTCTCGCCGCTCTACCCGTGGGTTTACGAGACAGCGTCAACTGATTCGTTCGTGTCGATAGAGAAGGCCGAGAAACTTCTTGGTTTCGCGCCGAAGTATTCCAACAAGCAGGCCCTTGTAAGGAACTACGACTGGTATGTCGAGCATCTCTCAGAGTTCGCCGGCAAGAGCGGCGTGAGCCACAGGGTTCCATGGAAGCAAGGGCTGCTCGGCCTTGCAAAGCTATTCTTCTGAAAAAACCGAGGACGGGGAAACGGCATGAAAAAGCTCTACTTGCAGGCATCTGACTACCAGCGCGACATCTGGAGGCTCGCAGCTGCAATACGCAACAGCGGCTGGAGGCCTGATTTCCTCGTCGGCATGTGGCGCGGCGGAACGCCCGCCGCAATCTCGGTGCACGAGTTCCTAAAGGTGACTGGCTGGAGCGTCCGTCACGCGCCGCTCAAGTGCGCAAGCTACGACGGAATCGGCAGCAACGAGGGCGAAGTCCGCTTCTTCGGCGGCGAGAAGATATTTGGCGCGTTCCGTCCAGGCGACAAGGTTCTTTTCGTCGATGACGTTTTCGACACCGGAAAGACGGCTGTGGCGATAGCCGAGCAGATGAAGGCGACCGGCGCGGAGCACCGCTTCGCCAGCGTGTACTGGAAGCCGTTGAAGAACAAGACGTCTCTAAGGCCAGACTACTTCGTTCGCGATGTCGGCGGGGACTGGCTCGTGTTTCCGCACGAAATAGAGGGTCTGTCGCCGGACGAAATCCGCGAGAAGGACCCCCTTCTCGCGGAACTCGCGTCCATCCGGCAGAGCTGAAGCTCTCCGCTATTTGCTCGCTGGCGAGAGAACTTCGCAACCTGTCTCGGTTATGAGAATCAGGTCTTCGATGCGGACGCCGAGGTTTCCTTCGAGATAGATTCCCGGCTCGACCGTGACGAGCATTCCAGGCTTGAGGATCGCGTCGCTTTTTTTCGCGAGAGCCGGGTCTTCGTGTACATCAAGTCCAACGCCATGCCCAAGAGAATGGCCAAAGCACTTCCCGAAGCCGCCTTCCGCAATCACGCGCCTGGCGACGCGGTCCAGCGCCTTGCCAGTAATGCCGGGCTTCGCCGCAGCAATCGCGGCGAGATTCGCCTTGAGAACGAGGTCGTAAACCTTGCGGTATAGCGACGACGGCTTCTTCGGCACAAGGTTTCGCGTGAGATCCGAGCAGACGCCGCCAAGCTTAACGCCGATATCGACGAGAACAGGCTCGCGCCCGTTCCACACCGTGTCGTCTGGAATGTGGTGGCATTCCGCCGCGTTCTTCCCGACGCACACAATGGACTCGAACGCCTCGCCTTCAGCGCGATCGATCATCATCTTCTTTATGATTGCGGCCATGCGCCGTTCCGTCATCCCGGGCTTGAATCGCGCACTCGCATCAGTCCATATCTCGCAGACAAGCCTTTCCGCCGCGCGAATGCGCTCTATCTCGTCAGGCGTCTTCACCGCACGGATCGCGGAAAGATCCTTCGATATATCGACGAACTTCGCCTTCGGCGAATGCTTCTGCCAGGCGAGTATGCGGCTGTGAGGCATGCGGAAGTCGCAGCCTACACGACCGAACGCGGGACGAAACCGCTTGATATCTACGACCTTCAAGTCCGGCGCGACGCGGCGCGCGGCGGGGATGTAGCGGAAGTCCGTGTAAAGCGTATCGTCCGTGAGTATCCCGTTGTCGGTATCGACACCGGTCAACGCCATGATGTCAGAACGACCCGTGACCAAAATCTGTTCGAGTCTGCGCCGCTTGCGCAGCTTTGAAAGTTCGTTTATTCTAGTAGCCATCTTGATTTTCAGCCACCGGCATCAGCGTACGCCGCCGTTGGACTTGGCGAGTTTCTTAAGCTTTGCGGCATAGGCCAGACGCTCGACGGCGCTCATGCGGTCAATGTAGAGAACGCCGTCGAGATGGTCTATCTCGTGCTGAAGCGCACGGGCGAGAAAGCCGCGCGCGGTTATCATCTGAGGACGGTTGTCCTCGTCGAGATAGCTGCACGTCACCTGGGCGGAGCGAGTTACCCTGCCGCCAATGCCAGGGAAGCTAAGGCAGCCTTCCTTGTCGTGACACGAGCCTTCACGCGCCACGATCTCGGGATTCCAAAGCTTGAGCGGCATTGCGATGGGAGCGTTGAAAAGCTCGTCCTCCTGCTCATCGCATCCGGGCGGAATGTCAATCACGCACATCCTCTCGTCGCGCCCGACCTGCTCTGCGGCAAGCCCGACGCCCTTCGTCGCGTGCATGGTCTCGATCATGTCGTCGGCAAGCCGACGCAACGCATCGTCGACAACGGCCACCGGACGCGACTTCTCCCGAAGGATCTTCTCGCCGTACTTATATACCCGTAGAACCAAAGCCGCCAGCCCCCCTGTCGGTATCGTCTATGGAATCAGTCTCAACGATTTCCGCAGTCGTCACCGACGCAATCACCATCTGGGCGATCCTGTCGCCCTTGCGGACGGCGAACGGCTCCGCGCCGAAATTAGCGAGAATGACGCCGATTTCACCGCGGTACCCGGCATCTATCGTGCCGGGCGTGTTGAGCACTGTGACGCCGTTCTTCAGCGCGAGGCCTGAGCGCGGACGCACCTGGGCCTCGTATCCCTGCGGAAGATTCACGACAAGGCCGGTATGCACAAGCGCCCTACCGCCGGAAGGTATGGCGACGTCATCCACAGAGCGCAAATCCATCCCTGCGTCGCCCGGATGGGCATACGAGGGAAGGACGGCGTCTGGGTTGACGCGCTTGAACGAAAGAACCATCAATCCTCCGTCTCGACCTTTTCGACGGACGAGATCTCGCCAGGCTGGAAACCAAGGCGGGAGAGGTTCCATTTAAGCCACGACTCGGGTATCTGGCGCGAAGCAAGCGTCGCAAGGTCGTTCTGTATCTGCGAACGAAGAATCATCGCCTTGGCTGCATCGCCTTCCTGCCTGTCCTCGCAGACAACCAAAAGGCCCTTGCCGGGCGCGATCTCGGCGAAGTCCGAAACCTCGCCTTTCTTGAGGCGCATCACCGCACGGGCGACGATGTTCTGGTTCTGGAAATCGCCCTGCTTCATGTCGGCGACGGAGAAAGTGATGTTAGTGGAGATGTTCTTCGTCGCCAGGACCGCGGCAGCGCCCTTCTTGGCGATAGCCTCGATCTCGGCCTTGAACGCATCAGCCCTCGCGGCGCGGAGGGCGCGCGGACGGATTACGTCCTTTGCCTCCTCAAACGTCGGTATGTGGGTTGCGCTGAAATCAGCCTTCTCGACAAGCCACACGGCCTTGTCGGAAGACACGACCGCATAGCGCAGGTCTTCGCTCGAAGAGTCCAACTCGGCAACGGCCTCGGAGAAGCCCTGGACGCCGGGGAACGCCTGCGTGGGCATGGCGGCGAAGCCTGGACGGAACTCTCCGCCTGGAGCGATCCAGCCCGTCGTCTCGACCTTCAGCCCCTCGGCGGCGGCGATCTCGTCGAGCCTGGACTTGCCAGCGGCGGCCTTGACCGCGTACACCTGGTAGTTGAGGTTCGTCTCGAAGCAGTTGACGAGCGCGATCTGGCGAACCTCTCCCTCGATTTCGCCCTTAACCTCCTCGAACTTCTTGACAGTCTCGACGCCGTTGGTGTCGGTGGAGGTGTACTTGTCGATAGTGACGTCGTAGCGGTCGCGGAGTTCATCTTCGGAAATGGTCATCGCGGCGAGCTTGTTCGTGTCGGTCGCGTCGAACTTGACGTAGCGCAGCTTGATGCGGTCGGGAAGCTCCAGAGACTTGGAGTTCTCGTCATACCACTTCTTGACGCCCGCATCGTCGATCTTGATCACGTCGGCAGACTTCTTGTCCTGCGTGAACGAAGCGACCTTCACGGTGAACGTGTCGGTCATGTCGGAGATTGCCTGGTCGAGCTCCATCGGAGACGCCCACGTCGCGGAGCCGAGAACAGCCTGGCTGAGGCGCATAAGCGTCACGCGGCGGATGAGGCTTTCCTCGAAGCGCTCCGGGGTAAGGGAATTCTCGCGGAGGAGCCTTTGGTACAGCGCAAACGAGAACGAGCCGTTCTCCTGGAAAGACGGATCGCGGCGGATCATGTCGCGGACTTCGGCCTCGGTCGCCCTGATGCCGTTCTTGTCCGCCACCGTCAGCGCGGCATAGTTCTCCCACGCGTGGCGGTTGACCTCGCTCTGGTCTGTCTTCCAGTCGCGCTGCCGGCCGATGCCGCGCACGTCTTCCGCAATGGCGGAGAAAAGCTTGGCATCAACCTCCTCGCCGGCGAGCAAGCCTGCGCCTGCGGAAGGACCAGTGTCGTCGGTGCCACGTATGTCGTCCAGCAAGAAGTCGAACGCAAAGAAAGCGGAAATTGCAATGGCAAACACGCCCCAGACGAGCTTGTTGCGAATCAGTTTGTTGAATTGAAGAATGACCATCAGAATGAATCCTCGTTGTTTGAATTGTCTGTATTGGCAGTGGCGCCGTTCTCGTCCTTCGTTTCCTCCTGTTCTTCGGCGGCGGCTTCATCCGTCGCCTCGGCAGCGCGCTTCGCGAGTTCGTCGCCATCGGCCTTGTCCTTTATCACAAGTTCGCCGGAGTTGACCTCGGCGCGTCCTTCGCAGAAGCTACGCTCGGACTGGAGCGTGCCTGTCGCGTCGAACGCCATCGTGTGCACGGACATCTTTTCGCCGATCGACGGGACGGCCCTGTCGATCTGTATGCGCGTCTCGGGCGTGAGGTGCCAGTCGAGAGCCAGCGCACCGACCTTCTCCACGCGAGTGCCGTCGTCGGCGATGTCAGAAGTCGTCGCAACTCCCTGATCGAGCTTGACGATGTAGTCGCCGCTCACGCCGTAGAGTATCGTAACGAGATTGTCGTGGGTGCAGCGGATGCGGAACTCGTTGGCTGCGCGCATCTTCGGGATGGAGAAGTGGCGCCCTTCGACCTCCATCGTGCCGGTAACGCACCTAACGGATGCATCAAAGCCGTCGCCCTTGTCCGAATACACGTACTTGGAGCTGCCGGCCAGGTTTTTCACCGTGAAGCCCGACGTCGTCACGAAGAACGCGCCCTCGGGAAGGTTGTCGGGAAGGGAGAGAACAACCGTGCCGGAAAGAGGCACGATCGTGCGGGAGCGTCCGCCCAGGGGCTGCGCGCGAGTCTCGAACGACGCGCCGCTGTCAATGGTGACCGAGGCGTTCTTTCCGAACGCTATGACCGCATGCCCGCCCACACCGGCGCGGTAGGACGAGCCGAGCGGATAGAAGCGCCCGTCCTCAACGTGCGACCATCCGGAAGCACCCGGCTTGAGCACCTCGACCTGCCCGATGACCTCGCGGCAGAACGGGAGCGTGGAGAAAATCTCAGAGGCCGACCTCTCGGCTACCTTTGGGATCGCCTGCTCTCCGGCGTTCTCGGTAGACTGCTCCTCTTCCTGTGCGAACAAAGCGCACGCGGCGAGAAGCGCTGCGGTAAGCGTCAGTTCTTTCTTCATACGATGTGAGCTCCTTCGGACGGCATGATGAGAGAGCATGTCGGCTCGTCGCCGAACTTCGCCTTGTATTCCCGAGAGATCTGCGCGGCGATCCTGTCGGCCGCCGCCGGATCGACGAGAAGGCAGCAGCTGCCGCCAAAGCCGCCGCCCGAAAGACGCGCCCCGTAAACCTCTGGAATCGCCTTCGCCGCGTCAACGATCGCGTCAAGCTCCTCGCAGGAGTTCTCGAACCAGTTGCGGCTCGATTCGTGCGAATCGTACATGAGCGCGCCGAACCCGGCAAGATCGCCCTTTTCGAGAAGCGCCGCGCCCTGGATCACGCGCTCGTCCTCGCCAATCGGATGCACCGCCCTCTTGGCGGTCGTCTCGCTCAAGCCTCCGCGGTAAAGCACCCACTCGGCCATCGTGACGTCGCGAAGATGCGTGATCTTGCGCCCCTTGAGGACGGACGCGAAGTGCTTCGCCGCGTCTTCGCACGCCTGGCGGCGGCTCGCGTACGCGCCATCGACGAGAGCATGCTTGGCGTTGGACTTGACCATCATGAACGCCACGCCGTCGCCCATCGGGACGGACTCGAATTCGTTCGTGCGGAAATCGCTCTTCACGAGAGCGCCCGCCTGGCCGTACATCGACGACGCCTGGTCGAGAAGCCCGCAGGGGCAGCCGGCGAACGTGTGCTCCGCCTTCTGGCCGATCTTCGCGAGCTCGGTCTTGCCGAACGTCGTGCCATAGAGCTTCTGGAGCGCGAGCGCCGTCGCCATCTCAAGCGCGGCGGACGAGGAAAGCCCCGCGCCAAGCGGAATGTTGCCGCCGAAAACGGCCTTGAAGCCCTTGCCAGCCGTGGCGGGCTTGCCGTCGAAAAGCCAGTTGAAAGTGCCGAGCGGGTAGTTCGCCCAGGTTGCGCCGGAGGCGACCTTCTTTACCTCGCCAAGCGTGGTCTCGTACGTCTCGTCCATGTCGAGAGCGACGAGAGTCACCTTGTCGTCGGCCGTCGCCGAGACGGCGAAGAACGTGCCCTTGTCGATGGCCGCCGAAAAGACGTACCCCTCGTTGTAGTCGGTGTGGTTGCCGAGAACCTCGATGCGGCCGGGCGCATATGCGACGACCTCGGGATTGGCTCCGAACTTCGCCGCGAACGCCGCGACGACCTTGTCATAGACTTCCTGATTCTGCATTGTCTTGGACTCCCTTACGAAGCTCTCTTGGATGGAATGGACAGGATGTGCGCGTACACGAGCACGTATGCGAACAGCGCAATCGTCAGCCAGTAGCTGTTGAGGATGCCGATCTTGTCGGCGATCAGGCCCTGCACCGGCAACAGCACGCCGCCGAACACCATGCACATGAAGATGCCCGAGCCCATCGGCACGTACTTGCCAAGGCCCTCGGCCGCAAGGTTGAAGATCGCACCCCACATAACCGAAGTGCAGATGCCGCAGGCGACGGCGAAGCACATCGAAAGAGGAACCGTCTTCCCGAACACGCCGACCATCTTCACGGGCGCATACATGGCCGCAAGCATGAGCGCTATGCCGAGAACCGCACAGAACGTCACCATCACCTTCGAGGATACCTTGCCGCCGATGACGCCGCCAAGCAGACGACCGCACATCATCAAGAACCAATAGACCGCGACAACCGAACCTGCGACAACGGCACCGACGTAGCCCGGCGTACCCTCCTGCGTCATGTAGAGATTGGCCATGTTCGGGATGCCGCACTCGATGACGATGTAGAAGAAGATCGCAAGAGCTCCGAAGGTGAAGTGACGGAACTTGAGCGTCGCGAAGATGTCCTTGAGTACCGACGAGGATCCGTTCAGCCGCGCCTCGCGCTCCGCCGCCGTCTCCATGTGCGGCTCGGGAATCTTGGAAAGCGCGACGATCACGATTGCGAGGGCGAAGATGCCCATCGCGATGAGAAGCGCCGGCGCCGCATCGGCGACCTTCGCCTTGGCGACCTCGCCACCGATCAAGTAACCAAGCAGAATCGGAGCGATTGTTCCGCCGATGGAGTTGAGCGACGAGCCAAACTGGACGAGCTGGTTGCCCTTCTTGCCCTCGCCGCCGAGCGTATTGAGCATCGGGTTCACGACAAGGTTCAGAAGGCACATCGAGAAACCCGCGATAAACGCACCCGTCACATACACGCCGAAACTCTCAACATAGCCGGAGAGCCACTGGACGCCAACGCCCGCAAAGCCAACGGCGCATGCAAGAATCGACGTGAACTTGTAGCCCTTGCGCTTCAGGATGAGACCACCGGGAATGCCCATGAAGAGGTACGCGAAGAAGTTCGCGCAAGAGCCGAGCTGGCTTGCGGCATTGGACGCGCCAAACTGATTCTTGACGATAACGCCCATTGAACCTGCAAAGTTCGTCACGAACGCAATCATGAAAAACAATGCAAACATGGTGGCTATCGCCGCCAAATTTCCGCCTTTCGGCTCACGTGTCTCCATTACAACCCTCCTTTGGTGGTTTTTATTAGGTGGAAATTATACCTAAAAATGGACTTTCAGTCAACCGCACCCGCCATTTTCCGGACGTGTCGGCGCGGGTGGCAGACCCGAATCTACGCCCTCTATCGCGATTCCGTGCTTGTCTGCATAGGCAATGACATCCTCGCGGTCTAGAAGGATAAGCCGCCCCGCCTGGAATCCAAGCGCCGTCACGCCGGCACGCTTCATGACCTTAAGAGTCTTTAGCCCTACTACGGGAATGTCAAAGCGCATGTCGTGGCCTTCGCGCGCCGCCTTGAAGAGAACCGCGCCCTTTCCGCCAAGCCTGCCGCCCCTCTTTATCGCGGCATTTGTCCCCTCGAAGGCTTCAACTGCGAGGACCATGCCGGCCTTCACCAGGACGGTCTGCCCGACGTCGTGCACGCCCATGTCCCTGGCAACGGCCATCGCGTGATTCAGGTCGCTCCGCTCGCCATCCGAAAGGCCGCGCTGCGTAAGGAGCCCGACGCCAGGCAAGTTGTCGTCCATATACAGCGACGCCGGCAGCATCTTCACGCCGACGTCGGCGAACATATCGACCAGCCCCTTGAAAATCGAATGGGCGTTCTTCGCCGGAAGCGACGCGAGCAGCGCCTTGGTGTCCGCATCGAACCTGCTGCGGAAGAGCGAAAGCGGATTCACCTGCCCTGCGAGCACGGCACCGTCGTAGCCCTGCTCTCCGGCCCAGCGCACGCTTTCCATTATGCGGCCTATCGTGCCCCAGTGCACGAAGTCCGCCGCTCGCACCGTCGCACGCGACGCGGAGCCCTTCACGGCTATCACATCGACGCGAGGGACGCCCGCCTTCTTCGCGCCGCGAACGACTAGCTCCGGATACGTTCCCGCGCCGGCGATGACAAGAAGGCGCGAGATCATTTCACGTCCTTTGCAGTGCCTTGGGTGGACAGAAACGCCGTGGCATCGGCTATCGCACGGTCGGTAAGCGCCGCAAGACACCAGGTCTGCATGTGCGCCGCGGAAGTGGACTCGGACGAGGATATGCTGAACAGCGGAATCAGCCCGAATACGTGCGTCTCGAACTCCTGCAAGTAATCATGGTGGAATAGAAGCCTGCCCGTCTTCGAATCGCGTATCCTGAGCTTCGCAGTCCACCTGGCAGAACCATAGTCGCAGAAGAAAAGCGTGCAGACATTCCACCCAAGGCTCTTCCATCCATCGGACGGCGACGGCAGAGGCCCTTCGAAGCGGACATCTACCGTCATGTCTGTGATTCCGGCGCCAATTACAAACCCCGCCTTCTCAAGATCGTCCTGCGCTCGCCTCAAGAACATGTCGGTGGAACGCTTCTGCGGAACGAGCGACACCGTGGGAACGACCTCGTAGTGCGCGGGCTCGAAATAGCGGTGTCCGTAGTACCCGGGCACAAAGACGGTGCTGTAGCCGTGGATCGCCTCGTACTCGGTAAGGACGGCCTCGAATCCGGCGACGGTCAGCGTGATGTTGGTTGACGAGCCCGCGACTCTCGTTACGGCAACCTCAGGGAATGCCGTCTCGTCGAACGTCCAACAACCCGCAACGACCATCGCGGCGGCGACGGCGCAAATGCCCTTCGCGCAACTGTACGCTTTCATGTCAGTCCTCCTTTGCAAATTCAGCGACAAGCTCGTCAGGCGGCGGAGTAGGACGAAATGTCTCGGTCGAAACAAAGCAGTGCCTCGTGAAGCCACGCACCAGGATTTCGCTTTCCCCTTTGCGGCGAACTTCGCACGATATGACTACGCGCACACCGCGCATCTCGCTCACCCAGGCCTTTACCTCGAGAAGATCGTCGTAGTGCGCCGGGCTCTTGTAGTCAACCTCTGCATGGATCACCGGGAGCATCCACCCTTCCGCCTCGCATCTCTTGTACGAGTAGCCGGCCGCCCTCATAAGCTCGTTGCGCGCCCGCTCGAAGATGGCGAGGTAGTTTGCGTAGTACACGACGCCCATCTGGTCCGTATCCGCGTAGGGAACGCGGTATTCCATAGTGATCGCATCCATAGTCGCCTATTTAGACTTAGCTTCCAATATTCCGTCGCCGCGCAGTACGACCTCCGTGCCGAGCGGATCGGAAAGGCGCTTGAGCGTATCCGCTATCACCTTCGTCGCCTCGGCGTCTGCAGGGCGCGGCAATCCGTTCACCGACCAGTCGCAGCCGAAGTGCAGTTCGATTGGAAGCATGGTCACGACGGCGGGCTTGCCCGCCTCAAACTCGATCTTCGGAACGACGGAGAGGAAGTTTTCGCGGAACGCATGCAACCCGACCTTTCCGCCCTTGGAACGCGCGTTGAACGCGGTCTTCGCGTCGGAGTCGAGCGGCACGCCGTACTGCTCGCAGAAGTCCGGCGGCACAAGCGGCACGACGTTGTTCTGGAACACGAAGTCGCCGAGCGAATAGAAGATTGGCCTGCCGTTGCGCATCTCTATGCCCTTGAGCTGGTGCGTGCCGCCGCCGATGACGGCATCTGCGCCGGAATCGATCGCCTTGCGGCAGAACTCGACGAAGTACGGCGCAGGCTCTTCCACGTCTTTGTAGCGCATCGTGTGCGAGTGCGCAAGAATGACCACCGCAACGGCCGTCTTCCTTGCCTCCGCAATCGCATCGACGATGCGCTTGATGTCGTTCGCATTGCAAACCGACGTGCGGCCGGGCTTGTCGGATTCCTTGAACGCCAGCTTGCCCATCTGGAATGTTCCTGGCGCATCGGGCGCGGTGAAGCCAGTGCGGATGTCCAATTCGCGGTTGCCGTTGATTCCGGTGTCGGACGCAATCTCCTTCACCCATTCGAGCTGTTTCGCGGTGACGAGATACGTCTCCTTCCAACGCAGGGGATTAAGCCCCGGGCGACCTGGCGAGCGAGAGGTCTTCCACCCCGCCGCCGCATCTGGGTGGAACGCGGACGAGATGGAGATGAACGCAACCTTTCCCTTGGGCGTGTCGATGAACGCCGCCTTCGTCGCCTCCTGCAGGTTCTCGCCGATGCCGGCAAACGGCTTGCCAGCCTCGCGCAGCGTCTTCATCGTCATGAAAAGAGCGTCATAGCCGAAGTCTAGCGAATGGTTGTTCGCGCAACCGCAGCCATTGAAGCCGTATTTCCAGAGATCCGGGAACACGGACGGATCCATCGAGCTCCACGTGCCGCCGCTCCACGCCGCAGGACGGCAGGTGCCGTCGTTCACGACCGCCTCGAAGTTGACTAGACGCGCGTCGCCGGAGCCAATCCACTCCTTGAGCGCGGGCGCGACGGAATACTCGGCGGGAAACGCCTGAACCATGAACGCGTCGCCGGCCGCCGTCACTGTAACCTTGCGTGCCCCAGCCTTGGCAGTGTACTTGTCGGGATCGGAAAGGAAGGCAACGAGCCACTTCGTCTGGAGATCGAGAGAGGTTAGGTCGCTCCACTCGTCGTCGCCGTGGGCATTCCCGCCATTAGTGCCGACAATTGCAATCGGAACTCCGCAATCGACGAAACACCTCGCGTCCGTCGCTGCAACCATGCGCTCCATAGCGACTTCCTTGCCAAGCGCCTCGGACATTGCAATTCGCACGCCCTGGAGAAGCGGATCGTTCGGATTGACATTGATTGGCGGCGAGTAGCGCACAATCTCCGCCTCGCAGCTCGTCTTCGTGCGGATAAGTTCAATAAGCTCGTCCTTTGCGCCGGGATTGACGCTCCGCAAGTTGAGATTCATCTCGACCTCGCTCGGAATGCGGTTCAGCGCATCGCCATTGCTACGGACTATCGTTGGGGTGAGAACGTCGGACCACTTGTCCTCTGCGAGCGGATGCCGCTTGTCCCATATCTCGCGTATCTTCATGTAGTCCGCGACAATCTTGGTGATTGAGTCGTCGCAAAGCCACGGCCTAGAGGAATGGCCGCCGCGCCCTTTAAGGGACATGCGCACCATGAGCTGACCTTTCTGCGCATAGCACACCTTGCCAAAGCCAGTATCGGCGACAATGACCATCCTTCTCGGACGATACCCCTTCTCGTTGACCATCCATGTCGTCTTGGCTCCACCCAGCTCCTCGTCCGTACCGAATATGCAGCCGACCGATACCTTGCCGTTCAGCTTTACCAGCACTTCTGCGACAGACACGGCGCGTCCCTTGCAATCGGAAACTCCACGCCCGACGACCTTGTCGCCCAATATCTTCATATCGTACTGGCCGGCGACGGACGCAGGAACGACGTCTATGTGCGGCGCGAGAATGAAGTCCTGAACCTTTCCAGGCTTCGTGGCGGCAAACAGGATCTCGCTCCCCGATGGATGAGTCTCGATTACGCACCATACGCCACGCTGCTCCAGATAAGCCTTCATGGCGCGCGTTGCACGGTTCACCTGCTGTATGTCGGCGGATGCGCTTGGTATCGCCACAAGATCGCGGAAGAATTCAATGTCCACCGCCTTCGCCGCAGCCATGCCGCAAATTGCGACGGTGAGCAACACAGTCTTCTTTATCGTCAAGTTCATTTTCATTTCCTTATGTCTCCGTTGATTGCCTTGCCATGCCAACTTCGTCAGATGGCGAGAAATTTTCTTGTTTCCAGAAGGTCGGCCAGTTTCGCCGCCTTCTCAATGTCGTTGCCGTCGATGTGGACGTGCTCTACGTGCGACTCCGGGGGAAAGATTCTCTTCACCTGCGTAGGAGACCCGTTGAGCCCGTAGTGCTTCGGATCGCTGTCGTCGAGGTCCTTGATTGCCAGCCACGTTATTTCACGGTCGGCAGTCGCCTTCATCAACTTGTAGGATGGCAGGCGAGGCTCGAATATGCCCTTCTCGACCGTTACGAGGCACGGATATGGAATTCTCTCCGCAAGCGTGCAGTCGGGAAGATCGACAGTCACGGAAATAGAGTCGTTCACGACGGCATCGATGGATTTCACGTTCACGACGTGCGGGATGCCGAGCCACTCGGCCATCTCCGCGCCAACCTGCGCCGTGTCGCCGTCCGTAGTCTGCTTGCCGCAGACGATGAGATCGTATGGCCCCGTCTTCTTCGCGCCCTGTGCGAGCGTGTAGCTCGTCATCAGCACGTCCGCTCCGCCAAACGCACGATCGGAAAGGATCACGCCGCGGTCAACGCCCATCATGAACGCCTCGCGGACGATTCGCTCGCATTGCGGCGGCCCCATCGTTAGAGCCGTTACCTCGGCATCGCCGCCGGCCTCGGCCTTTATGCGCAGCGCCGTCTCAAGCGCGTAAAGATCAAACGGATTCATCTTCGCTGGAACGCCGTCGCGCTTGAGCGTTCCGGTCGTTTCGTCGATCTCGACCTGCGTGGTGCCTGGCACCTGCTTTATGCAAACAAGTATCTTCATCGGGTGAATTATACCATATTCCACGCATAATGGGCTAGCAACAGTCGCTTGATCGCGAATACCGCTTTACGGATGAGACCGCTTTATGCTATACTTCGCGCCTTAATGGGAGAACAATGAAAAAGGCACTGCTTTACCACAAGCAACTCACATCACTGCTGGGCGGAGGAACCTTCCAGCCGCTAATGTTCATCGCCGAAATGCAAAAGACGTGCGATGTAACGCTGGCGCTAAACGAGGGGACGGATCTCGATGCCGTAGCGCGCATGGCCGAGATAGAGATAGACGTCGCGCGCGTAAATGTCGTCGCTCTGGATCCAGACAGCGAGTTTCTGCGCAAGCATCCAGCCCTCCTCGCGCTCGTCCGTGCACGACGGCTAAAACGCCTCGCCCGCAACGCCGACATCTGCGTATCCACGGCGAACGTCGTCGATTTCGGCAAGCCAGGGCATCACTTCATCTATCTCCTGAGCCAGTTTGGCGGTCACGCCTTCTACGACTACCTAATGCAGACCAAAGGCCGTCTCGGCCTCAAGCGGCTATATCGGCGCTTAAGCACCGCGCTGTACGAAAACATCGCAAAGCCGCTCTTCGGAATACGCCCTCTGCAGAAGATAATTTCCGACCATCGCGAATGCATCTACCCGACGTCGCGATACGTCGAGGGGATCGTAAGCGGGTTCTACGGCAAGTTCAACAGCCACGTATTCTATCCGCCGACCATATTCGAGTTCGGCGACAGTAGCGTTGAGCGCGATCCGCTTCTTGCAATATACGTAGGGCGCATTTTCGCGCCGAAGCGGATCACCGACCTCGTCGCCATCGTCGAGCGAGCGCGTGAGCTTACGGGGAAGGACCTGAAGCTGCATATTGCCGGAAAGCTTACGCCGATTCCATACGTAGATATGCTCAAGAAGATGGAATCGGAGCGGCCGTGGCTTAAGCTCGTCGGGCCTGTTTACGGCAAGGAGAAGGAGACTTTCATGCTATCTGCCACGTATGCGCTGCACGCCGAGCGCGACGAGGCTTTCGGCATCGCGATTGCGGAATACATGAAAGCCGGTTGCATACCAATCGTGCCAAGCACCGGAGGACCCGTTGAAATCGTCGATAACCCCGCTCTTGTTTTCAGCAAGATCGAGGATGCCGCGCAGACGCTCGCCAATCTTGTGGACGACCACGCCTTCCGCAGCGAACAGCAGCGCCTCTGCGCCGAACGGGCTAAAGAGTTCTCGGTCTCTGCATACCGCGAACGCCAGCAGTCAATAGTCCGCGGAATGTGCCGCAGCGCATAACTCTATTAGGGAAACTCTATTGGGGAGACACCCTAACTCTATTGGGGAGACACCCCGCCGAGGCCTCTCTTTCTCCGTCAATTACCGCATTTTCCATCGCTTATCTCCCTTCCCCCGCCAGCTCCGGCCTTCTCGCCATCCCCGCTATCAGCAATCCGTGAGAC